>ENA-ORBV01003870-ORBV01003870.1-microbial-mat-metagenome-genome-assembly--contig:-NODE-3870-length-29430-cov-5.679760_pt1 | contig 29430 bp, 21 predicted proteins | sample MGYA00237777_ERZ505514 | MGnify/ENA primary metagenome ERZ505514 (study PRJEB26160, sample SAMN06269048) | microbial mat metagenome | isolation source: Oligotrophic lake microbial mat | place... | reverse complement strand
GCAACGCCGTCCGCCGCCTCGAAGACGAAATCGAGGAACGTTCGCGCGTGGAGGCCGCGTTGCGCGACGCGCAGCGCGACTCGAACCGGATGGCAGACCGGATGGCGACCGTGGCCGATGCGGCGGCGGGGGTCTTGGCTGCAGACTCTGCCGGTTCGCTGCGCGACGTGCTGTCCGACGCGTGCGAACACGTGCTCGGACTGCGCGAGTTCGCCATCGCCCTGTGCGATCCGAGCGGAGGGCCGCTGCGCTTTCTGAATGACGGTGCCACGGACGATGAGACCAGCGCGATACGCTCCGACAGCGGGATCCGGCGGGTGATCGCCGAGCGACACACACTCGTGAGTAGTGATGCCACGGTCGGCGGGACCGGGGACGCGACGCGCGAAGGCACGCTCATGCGCACCCCGGTCATTGTGGGCAACGACGTGCTGGCCGTGATGGCAGTGCGCAGTGATTTGCCGAACGCCTACGGAGCAGCCGACATTGCGGTGTTCGAAGCGCTTGCGGCACTCGGCGCTACAGCGCTTCGCAACATCCTGCTCGTGGATGCGCTTCGCTCATCCAAGGAATCGCTCTCGCACCAGGCCAATCACGACGGATTGACCGGGTTGGCCAATCGGCGCCGCTTTCGCGACCGCGCCGTGCAATCCTTCTACGACCTCGCCCCCGAGCACGTGGCAGTGCTCGCGCTCGACCTCGACGGTTTCAAGGCCGTGAACGACGCGCTGGGTCACGCGGCGGGCGATCGGCTGCTGCAGCAGGTGGCGGAACGACTCCTCAGCGCGACCCGCGGCTCCGACCTCGTGGCTCGACTCGGGGGCGATGAGTTTGCGATTCTCCTTGAGCATGTGCCTGACCAGAAACATGCCATCGTGGTGGCCGAGCGCGTGATTCGTTCGCTCGGCGCACCCTTCGCGCTGCGTGAGCGCACCGTCAACATCGGGGCGACCGTCGGCATCGCAGTCGGGCGCGCTCGTGACGGTGAATCGGACGGGTCGCACCCGGGTTTCGTGGCCAGTGGCGACCGCTCGCGCGACCCGGTGGACACCCTGCTGCACGAGGCCGATGTGGCGCTGTACCGCGCCAAGACGGCCGGTAAAGCGCGCTGGATTCTGTTTGAGGCGTCGATGCACGACGAGGCGCGCACGCGTGCACTGCTCGAAGCGGATCTTCGGAACGCGATGGCCAACCACGAACTGCAGCTACTCTTCCAGCCGATCATCTCGCTCAACGGGGGTCGGTTGGATGCGGTGGAAGCGCTGCTGCGGTGGACGCATCCTGTGCGTGGCCCCATTGCGCCCGCCGAGTTCGTCCCGTTGGCCGAGGAGTCGGGCTTCATTCTGGACCTTGGACGCTGGGTCATGCAGCAGGCGTGCAAGGCGGCCGGCGAATGGCAGGCGTGGCAGCGTGCACATACGCCCGACGACGCCCCCTTGGCCATTGCCGTCAACGTATCTGGCCGCCAGCTGCACGATCCGGGCTTCGTGACGGATGTTCTCCGCTTCGCGCGAGACGCGGGAGTCGATCCCGCGTCGCTCATGCTCGAATTCAGCGAAGCATCGCTGGTGGCGGCTTCCGAAACGTCGCGCGCGGCATTGCGCCGCTTGCGCGAGGCGCGCGTGCGCATCGCCATCGACGATTTCGGCACCGGACACAGTTCGCTAGGCTACCTGCAAGGCCTCCCCATCGATGTGCTCAAGATCGACCGCGCCTTCGTACAAGGGGTTGCACGTGGTGGCGCGCAGGCGGTGCTTGCCCGGACTATTCTTGCGCTAGGCAGCGCGCTCGACCTGCAGACGGTGGCCAAGGGAGTGGAGGATGAGCAGCAGTGGGTGAGCCTGCGCGAAATGGGGTGCGAGTTGGCACAGGGCTTTCACTTCGCGCGCCCGATGCCGGCGGCCGATATCTCGCAGTTGCTGGTGACGAACGACGTCGCGGTGGAAGCGCTGTAGCTCGCCTACGGAAAAGGGGCGGGCCACGTGCGTGACCCGTCCCCCGTCAAGGCAAACGACCCGTCCTACTCGTTCGACGCCACCTTCGCATCCTTCAGCGGCTTCTTCTCTCCCTGCTTTACGTATACGTCGAGCCACGCCGTCCAACGCGCCCACTGATCGAGCAACGTCTCCTTCGTGGCGGGGCCGTGATCCTCGTACGGATACATGTAGAGCGACGCCGTCTTGCCCAACCCCTCGAGCGCGTGCAGCATGCGCTCCGACGAGAGCGGGGCGGTTCCCACGTTCTGGTCGTCGATGGAGTGATACATGAGCAATGCACCGGTCAATTTGTCGGCCTGGAAGAATGGCGACATTTCCAGATAGGTCTGCTGTCCCTCCCAGAAGTCGCGCCGCTCGCTCTGGAAGCCGGTGGGGGTGAGCGTCCGGTTGCACATGCCGTCGCCGGCAATCCCCGCTTTGAAGTAGGGCGTGTGTACCATCGCGTTCACGGTGGTGAAGGCGCCGTAGCTATGCCCACCAATGGCGAGCTTGGTCCGGTCGATGAATGCCTGCCTGTCCAGTTCATCGATGACCGCGCTCAGGTTTTTCTGCAGGTCGGTCACATAGTTGTCGTTCATCCGTCCTGCGGCACCGATAACCGGCGGCGAGAAGTTGGCCACCATGTACCCCTGCGTCACGAGATATTCGATGGTGCGTGGCCCCGCCTGCGGAAAACGGTTGATGTTTTCGGTGCGTAGCGTGCGGTCGTACCCCGCCTGCTCCGTGTACTCGTACGGATACAGCCAGAGCATGCCCGGGAGTCGAGTACCCGCCTTGTAGTCCGGCGGCAGGGTCACGTTCACCACGAACTTGATGCCGTCGGCGCGCGTCACTTCCACGCGCCGGCGGATGGCGTTGGTGAACTCCGGGGTGAGGTCGGTGTTTTTGGAGAGCGGGGTCACCTGCGCGCTGCCCACATCGCGGAGGTAGGTGTTGGGAATCATGGTCGGCGATTCTCGCGCGACAATCACCTTGGTAAAGTCGTCGTCGAGCGACGCGGTCACCGACTCGAAGGTGTCGGCCGCCCCTTCGAAGAGGCGCGACTTCTTACCCGTGCGGATCTCCACCTTGTCGACGAATCCTCGCGGTGCCTGGGTCTGCCACTCCTTGAAGTAGCGCGTGCCCTCGAGGAACGCATGCAGGCCGTCGCTGCTGATCATCGCGACCTCGCCACCGAGGCGCCCGCGCCGAGTCATGAGGTCGCCGGGATTCTGATAGAAGGTGACCGAATCGTCGAGCGCACCACCGCGACCACCGCCGCCAAATCCACGTGGCCCACGCCCGACGTTGGCGGTGATGCCTCGAAAGCGCCACAGCGAATACCGCTTGCCGGGCTCGTCGAAATACGCGGCGTACACCTGGCCCATTCCATTCGTGTTCTCCGCAATGAAGGCCATCTTCGCATTCTCGGCGAAGAGCACACCCCCCATCCGGTTGTCGCTCTCGAACAGGACCTCTTCCGTGTTCGGCGCGAAGGGTGCAGCCCACGCGTAGAGACGATCCCGGCGACGGACCGCGCCCGGCCCGCGCGGGGCATCGGCGGTATCGGCGTCGACTGCGCGCGCGGGAGCCGGTTCCTGCTTGAGAAAGTACAATCCTTCCCCGTTAGGCAGCCAGCCGAAGTTCCGGCGCACCGTATCGGCACCGGCCCGCGCGGCGCCAGGTGCCGCGTCATCTCCGAACGGAGTATCACCCTCGCGCGTGGGGCGTGTGGCAAGGGTAGCGACAAGCCTTCCGCCGGCATCCCAGAGTTCATCACGCTGGGCGAAGGCCGGGTACTGCACGGTGTAGGAAAACGGCTTCTGAACCGTCGTCACGCGATAGTAGCTCCCGTCGGGCGACGCGTCGACCGCGAAAATCATGGCGGGCGACCCAATCGTGCGCAGCGAGCCGCTCTTCACATCGACCGAGGCCAACTGCCCGGTGATGTGAAATTCCAGTAGCTCCATTTCGAATGGATCGCGAAGCAGTGAGGCGTACATGCGCGTCGTGTTCTTCGCCGCGTCGGTAATGCGCACCAACGGTCCGCTCTCGACTGCGGGGCGCTTCGGTTCAACCTTTCGTGCATCGGGAACGAAGACCGCCACCAGCCGCGAACCGTCGGCCGTCCAATCGATTGTCGTCACAAGGGTGGCCAGGAGAGGCGCCACGCCCACCTGCCGCGCCTTGCGGTTGCCACGTCGGCAACAAAGAGTTTGGTGGCATCAACATAGCTGGCGATGAAGGCCACTTTCGATCCGTCGGGGGACCAGTTCGGCGACGAAATGGTCGCTGCCTTGGGCGCGTCGATTGTGAGCGATTGCCCGGTTGTCGCATTCACCAACGCCATTCCCGTTGCCCCGCGCGTGGTGAGCGCCCGGGCGCGATTGGCCTTGAAGTCCACCTGCAAGCCCGCCAGGTAGATGTGCGGCTTCCCGAACGCCTGCACCGAGGGGAGTCCGTCGCTCAGTGGCTTGAGGAAGAACCTGCGATCGGGACTCAGGTCGGCCAGCGGGGACTGGTTCTGCCGCGGAGCGGTGACCAGTCGCTCGATGCTCGCCGCCGGCGTTACGTAGGTCTCCTTGGCCAACACCTCGCGGGGCTGCCAAGGCGTGACGCCGTTCTGCTGGGCGTAAAGCGCGGGAGCGAAGGCCACCGTGAGAGCGGCGGCCACAATCCGCGAGCGGGCGAGCGAACAGAGAGTACGACGCATCGGAACTCCGGTGGAATGTTTCACGCGCAAAGCATGCGCGCACCATGCAGCACGCGCCACAGGCTCACTTCGTGGAAGCGCTTCGCCGCCCGCCCGATAGGCGATTCCCGCTCCATGATGTTGATTTCATCGTTGATAGCTTTCGCTGGCCGGAAAGTCGGCACCGTACACTTCGGATACTTCGCAGTCGTTCATATAGTCTTTGCATGAGATGACGGATTCTTTGCTGGAAGGCGCCGCGGCGCCAAGTGCCGATAGCGCCGACATGTGGCGCGCGCTCGTCGCCGAGGTGGCGCGTCGTCGAACATTCGCGATCATCAGTCACCCGGACGCCGGAAAAACGACCCTTACCGAGAAGCTCCTGCTGTATGGTGGGGCGATTCACCTCGCGGGAGCGGTCAAGGGGCGGCGCTCGCAGCGGCACGCCACATCCGATTGGATGGCGCTCGAGCAGGAACGCGGAATCTCGGTCACGTCGAGCGTGATGCAGTTCGACTATCTGGGGTGCCGGGTGAACCTGCTCGACACTCCGGGCCACCAGGACTTCGGCGAGGACACGTATCGGGTCCTTGTAGCGGCCGACAGCGCGGTTATGCTCCTGGACAATCGCAAAGGGGTGGAAGAACGTACGCGCCAGTTGTTCGACGTTTGCCGCCGTCGCCGGATGCCGATTTTCACCTTTGTGAACAAGTGCGATCGGGAGGGGGAAGATCCCCTCAAGCTCATCAGCGACGTCGAAGCGGAGCTCGGGATCACCTGCTACGCCGCCAACTGGCCCATACGCACGGACGATCGTTTCGTCGGCGTGTACGATCGCCGCCGCAGCGTGGTACACGTCTTTGCCCGCACGACGGACCACGGCGCCTCTAAGAGCGACGTTGCCACCGGGTCGTTGGACGATCCGCACATCGTCGCATTGTTAGGCGCCGACGTGATCGAACGGCTGCGTGGAGAGATTCAACTGCTGGACGAAGCGGGCCATCCCTTCGACGCCGAGGCGGTGCGGGCCGGTGACCAGTCTCCCGTGTACTTCGGGAGCGCGCTGACCAACTTCGGTGTGGAGCCGTTTTTCGAGGACTTTCTCGAGCACGCGCCGCCGCCGCAGCCTCGCATGGCGGCCAGCCGCCAGGTGAATCCTACGGAAACGCGCTTTTCCGGCTTTGTCTTCAAGATTCAGGCGAACATGGACCCTCGGCATCGCGATCGCGTGGCGTTCTTGCGGGTCTGTTCGGGTCGCTTCCAGGAAGGAACCGACGCCCAGCTCACGCGCACGGGCAAGCGCTTCCGCCTCTCGGCGCCGCAGCAGTTCCTGGCTCGCGAGCGGGTGGCGGTGGACGAAGCTTGGCCGGGAGACGTGGTCGGGGTGATCGATCGCGGCTCGTTGCGCATCGGCGATACGCTGAGCGAGGAAGGGGGGCTCGAGTTCGCCGAGATTCCCCGCTTCGCCCCCGAACATTTCTCGCGCATTACGGTGGTCGATCCCCTGCGACGCGGGCATTTGGACGACGGCCTTCGGCAACTCACGCAGGAAGGGGCGGCGCAGGTTTTCTACGCCGAGACATCGGGGGCGACGGTGCCACTGGTTGGTGCGGTCGGTCAGCTGCAATTTGACGTGCTCTTGCACCGGTTGCAGCATGAGTACGGCGTGGCAGCTCGGCTCGAGCGTTATCCGTACCGCTTCCCTCGCTGGGTGACGGGCCCCGACGCCGCCATTCAACGGGTGGCCAACGGCAATGGCATCGCCATGATTCGTGACGCCGCACGCAACATCGTGTTTGTCTTCGCCGATGCCTTTACCGCGCGCTGGGTGGCCGAGCGGGAGACGAGTCTCGTGCTGTCGAAGACGGCGCCGTAGGGTTATACCCGACAGTCCGGCAGTGAGGTGTCGGATTGTCGCCGAGCGTGGCGCGAGAATATTCGTAGGATGACTGCCACATCGGCGAGGGCCGAGCGCGCATGATCGAGACTATCGGACGACAGACTCGCCTCGCCTTCGAAAGCGTGGGACAGTCGGCGCGTTTCATCGCGTCCACCGCCCGAGCCGTCTCCGAGATTCGCACGTGGGGACCCTTCGCCACGACGCAGGCCCGACTACTCGGCGTCGATTCACTTCCTATCGGCATCTTCATCGCGGTGTTTACGGGCGTCGTGCTCGCCCTGTTGGCCAGCTACACCTTTACCGGAGCGGTGCCACAGTACTTCGTCGGAACGCTGGTGCAAAAAACCATCGTCATGGAGCTTGCCCCCGTGCTCACCGGACTCGCACTGGCCGGACGCGTGGGCGCGAGCATCGCGGCGGAAGTGGGTACCATGCGCGTGACCGAACAGATCGATGCGCTCGAAACGCTCTCCTTCGATCCCTACGCGTATCTGGTGGTGCCGCGGGTGCTCGCCGGCGTGATAATGTTTCCGGTCGTCGTCGGTGCCGCGATCATCGTCGGCGTCGCAGCGGGGTGGCTCACGTCGATCGGGATGCTGGGTCTGTCGTCGAGCGAGTTCTTGAAGGGAGTGCGTCTCTTCTTCGACCCCTTTGACGTGCGCTACGGGCTGGTGAAGTCGTCCAGCTTTGGACTCTCGGTCACGCTCATCGGATGCAGTACGGGAATGTCGACGCAGGGAGGCGCGCAGGGCGTCGGTCAGGCCGCGACCCGCGCCGTCGTGTTTGGCTCGATGATGATTCTCGTACTCGACGCCTTCTGGGCCGTGGTCTGGCTCGCGGGACATACCAAATGAGCCGGGGGACCGCTCGATGAAACGGACAAACGACTTTCTGGTGGGCATTGTCGTCGTCGTCTGCACGCTCGCCGTCATCGTCGCGACGATGTGGGTGAACCAGTCCGATGTCGGCCAGCCACGCGCGCACATCGTGGCGCGCTTTCGCGACGTGGGCAACGTGAGGGTCGGGAGCGCGGTCGTGATTCGAGGCGTGCAATCGGGACGTGTGGACGCCATAGAGCTTGCCGAAGGGGGGTGGGTGAAAATGCGCATTCGGCTCGACGAAGAAGTCGAGCTTCCGCGTCGACCCGTGGTCCTGCTGAACGCCGCCAGTCTGTTCGGCGAATGGCAGGCCATCGTGATGAGTGTCGAGGCCCTTCCCCCTAACCCGGACGTGCGCCGACAGATCGAGGAGGCGAGTGGCGATCCGTCGGTGATCCCAGGAGCAATGCTCCCCGACATCGCGCAGCTCACGGCCGTGGCCGGCGGAATCGCGGGCAACGTGGCATCGGTCGCCGAGCGCTTTCGCGTGGCATTTGACGATAAGGCAGCCGTCGAACTTCGGGCGTCGATTGGCAACGTCGCCGCGCTCTCTGCGGAGCTCGCCCGCACCGTACGGCGCCAATCGAGGAACCTCGACACCGTTGCCGCGCAGGTAACCCTGGGAGCTGAAGAAATGCGAACCACCGCCGAAGCCATCCGTCGGGTGGCGGGACGGATCGATTCGTCCACGTCGGAGGGCCAGGTGCGTTCCATTGTTCGCGACCTCGAGCGTTCGGCGCAGCAGCTTGTGGAAACAACCGATCAGGTGCGGAAACTCACGAACGGGCTGGCCCAATCACAGGGGCATCTCGATCGCGTGCTCGCCCACTCGGACTCGGTCATGGCCAAGGTGAATTCGGGGCGCGGGACGCTCGGACTTCTCGTCAACGATCCGTCACTGTACCACCGCAGCGATTCCCTGGTGGCGCAGATGCAATCGCTCTTTGCCGACATCAAGGCGAATCCGAAGCGGTACGTGAATGTGCGGATCTTCTGATCGAGTCCAGGCACCACATCTCGCTCAGGCTCGGCTGGTGCGCAGCGCGTTGAGAATGACGGCGACATCGATTCCTTCCTGAATCAGGGCCCCCACGGCGGGCGGTATCTTTCCCATGGCGGCGAACACCATGGCGATGGCGCTGAGCGCGAGACCGACCACGATACTCTGACGCGTGATTCGAAGGGTGCGCCGGCCAATCGAGATCGCCTCGGCCACGCGCGTGACATCGTCGGCCAGCAGCACGACGTCGGCGGCTTCCGCCGTGATCCCTCCGCCATGGCTCGCCAGCGCCACGCCCACTGCGGCGGCGCTGAGTGCGGGCGCGTCGTTCGTGCCATCGCCAACCATCAGCACCCGCTCGCCCTCGGCGGTGAGGGCGCGCACGACGTCTACCTTGTCCGCCGGCAGGAGATCGCCACGCGCCTCGGTGATGCCGACGGTGGCTGCGACCGCGCGCACGTTCACTGCGCGGTCTCCCGATAGCAGCACGGTGCGGCGCACACCCATCGCCTTCAGGTCGGCGAAGAAGCGCGGGAGGCCGGGGCGGAGTGCATCGGCGTATTCGATGGTCCCCGCCAGCGCGCCATCTATCGCCACGTACGCGGTGAGTTGCTCCTGGTCCATTGCCTTCCGGGCCAGATGGGCCGAGTCGTTAGGCGCCTGTTCCACGATGAGCGACCAGGCGCCCACCGAGACCGTGCGTCCCTCCACTTCACCCGTCACGCCTCGGCCGGGCGACTCCACGACGTGCTGGGCGACCGGGAGTTGTCGTCCCGCCTCGTGCGCGGCTTCGACCAAGGTGCGCGCGAGCAGGTGGCTCGAAGCCTGATCGACCGAAGCGGCCAGGCGAAGGAGCTCGTCAGTCGCAATAGCGCCAATGGGACGCACGGCGCTTACGGTGGGGCGGCCGATGGTCAGGGTGCCCGTCTTGTCGAACACCGCCACTGTCACGCTCGCGAGCTGCTCCAGCGCCGAACTGGTCCTCACAACAATCTGGCGGCGGGCGGCACGATTGATACCGCCGATCATCGCGACCGGCACCGCGAGTATGAGGGGACAGGGCGTGGCGACGACGAGGACCGCGAGCACGCGCGAGGGGTCGTGCGAGAAGAGATAGGCGAGCAGGCATGCAAGGAGCGTGGTGGGCGTAAACCAGACCGCATAACGATCGGCGAGTCGCTGGATGGGCGCCTTGCTGGCTTGCGCCTCCCGGACCAGCTCAACAATGCGGGCGTACTGGCTCTCTCCCGCCAACGCTGTCGCCTGCATGGAGAGCGGTCCTTCGCCATTCACGCTTCCGCTCATGAGTCGGATTCCCACAGCGGCGCTGATCGGCATCGCCTCCCCGGTAAGCCGCGACGCATCTACCTGCGATGTGCCGTCAAGCACCACGCCGTCGCACGGGACCAGCTCTCCCGGCCGCACCACGAGCGTGTCGCCCACGCGCACCTCGTCGGCGGCAACGTCGCGCACGACGCCGGAATCGTCGCGGCGATGGGCCTGGCGGGGGGCAGATGCCTCGAGTTCGCGCACTGCCTCCGACGCGCGCCCCGCAGCGTACTGCTCAAGTGCTTCGCCCCCGCTCTGCATGAGCACGATCACGAGCCCGGCGAGCGGCTGCAGTTGCACCGCAGCGGTGACGATTGCCAGCGACGCCACCACATCGGCGGCGAATATTCCGGCCACGAGACCGCGCACAGTACGCCAGACAAGGGGAGCCCCGGTGAGCACGAGGCCGGCGAGTGCGACCCGAGCGCCCCACGCCGTGCTTTGGGCCCCTCCCCCAGGCATGAACCGAAGGAAGAGGCCGAACGCGAGAGCGACCAGCGCCGCTGCCGGAATTGCCACGGCGCGCCATCGAACAGTGCCTAGCGTGCTGGCATGGCCGAGCGGCGTTGCAACTGACGAACGTTCCGCGCTGCCCACCTCAGTCGGCACGAGGTGCGGCAACATGAGCACCCAGTCGGCGACTCTCCCGATTGAGGACGGTCACTGTATCACGAAAATATCGCTCGGCCACGGCGGGACTCCGGCCAATACACATGGTGCCCAACTTCCCATACTCCTCCATCGCTCCGATAAGGTGAAACATCACCCCCTCCTGTCTCGCGGCATCGAAGTGCAGGTCATGGTTCACGGCGATGTCGATCAGGTTGTCCGGGGTCAGCCCACGATAGGCGGGATCGCTCAAATTGTCCGTCGCATGGTAATAGCAGCTCTGGCCATTTGGTGTGCGATACCGCCCGGTATCCGGTTCGTACACCCCGTCGGTCAGGAACTGCAACATCAGAAAGGGATGCGTGGTTCCGCCTTTCCGCAGATTGATCTCAATGGCAGTGGTCTCCCACTTCCCGCCTCGCCTGACGGTGAGAAAATCCACGCCGAAACGAGCCAGCACCCCTTCCTTCGCCAGCACCTGCGCGACACTCATTCCGTGTGTATGCAGGTCGAAACTATATGCCTCGTGTGCAGGAAAGGTGCAGCCTTCGTACACCTGCCCGCTCGGCCCACCCAGCAGTTGGTCGTGCGTCGCAATGATGCTCGAGCGGCCCAGTGGATCGATGCGACACTGCACCGACGGCGAGCGCACCTCCTCGCCTTCCAGAAAGCATTCGACGATGCCCCCCATGGCCGCGAACTTGGCGGCGAATGGTTCCCACGTTTCGCTCGCCGCTTCGAAGCGCAGGCGTGTGGGCAATTGAGCCTGGATTCTCCGAACACTTGCATTCCCGCTGCCGGCAGTCGAAACCACCGCGCGCGCGTCATCAAACGCAAAGACGGCATTGCCTTCGCCCGAGAACCCTTCATTCAACTTGACCACTGCGCGCCGCAGCGTCGGCTCACGGCGCTTGATGTCGGACAGCGCGCGGGCCATGTCGCGGGCGTCGCGCAGATTCTCATGACCGTTAGGCAGCGGCACCCCGGCTCGCCGAAACGTTTCGCGACTCCCGCTCTTCGTGCCCAGGTGTCCCAGCTCGGGGTCGCAGCCGTACAGGGGAATACCCAGGCGCACGGACAGCGTGCGTTCGAGTGGCGTCACATTGAAGCAGGTCATGTGCGCCGACAATACGTCGGGAACCGTTGCTCGAATGCGCTCCACCAGCGACGATCTGGCTAGGATCTTCGCGGACAGCGGATCCGCAGAGGCGTCGTGGCAGCTGAGCAGAGTTAGTCTTGGCGCGGCATGACAGGGCGGAACACCGGGCAGCAAGTGCAGATAGTAGTCGACAATGGTCGGCGAGAGCGGGGCGCTGGTGACATAGACGATGTTGGCGCGTGGAAAGCGCAGCAGCATGAGCAGGCACAGCAGCCGTTCCTCATAGTGCGAGGCACCCACCAGCTTGCGCAGTTCGTCGCGGTCGAGCGACATGCTCGGAATCACCACGATCGTTTGCGCGGCATGCCGATCGAAGAAGACGCGCCCGAACAACTCGGGCAGTCGACGCTGCAGCTCGGCGAAGCGTTGCAACTCGTCGGCCGAGCCAGGGGCCGGATCGGCCGCTGCGTGGCTCGCTGGAACGCATGGCACGATGACGATAGGTGTTGCAGGAAGACTCTGCACGGTTGTCCTGCGTTGAGTGCCAGCGAGCGAACGGGTAGCGGTGGGGCAGATGCGCCCTACCGCTACCCTTGGGCTTCGTGGGTCGGGCAGCGTCAGAACGCGACGACCCCCTCGATCATGAAGCCCTTGATCTTCCCGCCGTTACGAATATCGGTGGTCGGAAAGTCGAGGTACTTCTGCGTCATCCACTCTCCCTTGAGCAGGAGCGTGGGCGTCAGGAACCAGCCACCGCCGATCTGATAGCGGTTGACGCTGACGTCGTTCGTCATGCCTAGCAGCTGTCCGGTGACGGTGTTGTAACGGCCGCCGAGGAAGAGCCTGTCGTCCACGAAACGATACAGCGCCTCGCCCGCATACTGCTCCCACTTGCGGTTCTCGGGCTCGGTGGCGGCACGCCCCCGCGCCCGTTCGATATTGCCGCGCACTTCGAGTCCGCCAACCTTGACGAACGGATTCAGCACCCACGACTTCGTCTCGCTGCGGAAGCCGGGCTGCACGTTACCGGTCCATGCGCTGTCCTTCTCCGTGCCGGCGGTGGTTGCCCGTATGCTCATTGTTCCTCGTCCTGCCGTCTGAGACGTTGTGTAGTAGAACAATGACCGACGAAGGGGCATTGATGCTGTCAGGCAACTTGACCATGCAAGCGGGGAATATCTCCGACACGAAGGGGGGAGTAGCTGCGATACGCAGGGGTGCGAATACCTCACGCTGGCGTAATCGCCTCCAACCGCTCGGCGCCCGGTGGCATCGGCCCCACCCGAACGCGGCGCCCGGCAGGGGAATCCCCGACGTAGCTTCTGCGGATTCTCCGACTGTCACGACTCTCGCCCCCCGTAGGTTTGAAGCGTTGGTGCCGCACTCCGCGCGGGGCCGACCGACAATCATCGCTTAACGTTCTCATCCTACTGGCCGTGTCCTTGGCGACTGCCTCGATTGCGCCGGATTCCAAGTCCGAGAAGTCATTCGGCGACTCGCAACGTCCAAACGCTGGACCGGGCGCGAGCGCGCCAATGCCTGCGGCACGAATGCCTGGTTGGATCGTGCCAATTCTCCGCGCACCTCTGGTGGCGAAAATCGTCGGCGCGAACGCGATTGTCGTCGCCGCGATCGTGAGCATCGCGGTGGCCACCGGCTGGCGTCCGGCGGGACTGGGTGAAGTGGTCTCGTGGGGAGCAGCCGTCTTTTTCGGAATGTTGGTAACCGTCACTTTGGTGATCATCGCCCTTCGCCCGCTGCACGCGCTCGAGTCGACGGCGCGCCGCGTCTGGGCCGGTGACCTTGAGGCGCGGGTTCCCGATTCACCGGTGGCCGATCGCGACACCGCACGCATCGGAGAGACGCTCAACATGGTGCTCGATGGTCTCATCTCCGACCGCTCCAGGATGCGGGCGCTTGCCTCCGCTGTCATTAGCGCAGGAGACGAGGAACGAGCGCGAATCGAGATGACCCTGCACGATTCTACCGCACAGTCGCTGGCCGCCATTTCGTGGGAACTCGGCGCGCTCTCGCGGGATGCCAGCGAAGTATCTCTCAAGCCGCGCATCAACCGCGTGAAAAAATTGACCGAGCAGGTGCTCGAAGACGTGCGGCTTCTCGCGCACACGGTGCACCCGCGTGTGCTCGACGACCTTGGGCTCGCCGCTGCCCTCGTGCAGCTTGCGCGTCAGGCGCGCGAACTTGGCGGACTAGACGTCATGGTGAGGGCCGAGAGCGAAGCGCCGGACGGGCTAGCACCGGCGGAGACGGCCGCAATCTACAGGGTCGCCCAGGAAGCGTTGTCCAACTCGATGCGCCATGCGCGAGCGACCACCGTCTCCATTCTTCTGCGGAAAGAGGGGGACGCCATCATGCTCGAGGTGAGCGACGACGGCAGCGGCTTCGACCTGCTGACGACCGAAAAGCGACGTCCCGGTACCGGGCTTTTCACCATGCGGGAAAGAGTCTCGCTTGTGGGCGGTACTCTGGATATTGACAGCGCTCCCTCGAGTGGCACGCGCGTTCGCGCACGCGTACCGTATCCATCACAATCCTCAGGGAGCACCGCATGACAGGAGACTTGATTCGCGTCGTCATCGTCGACGATCACGCCGTGGTGCGAAGCGGGCTGCGCGCGGTGCTCGGAGGAGCGGTGGACATCGAAGTGGTTGGCGAAGCTAAGGACGGCCGTGAAGCTGTCGCTGCCGCCGAGCGATTGAAACCTGATGTCGTGGTGATGGATCTATCGATGCCCGAAATGGACGGTCGCGAGGCCACTCGCATCATTCTGGAAAAGCAGATTCCGACCCGCATCCTGATGCTGACCATGCACGCCGAAGAGGACTATCTCATGCCGGCGCTCGAGGCTGGTGTCGCTGGTTATCTCGTGAAGAGTGCCGCTGATCGGGAACTTGTTGCCGCCGTCCGTGCCCTAGCCCATGGGGACATGTACATGGGTCCATCGGCCGGGCGAGTGCTGGCCAAGTCATTCACGGCCAAGGACCCGGCCAAGGCAGAACGCGTGCGCTATGAAAAGCTGACCGATCGCGAACGCGACGTGCTGCGCTTGGTGGCCGAGGGCTACAGTGCGCCGGAGATTGGGGAGAAGCTTTTTATCAGCCCGAAGACGGTGGATACGTACAAGCAGCGCATTCATGAAAAAATGGGGTTCAGCCATCGCGCCGAGTACGTGAAGCTCGCCCTCAAGCTCAAGCTCATCGCCTCCTAGGCGTTGGGGACCATCGCGGCGCGCCTCCCGTCCCACGTTGGTGAGTGGTAGCTTGGCGTATGAGCGTAGATCGTCCGCCGCGCGTTAGCCCACCGTCGTCGACCCCGGAACCGCCCGTGGTCACGCGGGACACGGATCCCCTTTCGGCAGTCGCGCTTTCCCGATCCGAAGTCCTGTTGGCGGGCATCATTTCCATTGCAGCGGACGCCATCATCTCGATCGATGGCTCGCACCGCATTACGCTCTTCAACCATGGGGCGGAGAAGATTTTCGGCTACACCGAGGCGGAGGTCTTGGGACAGCAGCTCGACATTCTGCTTCCCGATGGAGCTCGTGCGCGGCACCGGGGACACATCCACGACTTCGCCAATGGCGCCGTTGGTGCACGTCGCATGGGCGAGCGCTCCATCATCGCCGGTCGTCGCAAGAGCGGCGAGACCTTTGCCGCCGAAGCGTCCATTTCGAAAATCGAGGTCGGCGGTGACCGCACATTTACCGTTATCCTACGAGATGCGTCGGAACGCAAGCGCACCGAAGAGAGGCTGCAATTTCTCGCTGCGGCCGACAAGGCACTCTCGGCCTCGCTGGATCTCGCCGAGACGCTGCAGCGCGTGGTTCGCCTTGCGGTGCCAACGCTTGCCGACTGCTGCACCGTACACGTGACGGCTGAGGATGGATCGCCGGTGCTGGGCGTTGTGGCAGCCCACAACGCGGGACAGGACGCGACGCTTCGTGCGGAGAATCATTTCCTGCCCGAACTGTGGGCCACCCTTCGCAACGTGGAGTTAGGGAGCGCGAGCGGGGCACCCCTGCTGGTGCGCACCCTTTCCGACGATTGGTCAAGGGCGCGTGGTGTCTCCGATGCATGCTGCGCCGTGGTGCAATCGTTAGGCGTCCGGTCACTCATGAGCTTCCCCCTCGTTCTCCACGGCCGAGGTTTCGGGGTGATGACTTTTCTCATGACCGACTCGGGACGCGCCTTCGACGGCGGCCACGGCACGGTCGCCAGCGAGTTGGCGGGTCGCGCGACCCAGGCGATCGAGAACGGCGAGTTGTACCGTCTGTCGCGCGAGGCGGTTGCGGCGCGGGACGAAGTGCTGGCCATCGTCTCGCACGACCTGCGCAATCCACTGAGTGTCGTCAGCATGTGTGCGTCGACACTGAGCGAGGAGCCACTCCCCGAGGCGAGCACCATCGTCGACCTCGCGCGCACGATGCACCAGTCCGCAGAGTGGATGCACGTGATCATCCAGGACCTGCTCGACGTGGCGCGGCTCGAATCGGGACGGCTGGTGATGCATCGGGCGCCCGAGACGCCTGCCGCGCTCATCGACCGTGCCATCGAGCTGCATCGGCCGCTGGCCGAGGAGGGGAGGCTCGCGCTTGCCGCGCAGGTGGACTCCGGGCTCCCCCATGTCGCGGTCGACGCTGCGCGAGTGAGTCAGGTGCTGGCCAACCTCATCGGTAATGCCCTCAAGTTCACCAAGCCCGGAGGAACGATTCGCGTTGGGGCAATGGCATCAACGGTGGGTGTGACCGTTTCGGTTGCCGACACCGGCCGCGGTATCGGCGCCGATCATCTTCCCCACCTGTTCGATCGCTTCTGGCAGGTGCGGCGGAACGACGTGACGCGCGGAACGGGGCTGGGACTTGCGATTGCGAAGGGAATCGTCGAGGCGCACGGTGGAACGATCTGGGCCGAGAGCACCGAGGGGATTGGGACGACGATGCACTTTACGCTGCCCGCAGCGAAGGAGAGGTTGCTGTAGCGACAGGGCACGGCCAGGCATCGTCCACGGTCACACCCTTCCCCCCGTCCGCACCTGCTCCGCGAATTCGTCGGGCAACGTGCTGGCAACAATCCCCCGCGCGGCCTCCTCCACATCGTATTCGACTCGTACCCACTCGACCTCGACAGCTTGGTCCACGACAGTTAGCACGACGTAGCCAGCGCGTGGATCGCCGTCCTTCGGTCGCCCTACACTCCCCGTGTTGACAAAGTGTACGCCGCCAACCGCGCGCTGCCATGGCCGGTGCGTGTGCCCGAAGCAGACGATGTCGCCGGCCACTGCGCCCAGGGCCTCGCCCATCTTCTGGAGAAACGCGTCGGAGCGATCCTCGGTCACGTACACGGTATTGAGCAACTGATTGCCGTGGACAAGCCGAATGGTGGGTCCCGCCGTGTGCCCGCCACGCGGACGAATGTCGATCCGGAATGGAAGACTGCCGAGAAATCGTTTCGTCTCCTCCGACGTGTTGGCCAGCGTCCACCCGTAACTCTCGTGCGCCAGTACCTCCTGCCGCGGGTCCTCGTACCGGCAACCGCAATGTTTGTACGCCGTGGCGACGGTCGAGTCGTAGTTGCCGGCCACGCCGGGAATGCCGGCCCGGCGGATCATCTCGACGACCTCGTTAGGCCAGGGGGCGTAACCCACGAGGTCGCCCAGATGATAGGTGCCGGCGATGGAATGTTTCGTGTCAGCGTCGCGTAGCACAGCCTCGAGCGCCGGACGATTGGCGTGCACGTCGGAAAAGAGGAGGTAGCGCATGCGAATGCGTCAGTCGCAGCAGCCCGGGGCGCAGCAGCCCTTCTCTGCGCTCTCCTCCGCGCCCTTCTCCGCTCCCGTATTCGCGGCACCAGCCATCGCCGACGGTGTGCGCTCGGCCGACGACCGACCGGGCTTCGTGGCCCGTATAAAGGCGCCCATGAACTTTCCGTCCATTTCTCGCGCCACTGTCCGCACGTCGAGACCGGTGTTGGTCAGGAACGCCTCGGCATCTTCTGCACGGTAGATGCGAGTGGGTTCGATACTCGAATTCTCGAACCCCACGTCTCGTAGCAGCTTCAGAAACTCCTCTTCCTCCAGTGCGCCCGCCACACAACCGATCCACAGTTCCACGCTGCGCTTCACTGCTGCCGGCACTGCGCCGCGCACCACGACATCGGATACGGCGAAGCGGCCGCCGGGCTTGAGCACGCGGAACGCTTCAGCCAGCACCTTCCGCTTGTCGCCCGAGAGATTGATGACGCAGTTCGAGATGATGACGTCAACCGTCTGGCTCGGGAGGGGAATCTCTTCGATATGGCCGCGCAGGAATTCGACATTGGTGGCGCCCGCGCGCGCCTTGTTCTCATTCGCCAGCGCGAGCATGTCGTCCGTCATGTCGAGTCCGTATGCCTTGCCTGTGGGGCCGACCCGTTTGGCCGAGAGCAACACGTCGATGCCGCCACCCGATCCCAGGTCGAGGACCGTCTCCCCTTCGCGCAAGTCGGCCAGGGCCATCGGGTTGCCGCAGCCTAACGATGCCATAAGCGCCTTGGCGGGAATGCCGGCTGCTTGTCCCTCGTCGTACAGATTTGCAGTAATCGGGTCCCAGCTCTCGGTCGTCGCGCCGCAGCACCCACTCGATCCCGCCGCCGGTCCGCAGCACGACGCGGCCGTTTGCCCCTCGCTCACCCGACGCGCGGCCTCGCCATAGCGCGCCGAGACCGTCGTGCGGAGCTCGGCGAGCTCCGGCGAATGGCTTGGCGAATGGCCCGGGGTCGAATCGTTCATGTCACACTCCCAGTTGCAGCAAAAAAAGTTGATTGATTGATCAACGAAAAGGATGTCAGCAACATTTAACCTTGAGCCATCTCGCCGCCTTCGGCCGCAATCCGGCCAACAGCACTTCTACCTCGAGGAAAGCCGTGCGCTCCAACGTGTAGAATGACCACCGCCCGTCGCGCCGATCGGTGACGAGACCCACATCCTTGAGCACGCGCAAGTGATACGAGAGCCGAGACTGCCCCGTCTCGAGCGCGTCGCTCAGGTCGCACACGCACTTCTCGCCGTCCAGCAGTCGCGCGATGATTTCCACCCGTGCCTTGTCGGCGAGGGCGTTGCAGAGCTGGGCGATGCGGGGGATGTCGAGTGTTGCGGACGGCATGGGCGATAACGTAGCAGGTTTTTTTGATGCGTCAAGGCTGTATGGGGCGTTTGTATCGGGCGTTTGTATCGGGCGTTTCATCGATGCGCCAGAAACGAGTGCAGACTACCTTAACCACGGCAGTTCCGCCTCGCCCTCCTTCCGGCACGAATGATGAGCGCAGAACCACACCCCGTGGCGCATCGCGTCGCCGACGAAACAGCCAACGCCGTCACCCACGGACTTGGGCTGGTGCTCAGTCTCGTCGGCTTCCCGATTCTCATCGTGTCGGCCCAGGCCCGGGGCGACGCACTCAACGTCATCGGCGCGAGCGTCTTCGGCGCGACCCTCGTCGCGCTCTACGCCGCATCCACCCTGTACCATGCCGTACAAACGGCGAGAGTGAAGCGCGTGCTGCGCGTGGCCGACCACGTGGCCATCTACCTGCTGATTGCCGGTACCTACACGCCCTTCACGTTCGGAGTGCTGCGCGGTGCGTGGGGCTGGACCCTGTTCGGCATCGTGTGGGGCCTGGCGGCGCTCGGCGTCCTGTTCAAGCTTGCGTTAGGCATGCGCTACCCGAGGGCATCGACCCTCTTCTACGTGGCCATGGGATGGGTCGTTATCATCGCTGTACGACCGCTCATGCACGCGCTGTCGGCACCGGGGCTCTGGCTGCTCGTCGCTGGCGGACTGCTCTACTCGGGTGGCGTGGTGTTCTACGTATCCGATCGCCGCCGGTACATGCACGCCGTCTGGCACCTGTTTGTCATGGCCGGCAGTTGCTGTCACTTCGTGGCGGTGTGGCGATACGCGTGAGACCTGCCGTGGAGGGTTCCCCGGCAGTACTTCGCGTCGACGCTGCGATCATCGGCACTGGTCAGGCGGCTCCGTCGCTCGCCGTGGCCCTCGCCGCGCGCGGGGAACGCGTCGCCCTGTTCGAGGGGGGAGAGGTGGGCGGAAGCTGCGTGAATGTCGGATGCACCCCGACCAAGACGTTGCGGAAGAGCGCGCGGGTGGCCCACCTCGCTCGTCGCGCAGGGGAGTTCGGGGTGGAGGTGGGGGAGGTTCGCGTAAACTTCGCGGCGGCGATGCAGCGGGCCGCCGGAGTCGTCGAAGCCTCGCGAACCGGGCTTCTGAGCTGGATCTCCGCATCTGCCGGGGTCACGCTGATCCGCGAGTGGGGTGCGCTGTCGGGTCGACAGGAGGACCGATTCGTGGTACAAGGCGCTCGGACAACGGTCCTCGCCTCACGCATATACCTGAATACCGGCACGCGACCATCTGTCCCTGCCGTCCCTGGGCTGGACAACATTCCGTTCCTTACCAACGAGTCGGTGATGGCGCTCGGCGAACGCCCGGAGCACCTGCTCATTCTCGGTGGCAGCTACATCGGCTTGGAACTCGGCCAGATATTCCGTCGGCTGGGGAGCGCCGTTACCGTGATCGAGGCCGGCCCCGCCGTGGCAAGGCGTGAGGATCCCGACGTGTCGGCGCGCATTGCCGCACTCCTCGCCGGGGAAGGCGTGACGCTGCTCACCGAGACTACCGTGGAGCAGGTGGCGCAGGCCACGTCGTCATCTCCCGCGCCAGCGCTCGAGTTGCAGCTCCGCCACGTGGCCACCGGAGAACGTCGCCAGTTGCAAGGCTCGCATCTGCTGGTGGCCACTGGTCGCCTGCCAAACACCGAGCGTCTCGGTCTCGCGTCGGTGGGCGTCTCGCTGGATGAACGCGGCTTCATTCCGGTCAACGGGAGACTGGAGACGTCGGTGCCCCGCATCTGGGCGTTGGGCGACGTGAATCGTCGTGGTGCGTTCACGCATACCAGCTATCAGGATCATGAGATCGTCCTTGCCAATCTCTCAGGGGGCTCCCGGACGGCCGACAGCCGCGTCAACACGTATGCAATGTTCACCGATCCGCCGTTGGGACGCGTTGGACTCACCGAGCGTGAGGCGCGCGCCCTCATGGCACGGGGACGCCGCTTCCTCGTCGCCACGCATGAGATGAAGCACGTGAGCCGCGCAAAGGAGGAGAGCGAGACCATCGGTGTCATCTCGGTGCTCGTCGACGCAGACTCCGAACAGTTTGTTGGTGCGTCGTTGTTAGGCATCGGTGCCGACGAAGTAGTGCAGGTCATCAGCGCAATGATGGCGGCCAAGGCTCCCTATCGGGTTCTGAAAGAGGCGCTACCCATTCACCCGACGGTGGCAGAGTTCTTTCCCACCATCCTGGGCAAGCTTCGCCCGCTGGCCTAGCGGCGCTCACCGCTCGTGACGGCGGTCGAGAGCTTCGGAACAGCTACGGCCCACCTGTTTCGATCGCTATGTGTAACGAACGTGTCACGCATAATCTGTCGAATTTGTAACGGGATCATTTGTAACAGATTCCTGTGAGAATTGTAACGCCCCTTATGTCAGGCCGAGCCCTGTGCCCGCACGCCGGTTCGTCTCTCCAGAAATCCTTTATGACATCAGAACTATGCGTCGCCCTTTCGTTGGTTGCGGCGCTCGTGCTTCCAGTGTCCGCATATACGCAGGCGCCGGTTAGTCAGTCGCCGACCTCGGCGACGCAGGCCCCGCGCCGCGACTCCACCATGTCCCGTGCAGGCGCGAATACCTCGCCCACCGCCCCGGAGCAGGCAACCGCGCCCAAGCCCTGGTACGAACGCATCTCGCTTCGCGGCTACGCGCAGATTCGCTACAATCGCCTGCTCGAAACGAACCGGAACCTGAATTGTTCGCAGTGTGACCGGTCGATCGGGAACAATGGAGGGATTTTCCTGCGGCGCGGGCGGCTTGTGATCAGCGGCGATGTGCATCCGCGGCTCTCGGTCTACATACAGCCCGACTACGGCAGCGACGCCGCCGGCAGCCAACACTACCTGCAACTACGCGACGCCTACTTCGATCTTTCCCTCGACGCCAAAAAAGAGCACCGGCTCCGCATCGGCCAGAGCAAGGTCCCCTTCGGCTTCGAGAACCTGCAGTCGTCGTCCAATCGCCTGCCCCTCGACCGCAACGACGCCCTCAACAGCGCCCTGCCTAACGAACGTGACATGGGCGTCTTCTACTACTGGACGTCGCAGAAGGCACGCGCCCGCTTCAGGATCCTTACCGACAGCGGTCTCAAAGGCAGCGGTGACTACGGCATCCTCGGGCTCGGCGTCATGAACGGACAGACCGCAAATCGACCCGAGGCCAACAATTCGCAGCACCACGTCGTGCGCCTGTCGTATCCGTTCCGATTGCCAAACGGTCAGTTCATTGAAGTCGGCGTGCAGGGGTACGATGGCAATTTCGTACTTCCATCGAAAACATCGGGGGTGGCGGCTCAGCCGGAGTACACCGACCAGCGCGTCGCGCTCTCGTTTGTCTGGTATGCGCAGCCGTTCGGCCTCGTGGGTGAGTACAACTGGGGAAAGGGCCCCGACTTCGTCGCCGCCACGCGCTCCATAGACGCGCGATCACTGCAAGGTGGCTTTGTGCAGAGCATGTACCGTTACCATGCCGGCCATCAGGTCATCCAGCCGTTTGTCCGCGTCCAGAGCTACCGCGGGGGCAAGAAGGCGGAACAGGACGCCCGCCACTACGAAGTCCACGAGGTGGAGGGCGGCGTCGAATGGCTCCCCTTCCCCGCCTTCGAGCTCACGGCGCAGTACACCATCTCGGATCGGATCTTCGAAGATGCGGCAACGATTGGCAACCATCAGAAGGGGCGATTCCTTCGGGTGCAGGCGCAGTTCAACTACTAAATACTGCAACTACAGAAGACGAGAAGACGAGAAGACGAGAAGACGGGAAGACGGGAAGACGGGAAGACGGGAAGACGGGAAGACGGGAAGACGAGAAGTGGGCGTGAGAGGTGGGGCGCCGTTACTTGGCGCTTGGTAGCAGCACGGCGTCGATGATGTGTACCCAGCCGTTCGACGCGCGCACCGAGGCCATCACCTTTGCGCTGCCGATCCACATCGCGCCGTCCTTCTTCACAATCGTCTCTCGGCCACCATCCACCATTGCCAGCGACTCGCCGTCTTGAAAGGCGTCGACGTCAAGGGCCGATGTCGTTACGTGGTGGTGCAGGATACCGGCGAGCTTCGTCTTGTTGTCTGGCTTTAGCAAATCGTCCACGGTGCCAGCGGGAAGCTTGTCGAACGCCGCGTTGGTCGGCGCGAACACCGTGAATGGCCCAGCGTTGGCGAGGGCGTTCACCAAGTCCGCCGCCTGCAACGCGGCAACCAGCGTCGTGTGGTCCTTCGACCCGACGGCAACCTTCACCACGTCGGGCTGTGAAACGTCGTCCTTGACGGCTGCTTGTCCGCCTCCTGCAGGAGCCGGGGCGGCGTTGGCATCCACCTCATCGCCGGGGGTGGGGGCGCACGACATCAATGCGGCGACGAGAGGGATCGAGAAATAGCGAAGGGCGAGCATGCGGTCCTCGTGATGAATGGTGCACAGGCCATGCACCATATTCTGCGCGTGAGCGTCCTCGCGTGCAGTCGGGATACTCTCGGGGTCGCTGTAGGAGTTTCTACTAGACAACGGTCGCGGCCAGAACAACTGCCGAACATGTTGACGAGGTCGCCTCGGCGGGACACCTTCCGGCTCTGCAGTGCAGTACCTCGCTCCCGAGCCGGTGTTTTTGACGTGAATGTCCACGTGGTTTCTCATCTCCTTCTCGAACTATCCTCCCTTCGTGTTCGCGAGAGCTGGCGTCGGGTTTGGCGTCCCGCACTTCTGCTCCTTACTCTCGGCGTGCGCGTCGGCTGGGACGACACGTGGCGGCGGAGTGCGCATTGTGCCGGACTCCGGCGCAGTGGCGGCCATCACGGGCGAGCGGGGGAACGCGGGCAACGCGGGCAACGCGACCCGCACCCTTGGGGTCACTCCGTTTCGCCTCCCCGAGCGCGACTCCGCGCTGACTCCGCTCGGCTACGCGCTGGCCGATCTCCTCACCACCGATCTGTCGCGAAGCGCCAGTCTGCAGTTGGTGGAACGCAGTCGGCCCGGAGAGGTGCTGCGGGAGCTCGATCTCACGCGGGGCGGACGAGTGGACTCGGTTACCGCCCCCCGCGTGGGACTTTTGCTGCGTGCCCAACGCCTGCTCCTTGGCTCCCTCGACACACTTCCGGGAGGCGATCTCCGTATTTCGGTGCGCATCGCAGACGTCGAAACCGGGGTCGTCGAGCAGGCCATCGACGCCCGTGCCCCGCTCGCCGATGTGCTCGCGGCTGAGAAAATCGTCGTCTTTCGTCTCTTCGATGCCCTCGGCGTCACCCTCACCCCCGCCGAGCGAGTGCGCATTGAGGCGCGCCAGACCACAAGCCTCGAGGCCCTGAAGGCCTTCGGCAGAGGGGTCGAAGCCGACATCCTGGGTGAGCCACGGCGGGCGGTGGCGGAGTTCAGTCGCGCCCTCCGAGCCGACCCGAGCTTTCGCGCCGCCGCCGATCGTTCCTCGCAGGTGCGAACGTCGTCACAAGATGCGGGCACCGCGTCCGCACTGCTCCCGGGCATTCGTAGCATCGGCGCGCCGGTTGCGGGCGTTGTCGATCGCCTCAACCGACCGCTGGACTACGTTACCATTCAGTCTCGCCCCATGGGAGGGCCCGGCGATCCGGCCTTCCCCACCACAATGGTGACCGTGGTAATCATCGTGCGGCGTCCGTGACGCGTTGGCGCCTTCGTTTACTTCGACTGCCGGTGCTGTTGTTCTCGCTCTCCGCGAGCGTGCTCGAGGCACAGGAACGTTTGATCGGTCGGCACACATTGGCCGGCGGCGCCTCCTTCGAGTCCATCACCTTCGGTGCGGGCGGGCTTCGCCAGACGGCCTTCGCCGGCATCGATTCGGCGCGCGTGACCAGGGCGTCGCAGTTCACCCTTCCGGTCACCGCCATCACGCCCCTAGGCGGCGGGTGGCGGCTCGACGTCACCGTGCTCTACGCCAGAGGACGAGTCACTTATCGCCAGGACGGCGTGCCCGGCAGTGATCGCATCAGCACGCTCTCGGGTCTGAGTGACGTCCGGCTCAGAGCGAGCGGGCGTTTTCTTTGGGACGCCCTCACGCTGACCTTCGGCGCCAACGCACCCACCGGACGCACCTCGCTCAGCGGTGCCGAGTTTTCGACGCTGCGGGTGCTGGCGGCACCGGCCCTGGGCATGGGGAGTTCGCCGGTGGGGGCGGGAGCTGGCGGGACGATGGGAGCCGTGTACGGGCGTCACGCTGGTGCGTGGGATATCGCCTTTGGTGCGTCGTACGAGCACCGGGGTCGCTTCCAGCCGGTGGCCGCCCTTCTCGCGGGTGCTCCGTCATCGGACTTTCGGCCCGGCGCAGTAATGCGGGCGTCGCTCGGCGCCGATCGAAGTGTGGGCCCGCATCGCGTAAGCTTCGTGGCGACGGCAGATGTTTTCGCCGACGATAAACTGCGCGCCGCGACCGACAGCGGTACGGCTGGAGGCGGCGCGATCAGGACGCTGGCCACAGTGCGGCTGGGACCCGTGCTCACGGCAGACGCGCAGCTGCTCCTTGCGGCCGCACGCTTTCGGGAACTGATTGTCTATTCGTCATTTCTGTGGCGCGCACCCTATGCGAGAGATGGCCGTACCGAAGCAGGATCAAGCGGCCAGTATCTGGCGGGTGGACTTCGCGCCGCAGTGCCACTCGCAGCACATGGAGATCTGATCGTGGCCGGTGAGGGGCGGTGGCATTCGGGATTGGGAGTCGATCAGGGGCTCCCGACTGCAGGTGTGCGAAGCGCCAGCCTGACGCTGGGGCTCGATGCCCGCCGGGGTCTGCTCTCGCTACAGCCGTACGTTCGCGCTCAGGCCGGTATATTGCAGCAGCGTGGCGGTTCGACCGCCGTGCCTAACCAGTCGTTCGCTGGCATCGCTGGCGGACTCGTCCTCATCACACGCTTCTAGTCGTGGCCTCCGTTCCTGTCGCTCGCCTAACGTCGCGGCGTCTCTCGCATCGGCTCGCTGCGGCGGCGGCGCTTGTCGTCGTCGCCCTCCCGCTTACCGCGTGCGGCGAAATCGGGAGGCTGCTGACCCCGGGTTCGACGGCTGAAGCGGCGCCGGCACAGGTAGCCTTCACCACGTCGGTGGCTGCCTCAGTAGGCGGGTCCGCCGACGTTGTCACTCTTGAAGTCAGCACCCGCTACCTCAGGCGCAGTGGATTTTCCGTAGTACTTGGCACGCAGTCGCGATCGCTAGGTGGAGGCGCCACGCAGGCGCTCCCGATTCCGGTAAATCTCGCCGCCTGTCTCGCCGACTCCGAGCGCGATGCGCCGAGCCCGCAGGACCGGACTTGCAATGTCGTGTTCAATCTCGCGCTGCTGATAAACGGCGTTGTGGTCGATCGGCAGGTGGTGGGACCGCTGCGCCTCTCTCCGGGGACAACGACGAGTGTCGCAGAGCCGGTGGCGCTCTTTGAAATCACCACGGTCGATGTGTCGGTCACCAACGGTCCCGCCCTTCTCACGTCGGGGCCCCTCACTGCGATCCCCGGGGGCGCTCTCTCACTCGCCGCGATCATCAGCGACCGACGCGGACAGGTGGTGACAGAACGCGCCGTGGTATGGAGCAGCGACGCCCCCGGCGTAGCCACCATCGACTCCGCCAGCGGCAAGGTGACGGCCATCGCTATGGGCGTGGCGCGCATCACCGCAGCCTTCGGCACCGTCGCGACGACCGTGTCGCTGCGAGTCCTTCGTTCGCCCGCCGCCCTCACCATCACTGCCGGCCCGGGAAGTGGACGCGGCACTGTTCGCTCAACCCCAGCGGGTATCGACTGCCGCATCGACCAATCGACCGCAAGCGGGCCGTGCGTCTTCACCTTTCCGGGCGACGCAGAAGTTTCCCTCGTCTCCACCGCCGACTCGGGGAGTGTGTCCAATGTGTGGTCCTCTACCTGTGAGAACGGGAACAGCGGCTCGCGCTGCGGGGTGACCATGGATCAGCCCCGGGCCGTGAGCACATCATTCTCGGCTTTGCGACGGGTGTCCGTCTCGGCGGAAGGGAGCGATGGCCGCGGCCGGGTGACGGGTCCATCTGGCCTCGATTGCCGAGTTGCTGGCACTCAGTCGAGCGGCGTCTGTGCGATCGACGTGGTCGATGGAACCGGCATTGCCCTAATTGCGAGCACCGACGGCCCCGATGCTACGTCGGCCTCGCGACAGTTCTTCGCCGGATGGGGGGGCGACTGCGCGCCCGCCGTCGGCGATTCGTGCACGTTGACAGCCACCCACGCGTCGCGTACGGTGACGGTACGCTTTTTCGACGAACAACAACTCATCGTGACGCTTGTCGGAAATGGCGGTGGGCGGGTGACGGCCGTTAACGGTCTCGCCTGCGCGCTCGCTGGCGGTCGATCTGTTGGCATTTGCACGCAGCGCGCGGTGTTCGGTAGCAGGGTGACCCTCACCGCAGTGTCCGACTCCCAGTCCGCGTTCGTCGAATGGCGCGGGGCCTGCCAAGGACAGAGCGGCACGAGTTGCACTCTCATGCTTACGAAAGCACTTACCGCAACGGCAACCTTCGCCGAGCTGCGACGGCTGCAAGTCAGGGCGGGCATCGGCGACGGACGCGGACGGGTGTCGGGCGTCGAAGGACTCGACTGCCGCATTGACGGCGCTGTGGCGAGTGGATCGTGTGACGTGTTGGTATCCACCGGTGCGCGACTCACCCTGCGAGCGTCGGCCGAATCGGGCACCAGCACGAGCCAGTCGTTCGCGGGATGGGGTGGCGTGTGCGCGGCGGCCGTAGGCGCAATCTGCGACCTCACCGCCTCTGGCAGCGCGCAGACCGTCGTGGCGCACTTTTTCGACGAGCAGCGCATTTCGGTGAACGTGCTCGGGGATGGCGGTGGGCGAGTGGTTCAGGATGGAGGCATAACCTGCGCGCGATCGCAGGGCGTCACCAGCGGTATTTGTGGCGGGCGCGCAACGTTCGGCACGTCGGTCACGCTCACCGCCGCGCCAGACCTGCAATCGACTTTTGGTGGTTGGAGCGGCGAGTGCGAGAGTCAGTCGAGCACGACGTGTACGACCATACTAACCAAGGCACGGGCAGTATCGGCCACCTTCACGTTGCGGCCAGTAACGTTGACGCTTCACGCCGCCGGGCCAGCAGCGGGCCGATTCGTCGTTAACGGGCAGCCGGCGTGCGCGCTTGCGCTAGGCCAGGGGCGTGTGACCTGTATCCTGACGTTTCCGCTCGGCACCCTGGTCGACATCGGTGGAGTACCGGCGACAAATGCGCGCTTCGCAGGTTTTAGCGGCGATTGTGTCGGCACCGCCACCTGTCAGGTGGCCATGATTACCTCCCGAACGGTGTCAGCGCAGTTCGAGAATCACGCCCCGGTCACCCTCGTCGTGTCACTCACTGGAAAAGGTCTGGGCAGCGTGACTTCGAGTGGAGCGATTGCATGTAACCTCTTCGAAAGCGCGACCAGCGGGACGTGTACCGAAGTGCTGCCCTTCGGTACCTCGATAACGCTCACGACCGCGTCGTCGCCGAAGACGAAGTTCGTCGCCTGGTCCGGCGCCTGTTCAGGGCAGAGCGGCGCCATCTGCACACTGACGTTGACCAGTAACGCTGCCGTGGGCGCCGAGTTCCTGAAGGCACCGTAGGCGTTCTTGGCCCTTGGGCACCGTTGGCGCCGTGGGGCTTAGGCCAGGTCAATAACTAACATTTATGAATAGCATCGTCAGATATACCGTGAGGTATGACCGGTGTTCGTTCCTTGCAAGCGAAATTGGACCGCGTGTGGCCGCATCTCGAGACGAGCGCGCGCGTCGATTGTTTGCCGCGAGCGAGGCCCGACAGTTGGGGCACGGCGGCGTCTCGATTGTCAGTCGCCGACGTGGCGGGATTGTGGGCCACCCCGGTGGCGTCCATCCGCAGGTGGTGGCGCGCTGAGGGGCGGCGGCTCTACCCGCAGGCGCGGAGCCTGTTGATTACGGCCGATGGCGGGGGGAGTAACGGCGACCGCCTGAGGCAGTGGAAGGTCCGGCTGCAGGCACTCGCGGACGAGGCGCAGATCATCATCCGCGTCTGTCATTTCCCCCCGGGCACGAGCAAGTGGAACAAGGTGGAACACCGCCTGTTCTCCTTCATCTCGTCGACTTGGCGAGGGGAACCGCTGCGCGACTACGAAACGATCGTGCAGTTGATCGCGACGACGACCACAGCCAAAGGCTTGCGCGTGACGTGCCGCCTTGATCGGCGCCGGTATCCGGTCGGGCACAAGGTCTCGGACGCGGAGATCGCGACGGTCCGGTGGTGACCCAACGCCTTTCACGGCGAGTGGAACTATGCCATTACGCCGCACTCAATTCTGTAAAGGTGATTCTCTGACGGAGCCTTAGTGGAGCAGCCACCGATGAGCTAAGGCAGATCTGACTTCCGCACAGGGTTCGGCAGAACGGAAACAGGCTGAAAGTTTTGTAGAATACTTTATCAACGCCCAACTGCTTTGCATGCGCCAACACGTTGAGCTGCTTCTAGACGTCATGTGCTTCGGCAGCACTGCCTGCGGTCACATTCATGATTATTCCTACTGGCGACGCGCGAAGAATGGTTATTCGCGCGTCGGTGCATCAGCGCGTAAGATGATGGCGTTGGTGGAGTTCGAGGGCGCGATTGGGTATCGATACGATTGATTCACCCGCGTGGCGCGGGTACGTTTACTCGGGGTTGGAGCGGAATGGGGGGTTAGCGAGTTCGGTATAGAACCAGTTGAACTAAACCGCTGCGCGGTAGTTGTGGTTGAGGACGGTTCCCTGCCGGGGGCCGTCCTTTTGCGTGGCGGCGG
>ENA-ORBV01003868-ORBV01003868.1-microbial-mat-metagenome-genome-assembly--contig:-NODE-3868-length-29435-cov-5.939267_pt1 | contig 29435 bp, 21 predicted proteins | sample MGYA00237777_ERZ505514 | MGnify/ENA primary metagenome ERZ505514 (study PRJEB26160, sample SAMN06269048) | microbial mat metagenome | isolation source: Oligotrophic lake microbial mat | place... | reverse complement strand
GTCCCCAGGTGTTGTTCGTGGTGTTCTGGAGAAGTTCCATTTTCGAAAGATCCGGGCGGAAGCGGAACACGCCTGCGCCGAACTTGTGCTTCCCATCCGGGAGATCGATGTTCACGCCACTGTAGCCGACCGTGGCGTAGAGCCAGTTATCATAACCATACTGGAAATGGGAGGTGGCCGCATGGGTGTCGTTCATGACCAGGCCGGTGGCGAGCACCTTGCGGGTGTCGGATTTTCCATCGCCATCCTCATCTCCCAGATAGACGATGTCCTTGCCGTCGGTGACCACCACACCATTCTTCACGAAAACGCTGGTGGTGCAGTGGCGCAGGCCCTCCGCGAAGACGGTCATCTTGTCCGCCTTGCCATCGCCATCGGTGTCTTCGAGGATCTTGATCTTGTCCTGACCGGTGCCCGGCTCATCGGGCACGTTGTTAGGGTAGCCGAAGCTCTCGACCACCCATGCGCGGCCTTGGGTGTCCCAGTCGATGGCGATCGGGTTGATCACCATCGGCTCGTTGGCGAAGAGTTCCAACCGGGTGCCGACGGGGACCTGGGCGTGGGCGGCGCTGTCTGCGGGAGAGAGCGGTTTCTGGAGTTCCATCATTGGAATTTCCGGATGCGTGCGGTTCGCGATTTCCGGAGTTTCCATCACAAGCGGCGGGATCTTGAAATTCGCGAACTCCGCAGCCTTTTGATCGCCGATGGACCAGAGGATCGCGCGCCTGACGAGTTCCTGATAGGCCGGCTCGTTCCAACAGCGGAGGTCGTGGCCGCTGGCGGTGTAGAAGACGCGGCCCTTGCCCTCGTCGCGCGTCCATGTCCATGGTTCGGGAGAGGATTCCCCTTGGTTCATCGGCTCGCGAACCTGCAGCAGGTGGCGGTCGGCGGTTAGATCCTGGTGGACGTAGGTTTCATCGAAACACTTGAGCACCGGCAGGCCCTTGGTGATCGAACTTTCGGAATCGATGGTTTTCGGGCTGAAAACGGCGGTTTCGTGGCTTTTGAAACGCCCGCCTATCAGGTCGAACCATTCCTTGGACGGGTGGAAATTTCCGGCGGCGCAATGCAGGGCCACCAAAGCACCGCCATCCTTCACCCATGGCAAGATCGCTTCCGGCACATCTGCCTTTTCATGATTCGCATAGACGATGAGGGCGTCATAGCGATCCAGGTTTTCCCGCGTGATCTTGCCCAGATCCTCCACATAGCTCAGATTGAATCCTTGCGGTCCGAGGGCCTGTTTGATGACGCGGTAGCGTTCGATGGGATCATGGTGGCCGGTGTCTCCCAGGAAAAGGACTTCCAGCCGATGGGGGGCGGCGGATGCGAATGACGTGCCAAACAGGCCGATGATCGCTGAGATTAAAATGCGGTGGATCATTTGTTTGTTTGGAATTGGGCGTCACTCATGAGTGTTAGAAGTTGTTCGGCGCACGCCTTGGCGAAAACCGGACTGTTGATCTCCTCGTCGAGTTCTACGACGGGAACCCTTGAATCTGTCAATATCGCCGAGAACAACGCCTCGTCCGCGGCAGGATCATGGAAGGGCTGTCCCTTGGCGCTGATCACGCTGATGGCGCAGATCGGAAGTTTCGTGCCGGCCAAGTCGGCGATCATCGGGCTCGCGGATCGCATTTTTACAAGGGTCGGCGCGAACGACGACCTCTCGCGCGGTCAGTCGACCTTCATGGTCGAGATGAACGAGACCGCCAATATCGTCAACAACGCCACCGGGCGCAGCCTCGTGATTCTCGACGAGATCGGGCGGGGCACCTCGACGTTCGACGGCCTCTCGATTGCATGGAGCGTGGCGGAATTTCTGCATGACCGGATCCGGGCGCGCACGCTGTTCGCGACCCATTATCATGAGTTGACCGACCTCGAATCCACCCGGGAAGGGGTTCGCAATTACAACGTTGCCGTGCGCGAATGGAACGACCAGATCATCTTCCTGCACAAGATCGTCAAGGGCGGTGCCGACAAGAGTTACGGGATCCAGGTCGCCCGCCTCGCCGGCCTGCCCGACGACCTCATCGCGCGGGCCCGGGAGATCCTTGCCAACCTCGAACAGGCCGAGCTGAGCGCCGACGGCAAACCCGCCCTCGCCGCCCATGTTGCCGCTCCACGCAAACCCCGCACCCCCCGCATCGCGGATGACCCGGACGCCCCCAAACCGCAGCTCTCGTTCTTCTGACGGCCTCCTTCAGCGAGGCGCAGTTCCCCATCGCGAAGCTCTTTTCCCACGCCCGTCCGGATCAACAACGCTGAAGGTTGTCCATCTCCCTGTCGCCCCGCGATTCCGCCTTCCGCGCCCGCTTCCCGGCGTTCACACTCCCGACCGTGTCCGAACCCACCCCGCGGAAACTGTTCCTTCTCGATGCGATGGCGCTGCTTTACCGCGCCCATTTTGCACTGATCCGAAATCCGATCCGCAACTCGAAGGGGATGAACACCTCGGCGATCTTCGGGTTCGCCTCGTTGCTGGTCGATTTGATCGAGAAACGCAAACCGACGCATCTGGCGGTGGCATTTGACACGGCGGCGCCAACCGCGCGGCACACAGCGTTCCCCGATTACAAGGCCCAGCGGGAGGAGATGCCCGAGGACATCGGCCTTGCCATTCCGCTTGCCCGCCGACTCCTGGATGCGATGCGCATCCCGATCCTCGAGCTGGACGGGTACGAGGCGGACGACTTGATCGGCACGCTGGCGCGCCAGGCCGGGCAGGAGCGCACCCAGACGTGGATGGTCACGCCTGACAAGGATTTCGGTCAGTTGGTCAGCGAGCACATCCGGATCCTGAAACCCGGACGTCAGGGAGGCGAGTGGGAGGAGCTGGGACCGGCCGAGGTGGCGGCTCGCTGGGGCATTGCGCGTCCGGAACAGGTGATCGATTTGCTGGCGCTCATGGGCGATGCGTCGGACAACATCCCCGGCGTTCCCGGCATTGGCGAGAAGACCGCTGCGAAGCTGATCGCGCAGTTCGGATCGGTCGAAGGTCTGCTCGCAGGGGTCGATCAACTGCCGGAAAAGCAGCGCGACAGGATCGCCCCCCTCGCGGACCAGGTGCGGCTCGCGCGCCAGCTCGCCACCATCCTCACCGATGCACCGGTCGGCATGGCGCCGGCGGACCTTCAATTGCAGGGGCCGGATGAGGCTGCACTGGCCGATCTGTTCGTCGAGCTGGAGTTCAATGCGCTGGGCAAGCGGGTGTTGGGTGAAGCTTTCCGCGCGGGTCGAGGCTTCGATTCCGTCGGGGACGCCGGGACGGCGGGGGGCGGATCGGGCACAGGCGATCTGTTCGCGAATGCGGGTGCGCATCTCAAAACCATCGCCGATGTGCCCCACCACTACCTGCCGGTGACCGACGCGGCGGGCCGCGCTGCGCTGGCGGCCACGCTGCACAAGGCCGGCACGTTCTGCTTCGATCTCGAGACCGATTCGCTCGATGTCAGGACCGCCGCCATTGTCGGGCTGGCGTTCTCCACTCAGGCGGGGGGCGGCTGGTTCGTGCCGGTGCCGGCCGACCGGACGGAAGCGATGGCGAGCCTCGGCGATTTTGGCCCGCTCTTCGAGGATCCGGCGCTTGAGAAGACCGGGCACAACCTGAAGTTCGACATGGGGATCCTCCGTTGGCACGGCATCAAGGTGCGTGGCGCGTTGTTCGACACCATGCTGGCGCATGCGGTGGTCGATCCGGATTCGCGGCATGGGATGGATTTTCTCAGCGAGCGCTATCTGGGCTACACCCCGGTCCCCATCTCGCGGTTGATCGGGGAGACAGGCGACGCTGCGAAGATGCGGGAGGTGCCGTTGCAGGAGCTGACCGATTACGCGGCGGAGGATGCGGACGTGACCTTGCAACTGCGTGCCCGGCTGGAACCGTTGGTGAGTGGGAGCGGCGGTGCGCGGGTGTTGCGCGAGATCGAGTCACCCCTGCTGCCGGTGCTCGTCGAGATGGAGTTTCTCGGCATCACCATCGACACCGCCGCACTCGCGGAGATCTCGAAACAACTCGGCGCCGACATCGCCCGGCTCGACGCCACGATCCTGGAACTGGCCGGGACACAGTTCAACGTCAACTCGCCGAAGCAACTCGGCCAGATCCTGTTCGACATCCTCAAACTGGACGCGAAACCCAAGCGCACCAAGACCGGGCAGTATGTGACCAACGAGCAGGTGCTCGAATCCCTCGTGCACAAGCACCCCATCGCGCGGGCGATCCTGGATCAGCGCGAGGCGAGCAAACTGAAGTCCACGTATGTCGACGCGCTGCCGCTGGCGGTGTTCCCGGGAACGGGGCGCGTGCACACCTCGTTCTCGCAACTGGTCACGGCAACGGGCCGGCTGGCCTCGCAGGACCCGAATCTGCAGAACATCCCGATCCGGACCGAGCGGGGCCGTGAGATCCGCCGGGCTTTCGTTCCGGGCGGATCGGAGTTCGTGTTGCTCTCCGCCGACTACTCGCAGATCGAGCTGCGCATCATGGCGCACCTCAGCGGCGACCCGGCGATGAAAGCGGCGTTCGTCGAGGGGGAGGACATCCACACCGCCACGGCGGCGAAGGTCTACGGAGTGGGCCCGAACGAGGTGACACGCGAGATGCGCGGCACGGCGAAGATGGTGAATTTTGGAATCATCTACGGAATTTCCGCCTTCGGGCTCTCCCAGAGGCTCGGCATTCCGCGCACCGAGGCGGCGGCGATCATCGATTCCTATTTTGCGCAGTATCCGGGTGTGAAGGATTACATGGCACGAACCGTCGCCGAGGCACGCGAACGGGGCTACGTCGAAACCTTGGGCGGACGCCGCCGCAATCTCCCCGATCTGCGCTCCTCGAACGGCACGATCCGGGCGGGTGCGGAACGCAACGCCATCAACACCCCGATCCAGGGAACCGCGGCGGACATGATCAAGATCGCGATGAGCCGGATTCACGCCGCGCTCGGGGAAGGCGGGTATCGGACGCGGATGCTGCTCCAGGTGCATGACGAGTTGGTGTTCGAGCTGGACCGCGAGGAGGAGGCGTCCGTGGTTCCGCTGATCGAGGGCCTCATGCGCGAGGCCCTGCCGCTGTCAGTTCCCGTCGAGGTCGAATCGGGCACCGGAGCGAACTGGCTCGAGGCGCACTGACCGACCCGCCCACCCGGGGTCAGCCGCCCAACCGGACGCCCGGGATCAGGTGGTTGCGCACACAGTCCGCCACGGCGTCCGCAAGCGGGATGGCCGGGCGTGTGTACCCCGAGCCTTGCAACTTGGAGATCTCCGCCCGGGTGAAGTATTGATACTTCTCCTGCAACTCCGCCGGCATGTCGATAAACTCGATCCGCGGTTCGAGATCCATGGCGGCAAAGATGGCATGGGCGAGATCGAGCCAGGTATGCGCCTCGCCCGATCCGATGTTGAACAGCCCGCCGACATCCGCGCCGCCGTCGGCGAAATGGAGCGTCATGTCCACCGCATCCTTCACGTACAGGAAGTCCCGCATCTGCTCGCCGTCGCGGTAATCGGGGTGATGGCTGCGGAAAAGTTTGAGGCTGCCGGTCGCGCGGATCTGTTCGAAGGCTTTGTGGACCAGCGACCGCATGCCGCCCTTGTGATCCTCGTTCGGGCCGAACACGTTAAAATATTTCAACCCCACCAGACGGTCCAGCCAGCCGTGTTGCTGGGCGTGAACGTCGAACAGGTGTTTGGAATAGCCGTAGGCATTGAGCGGACGCAACCGGTGCAGGTCGCCGTCGAGATCGGACATGCCCCGCGACCCGTCGCCGTAGGTCGCCGCGGAGGAGGCATAGATGAAGCGGGTGCCGGTGCGGATCGCCCACCCGGCGAGGTCGCGTGTCCACCCGAAATTATTGTGCATCAGAAGCGAGGCATCCATCTCGGTCGTCGCCGAGTTGGCCCCCAGATGGAAAATCGCGGAGAACCCCCCGAATGCCCCGGCATCGGACGCCCAGCGCGCACGAAAGGTGTCGGCCTCGATGTAATCGGCGAACCGGAGCGGGACGAGGTTGCGCCATTTCTCGCCCGTCCCGAGCACATCGGTGATCACAATGTCCCTGCAGCCGCGTTGGTTGAGAGCCCACACGAGGGCGCTGCCGATGAAGCCGGCCCCGCCGGTGACCAGAATTCGTCCTTCGAGCGCATTCATGCGCGTTCATCCGTGCCCCAAGCCGGGCCCGGTGACAATCCCCATTCGCGTGGAGCCAGGGCGGTCCTGCTTGAATCTGGCGGGAAAGCGGGGCATCCTGCAGCCATGAAGCACGCGATTCTTCCAGCTCTGCTGGGGGCCGCACTTGCGACCCTGGCCTCTGCGGGGGACACCCCCCAGGAAATCTACACCGAAGCCCAGCGGGCTTTTATGCGGGGCGACCGGGAAACCGCCCGGATGAAATTCGCCCAGTTACTCGAGATGGACCCGAAAGATATCCGGGCCCGCAACTCGCTGCGCATGATCGAGCAGCAGGACAAAGCCGACGGAGGTGGCAAGACGGTGCAACGACGGTTGGAGAACCTCCGCGTGCCGAAGCTCGAGTTTCGCGAGGCCACGCTCGATTCCGCGCTGCAATACCTGACCCAGCAGGCCTCCACGCTCAGCGGTGGCGATCTTAAGCTGAACTTCGTGGTGAAACTTTCACCGGAGCAACAGTCCAAGACAATCACGCTCAGCCTCGGTGACATTCCGTTGTCGGAAGTGCTCAAATACGTGGCCGAGCTGGCCGGGGTCAGCGTCTCCTACGAAACCCATGCGATTGTGATCCGCCCGCAATCCGGAGAAACGGTGTCGACGGCGAAGCCGTGAGCCCGGCCGGGGGGCGGTTCAGGAGGGGCTCGCAGCGGCGCGCACCGCAGCGGCCAACTGCTCCATGGCGTGCGGGTTGTCCAGGGTCCAATTGAACCCCAACTCGATCGTGTGGGCCGAGCGCCACTCCGCGCCCGGGCATTTCGTCTCGCGATAATCCACTCCGGCCCGGAGAAGCGCGTCGTGCCACAACACGCGCGGGCCTTTGTAGTTGTGCGGGTTCAGGCGGGGGAGTTGGTGGATCGGAACAGGGATATAGACGAAGGCTCCGGCTCCCTGGGCGTTCATTCGGCGCAGGAATTCGTCGCGGGATACTCCAATTTCCTCAGAATGGACGACCAACGAAAGCAGGTGATAACAACCTTGGGCACCGGGGATTTCAGGGGGCAGGGTGATGCCCCGCACGCCTTCGAGCCGGGTACGCAGACAGGCGGCATTCCGGCGACGGGTGGCGTTCTCAGAGTCGAGCCAGGGAAGCGCGGCCCGGACGAGGGCGGCACTGACCGCGCACGGGCGCCAGCCCAGTTGCAGCGCGTCGAGCAATCCGCCTTGGGCGAGTCGCTCCCGTCGCGCGGGGTCCATGCCCCTGGGGTGGCGCCCGTAGAGCCATGCGTTCGCCTCGGCCTCGCCATCTTCGAACAGGCAGTAGCCCCCCTCGGTTCCCGCCAGCAGTTTCAGCCCCATGCAACTGAAAGCCGACGCCTGGCCGAAGCGCCCCACCACCCGCCCGTGCAATCGGGCGCCATGCGCCTGACTGCCATCCTCGAACAGGAACAGGCCATGGCGGTCGGCGATCCCGCGCAATCGCACGGCGTCGCACGGGTGACCAAAGAGATGCACGGCGAGGATCGCACGGGTGCGAGGGGTGATGCACGATTCGACGGTGTCGGGATCGAGGAGGCCCGAAATGGGATCGATGTCGGCAAATACCGGGATCGCCCCAATGGCGAGAATGGCGGAAACCGTGGCTCCCCACGTGTAGGGCGTGGTGATCACTTCATCGCCCGGGCCAATGCCGTGCCCGAGCAGGATTGCCTCCAGAGCGGCGGTTCCGGACGAGATGAACCAGACATGGCTCCCGCCGTGATACTCCCGCAAGGCAGCCTCGGTCTCCGGCACGCCCTCCAACCGGGCCCACTCGCCGCGCTGCAACGCATCCACCGCCGCGGCGATGACTTCCGGACGACGCGTCGGATAGGGGGGCATGCGTTCGGTGATCATGGGGGCGGTCATCGCAGCACAAGGCGGGGCACGAGGAAAGACGGAATCACCCACCTTGAACGTCCCCCGATCATCATACCCTGCGGAGATTCAGCGTGCAGCGGCTCTGGCGGCGATTTATGCTGCCGGATGCCCTTTACCACGCTCGGTCTCGCCCCGGAAGTTCTGCACGCCATCCGGGACGCCGGGTATACTGAACCGACGCCCATTCAAACCGCGGCGGTTCCCCAGGTGCTCGCCGGCCACGACCTGATCGGGATCGCACAAACAGGCACCGGAAAAACGGCGGCGTTCACGCTGCCGATCCTCTCGATGCTGGGCGGGCGACCCGCTCCGGGCGGGCAACCGGGCCGGCACGCTCGGACCGGGGGCTCGATCCGCGCCCTGATGGTCGCCCCGACCCGCGAACTGGTGGTGCAGATCGAGGAGAACGTCCGGATCTACGCACGCCACCTGCCCATCGACATCGCGCTGGTCTACGGCGGGGTGGGGGAGCGCCCCCAGATCGAGGCCTTGCGCCGCGGAGCAGATCTCGTGGTCGCGACACCGGGACGGCTGCTCGATTTGATGGGCCGTGGGAACGGCGATTTCTCGGGCCTTCGCTTCCTCGTGTTGGACGAGGCCGACCGCATGTGTGACATGGGTTTCCTGCCGGATATCCGGCGGATCGTCCGCGCCCTGCCCGCCTCGCGACAGACCCTGCTGTTTTCGGCGACCTTGTCGCGGGAGATCGAGGGGGTGACGCGCGAGTTCCAACGCAATCCGAAGACGGTCGAGATCGGACGGCGGGCGAACCCGGCGGAGACGGTGACGCAGCACGTGTACGAGGTTCCCCGTCATCTCAAGTCGGCGCTCCTGGAACATCTTTTGTGCGATCCTGCGCTCAACTCGGTGCTGGTTTTCACACGCACCAAGCACGGCGCCGATCACATCTCCCGCAAGCTGATGGCGCGCCAGATCCCGACGGCCACCCTGCATGCCAACCGTTCCCAGAACCAGCGGCTGCGTGCCCTCAAGGAGTTCAAATCCGGTGCGGTCCGCGTGCTGGTCGCCACCGACATCGCAGCCCGCGGGATCGACGTGGACGGCATTTCGCACGTCGTCAATTTTGATTTCCCGCGCCATCCGGAGGATTACGTCCACCGGATCGGGCGGACCGGGCGTGCGCACGCGGTCGGTGACGCGATCAGTTTTGTCACGCCGGAGGAACACGCCCCGCTCCGTTCGCTCGAGCGGTTCATCGGGCGGGGCATTCTGCGCAAGAAAGCCGACGGTTTTAATTATGCGGCCGCCCAGCCTGCGGGCGCCGGACCGAGTCCGCGGCCGAACACACCCGGAGCGCAGCCCGCGCGGTCCGAAGCCCGGCCGGGCAGGGATCGCTGGGGAGGAAAGACAGGCCGACGCTTTACGCAGCGCCGCCGGTCGTAGCGGCTCATCCGAGCTCGCCGTCGCCCGCAGATGGATCGGCCGCGGCGTCCCACCGCGCACGGAGTGACGCGATCCACCTTCCATCTCCACGCTCACGAAAATCAAACCACCGATTCCGACTGCGGCGTGGCTTTCGCAATCGCCGCTCCGAGTGCCCCGATCTGAGCGGTCGTGTGCACCGCGCTGACAGTGAATCGAATCCGTGCCGCACCGCGAGCGACAGAAGGGAATCGGATGGCAGGTGCGAGAAACCCGGCGGTTTCCAGCGCGGCGGCCTGGTCGAGCGCGGCTGGTTCCCTGCCGAGGATCCACGGCACGATGGCGCTTTCCGGGAGGGCCGGGGCGCCGGGAACCACGGCGGTGAGCCGGGCGATGTTTCGCCAGAGTCGGTTACGGCGGCGGTCCCCTTCCTCGCTGGCAAGCAGTTCGAGCCCGGCCTGCGCGGCGGCCACAACCGGAGCCGGGGGAGCGGTTGAAAAGATGAAGCTGCGTGCCCGATTGACCAGCAATTCGACAAGGGTCCGGGACCCGCAGACATAACCTCCCGCCGCCCCGACCGCCTTACCCAGGGTTCCCATCTGCACGTCGATCCGGTCGGCAAGCCCCAGTTCCGCCGCCAATCCCCGACCCCCGGGACCGACCACCCCGAGGGCGTGCGCCTCATCGACCAGGAGCGTTGCGCCGTGTTCCTCCTTGGCCAGCACGAGGTCCGCGAGCGGGGCGCGATCTCCGTCCATGCTGAAGACCGACTCCGTGACCACAAGCACTTGTCCGCGGGGCAGGGTCCGCCGGGCCCAGCGCAAATGCGAACGGAGTTGGGCGACGTTGTTGTGCTGGAAGACCCGGAGAACGGCCCCGCTGAGGCGGGCGCCGTCGACCAGCGAAGCGTGGGCCCGCTTGTCAAGAATGACTGCATCCCCGCGTCCGGCGAGGGCCGGAATCACGCCCAGCGCCGCCGTGTAGCCGCAGGCGAACGTCAGTGCGGCGGTTGTCCCCTTGAATGCCGCGATCCGTTCCTCGAGCCCGGCATGGGGAGCCAGCGAGCCGCAGACCAGGCGCGAGGCGCCGCTCCCGAATCCATGGTCGCGTGCCGCCCGGGCCGCGGCCTCGGCGAGGGCGGGATGCGCGGCGAGCCCGAGATAATCGTTCGATGAGAAGTTCGCGAGCGTGCGTCCCTCCGCGCGGACCGTCGCGCCCTGCGGGGAATCGAGGGTGCGAAGTCGCCGGCCGAGTTGCTGATCCGCGAGCGCGTCGAGGGTGGCACGCCACACTTTTGCGGCGCCGGCGTCCTCCGCATTCATCGGGGATCCGCCGCCTCGATCCGCCGCTCGACCAGCGGGTCGGGTTTGGCACCGAGATCGCGCGCCCGATAGTAGTGTCGGCGGGCCAGCTCAAGCATCGCCGGTTCCCGCCGGAGATACGACAACGCCAGGTTGAAATGCGTGTCCGCGGCGTCCGGCTCGAGTTCGAGCGACCGCCGGAACGCCCCTTCCGCCGCATCGTTGTATCCTTTCCTACCAAACGCCACCCCCAGATACGCCAACGCGCGACCGTTTGTGGGGTCGAGGTAAACAGCCTGCGCCAGCGCAGCCAGCGCACCGTCCAGATTCTCGAGGCTCAGGCGGACCATCCCCAGCGTGAGCCAGGGGGCGGGTGCGTCCGGGTCCTTGCGCACCGCTTCCTCCAGCAATTTCGCGGCCTCTTCTCCCTTGCCGAGTCGGAACTCGGCGGAGGCCAGATTCACGAGTGCGGCCGGGTGCCCGGGCATCTGGCGCAGGAGTTCTGCAAACGCCGTTCGGGCGGCCTTGAAATCAGACTTGGCAAAGGCGGCAGCCCCCTGTTCCGCCGCTTGCCTGGCCGCGGGGGTGAGCGCTGCGGGCGTGGGCGACGGAGCGGCGGCCGGAGCCCCCGAGGCCGCCCAGGCCCCCGACGCCAGGCCGGTCAGCAGCGCGCTTGCCGTGACCGCCCGCATTGCCGTGAAGGTCGCCCTCTTCAAGCCCCGCCCGGGTGGGTGGCCTCGAGGGCCGTTTCGCCGAGCTCGATGGATTTCTCGGTGGCGGCACGCACGGCTCCGAGAAACGCGGCACGGACCCCGCATCGCTCGAGCTGCTCGAGGCCGGCCATCGTGGTGCCGCCGGGGCTGGCCACCATGTCCTTGAGCAGGGCGGGATGCATCGCGGTCTGGGTCACCATCTGCGCCGCACCCAGCACCGTCTGCGCGGCAAGCTGCAGCGCCAGATCGCGCGGCAACCCCATGCGCACCCCGCCGTCGGCCAGGCTCTCGATCACCAGATACACATAGGCCGGACCGCTCCCGCTCAACCCCGTGACCGCATCCAGCAACGACTCGCGGACCTGAAACGCGAGGCCGACCGACGAAAAGATCTTCTCGGCCAGCTCGGTGTCCTCCCCGGTCACGCCCGGACCGCACGCATACGCGGCCGCTCCCTTGTGGACGAGGGCCGGGGTGTTCGGCATGACACGGATCACGCGCGCCCGCCCGCCCGCCGCGGCGTTCAACGACTCAATCCCGATGCCCGCCGCGATGGAAATCAGCAATTTGCCGGCGAGCGCGTCGTTGACGGAACGAACCACCGCCAGTGCATCCTGCGGTTTCACGCACAGCAACACCGCATCCACCTGGCTGACCAGCGCGCCCGCGTCCGGCAGGGCACGGATTCCGCAGGTATCGGCCAGCGTTTCGACCGCCTCGTGCACGACGTCGCACGCGAATGTCTCGTCTGCGGAGAAAGCTCCCGAGCCGAGCATCCCCTGGATCAGGGCCGTGGCCATCTTGCCGCACCCGATAAAACCCGTCTTCATGGGCTTGACGTTAGCCTCCCCGCCTCACCCCGCCAAGTCGTTTAAGACAATCAGGTTGCGGGAACGGAGCGGCGCAGCACGAGGCAGAGGATGAACGCGCCGAGAAACCCGATGACCAGGGAGCCAGGGGCGAACGCCGCAAGAGCGAGATCGGCGAGGCAGAGACCGGAGAGCAGATCGCCAACGGCACGCATCCGATTGCGCGGCATCCGCGCAACTGTCCAGACGAGCCATGCCCCCAATGGGAGCAGGGTCCAGCCCCAGCGCAGCCAGCTTGCAAGCGGGCTTTCGTGAAGTTCGCCCCAGAGCAACGCCGCGCCGGCACCGAGGGGCGCGAGCAGAAGGACCCGCGTTGCGACTGGCACCCGGGCCGTCACCGCCCGATCTTCATCGCGAGCGACGATGCTGATTGCGGCGACGTAGATTCCGACCGCGCCCGCTGCGATCCAGGTCGCCAAACTGCCGCCCCATTCTGAAGCGGCGCCGCCCACCACCACGGCGAGGGTCCGGCAGAACCCCATCGTGACCGCGCCCCAGGCGGGCGCGTTCTTATGGATTTCTTCGTAGAGCAGGATCGCCATGGCCAGGCCAAAACCGAACAGCCAGGCGATCGCACCGACCCGGACCAAGGCGCACAGACCCAGCCCCATCAGCGCGTAGCCCAGCACGAACGCGAATTTCCGATCCACCTGACCGGCCGCGATGGGTCGATCCGGGCGTTCGACGCGATCCCGATCCGCGTCCCACGCATCGTTGAGCACCATGCCGGCGCTGTAGAGAAGCGAAAGGCCAAGGATGGACCAGGCGAGCGCCCTTGGATCGCCTCCGCCCGCCAGCCACCAACCACAGCACGCGTTGGTCCAGAGGGTCGGCAGATTCGAGATCCGCAGGAGCACACACACACTGCGGACCGAGGGCAGCCTCATGCCAGGCCCCTTTCCGCGAGCCGGTCCAGCACCCATGCGTATTCCGCCGCGATCTGGTGGTCGATTGACGCGCTCCGCAGCCCGGCGGGCAGCACCCCCCACGTGTAAGTTTCCATTTCGAGATGCGCACAGAGAGCGGGATCGGCGGCCAGCGCGTCGAGCACGCCGAGCAGGTGCGGGATCGTCGGGGTGAACCAGTTGGACTGACCGGTGTGCAGCGGGATGTGGAAATGGATCCGCCATTCCTCGGGCACGGCCGACGGATCCGCCGCCAGCGCATCGGGCAGGTCGCGAAACCGACGCAGCCCAAGCGGGCCCCTGGCGACGACCTGGTGCAGGTAGACATCGTCCGCAAACCCGGCCAGGGCAAGGCGTGCCGACCGCGACGGTGCAACCGCCAGCGCGGAACTGAGGTGGAGTTTGCTGATGCGAATGCCGGCGGACCGAAACCGCACGAGCGCGTCCGACGGCTCCTCGAATTCCACGGCGAGATGACACGTGTCGTAGTTCACGCCGACAAACCGGGCCAGTCGCGGGTCACACGGCCGATCCTCCCCCAGTCGCCCGAAAAACTCCACGGTCTCCTCGCTCGTCTCGAACCAGCCGAGTGGCTCGGGCTCGAGCCCCAGATGCAGGTCCTGGCCGGTGCGGTCGCAGAGCGCCTCCAGATGATCGATACAGGCCCACAGATTGCGCCGCATCGCCGGCTCATCCGGGGCGAACTCCTTGAACGAGCCCGGCAGGGTGCTGACCGACCCGGGCGTGCCGTCAGGAAGAAACTCGGAGAGCAGATCGAACAGCCGGATCGTGTAGTCGAGGCGCGCGGGATCCGCCCAATCCGGCCGGTAAACCTGTTCTTTAACAGGGCCCCCATGAAAGCGGCCGAATGGAAATCCGTTGATCGTGAACACATACATCCGCTCCCGATCCAGCCACCGCCGGAACGCGGTCCGCGCGCCCCGGTCAGAGGCGAGTTCCCGCGAGGCCCGGTCCGAGAGGCGCAGCCCGATCGCAAAGGGTCCGTCGAACGGGCGCTCGGCGCAGACCCGGTCCCGCGCGGCCCTTAGCGGGCCGTCGAGAAACGCGAACGTCTCCTCCCACGAATCCGCCGCCGCAATGTTGGTGCAGTAAGCGAGATGAAGTCCGTGCCGCAGACGCATGTGTCCTAAGAACCCCCGGGGCGGCCCCGCGTCAAGCAGAGGCAAGGGGCGCCCGGGGTGCCGGTCTGACAACCCCACCTGCGGCGTGCCAATCGTGTCCGCGCCTCGTTCTGGCAGGATCCGATGCTCGGGTGGGACCCACGACCCGGCGAATGTCAGCCCCTCCGTTCGAGCGACTGCTCTCCCGAAGGGTTGCCGCCGGGGTCGCGTCCGCACGCCGCCTGCCCGGTGGCACGTCCCGGGCTGCACGGGGCTCCGCCAGGGACAGAACCACCGCTACAACCGAAGAGCGTCCAGCCTGCCGGAACCCTCGGCAGCCTCGCGAGTTCGCGTGGGGTGAGAAGGTCTTCGACGTTCATGGGGCGGGGGTGGGGCACAGGATCCCCGCGAGATCCGTCGGCGCGCGGTTCGCATCCCGGATGCCGAATCTTCCGCGGTAATCCCACGAGCTCCACGCGATCCCGAGTTCCTCAAACACCGCCAGCAAATCGCGATACCATAGTTGCCGCAAGGCAGGGGGTGCAGCCTCGAAGCACCCGAACTCCCCGCAATGCAGCGGCAACCCGTGTTCCCGCGCAACGGCGAGCGCGAGGCCGAGATCGGCGCGCATGGTGTCGGGTCCGTGCGGGCGAAGTTCGCCCTGAAGAATGGCCTGTTCCGCCGGGGCGAGCGCCGCGAAGTTCCCGGCGGGTATCGGGACGCCGGGATACACAACGGGGCCGTCGTAGAATCCGCCGGTCCACCACGGTGCGCGGTAGTGGGTGAGCGGCATCGGATTGTAGTAGTGGCAGGTCAGCATCAGCGCCGGGTCCGCCGGAATCTCAAGTTCACGGAAAGTTTGCACCTGATTCCATCGGTTCGATCCCAGAAGAATGGTGCGGTGCGGTTCCAAGGCACGAAGGGTCCGGAGTGCGACGTGCGCCACGCGATTCCAATCGGCGGGATCCGATGCCACCGGTTCGTTCATCAACTCGTACGCCACTTCGTGGATCGGGCGGTGTCTGAGCCGACGGGAGAGGGTCCGCCAGAACGCGCAGAACCGGTCCGCCTCGGCCGGATCGGTGAACAGTCGGGGTTCCCCGTCGCGGCTGTTGAAGTAATGGCTGCGCAGAATGTGGAGATCGACAATTGCACGGAGTCCGTGACGCGCACACCCGTCGAGGGCGGCATCCAGCAGATCCCATGCCTCGTTGTCCGGCGATGCATCGTCCTTCCAGAGCTGCTCCTCATCCACTGGGATGCGGAGGTGATCGAATCCGCGGTCCGCGAGCCACGAAACGTCGTCGCTTGTGAAACACTCACGTCGTTCCGCACCCCGTCGCTTCGACTGGCTGAGCCAGTGCGAGATGTTGGTGCCGCGGTGGATGACAAAGGATTTGTTCATGGAAGCGCGTCCGACCCGGCTCGTCGTCGACTAAAGAAAATGATCGAAATCCTGCTCCCGACTCACCCAGCGCCGGATCCGAAAGACGTGCGCGGGGCGGTCCGGTGCGAGCTCGACGTAGTTGCGTTCGCCCTTCCAGAGATAGCGCTCCCCGGTGAGCAGGTCGTGAACCTGGTAGGTTTCCGCGTCGACGATGCCCCAATCGGCAATCGGGGCGTGGACGAAGCAGCCGTGTTTGCGGAAGGGATCGACGTTGACCACGATCAGCAGCAGGTTGTCGCGCGCCGGGGTGGTCTTGCTGTAGGCGAGAATGAAATCGTTGTCCGCGTCGTGGAACCGGAGGTTGGCGTAATCGTGCAGCGCGCGGTTCTCCCGCCGGACGCGATTGAGCGCGGTGATCCACTCCTTGATGTTGCCCGGGGCGTTCCAGTCACGCCCCTTGAAGTGATACTTCTCCGAGTCGAGATACTCCTCCCTGCCGGGCACCGCGGCATTCTCGCACAGCTCGAACCCACTATAGATGCCGAAGACCGGCGACAGGGTGGCGGCCAGGGCGGACCGGATCAGGAAGGCCGGGCGTCCGCCGCTCTGCAGGAAATGGGGCAGGATGTCGGGCGTGTTGGGAAAGAGATTCCCGCGGAAATATTCCTGCATCCCGCTCCGGGTGAGCTCCGTGAAATATTCGGTCAGCTCCTGCTTCGTGTTCCGCCACGTGAAGTAGGTGTAAGACTGCTGGAACCCCGCCTTGGCCAGCATCTTCATCATCTTCGGACGCGTGAACGCCTCGCTCAGGAAGATCGTGTCCGGAAATTCCGCGCAGACGGTGGCGATCAGGTGTTGCCAGAACGCCACCGGTTTCGTGTGGGGATTGTCGACCCGGAAAATCCGCACTCCGTGCCTCGCCCAGAACAGCACCACATCGGTCAACTCCGCCCAGAGATTGCGCCAGTCTGCGCAGTGGAAGTTGAGCGGATAGACGTCCTCGTACTTTTTGGGCGGGTTCTCGGCGTATTTGATCGAGCCGTCGGGGCGTTTGTAGAACCAGTCGGGATGTTCGTGGACGTAGGGATGATCCGGGGAACAATTGATGGCGAAATCGAGCGCGATTTCCATGCCGCGGTCCCGCACTTGTTTCACGAGCCAGTCGAAATCGCGGAGGGTGCCGAGTTCGGGCGCCACATCGCGATGACCGCCGCCGTTGGGGCATTTCTGGAACCGGTTGCCAATGGCGTAGGGCACCCCCGGATCGTTGGGCTCGCACCGGGTGGCGTTGTTCCGCCCCTTGCGATGGGTGAGCCCGATGGGATGGATCGGCGGGAAATAGATCACATCGAACCCCATTGCCTTGGCGTCATCGATCCGGCCGAGGCAATCCCGGAACGTCGATCCGGAATCGGGTTTGCCCTCCGCGGAGCGCGGGAAAAATTCGTACCAGGCCGCGAACTGAGCCCGTTCCCGATCCACCCAGACCCGGGCATACGGGCGAAACTCGGTGGCGTGCGAACGATCCGCCCAGGCGCGCATCAGCCCTTCCAGCTCGGTCCAGGTCGCGATCCGGTCGGCTTCCCCGGGCGAGGCCGCCCGGAGCTGGAGCGCGATTTCCCTTAATCGGTCGGCATCGGGATGCGAGGGGGGCCGGCGCTTCGTCCTGCCCCCGCGGGCCGGGGCCGGGCCGGCGGGGGTTCCCGCCCCCACCCGGGCGGCCGCCAGTTCGACCAGGAGCGCCCCTTCGAGCTGGTCGCTCGCGAGGCCGGAAACGCCGGCGGCGACTTTCTTGTGAAAATCGTGGCGCCACGTCCCCCATGGGTCGCCCCAGGCCTCGACCGTGTATTCGTGCCACCCGATGCCGTGCACCGCGCAGGTGGCCGACCAATGGTCGTTCATGTCCGGTTGCATCCGCAGTTCGTGCCAGGCGTCCTCGCCGAGGCGGCGCCACTTGAGCACGGCGTCCACCTCGTCGTGGCCATCCTTGAAAATATCGGCCGAAACCGTCAGATCGCCGCCGTCGATTCGTTTGACCGGGTGGCGTCCGCCATCCAGCCACGGGTTGACTCCCTCGATGACCACCGTGTCGGGACGCTCCATGGGGGAGGATTACAGCGAGTGGGGACGGAGCTTGTCGAGCAGATCGCAGATTGAACCGAGCCCCTCGATCCGGGCGGCGACCGTGCGCAGCGAAGCCAGCGCGGGGGGGATGTGGGCAAGGAACCAGGGGCGGTCCTTGACATGACCGAGAAATCCATAAGCGCCCAGGGCCTGCATGAGGCGTTGCAACGCGCAGAGATGGAACACCTCCAGAAAATCGTTGTCGGGCAATCCTGCGGCGCGCCACCCTTCCTGATAGGTGGCGAGCAACCAGACCTGCTCGTCCGGCGCGAGGCGGGTGTAGGGATCGTAGAGGAGGGAGGCGAGATCGTAGTGCGGCAGGCCGAACCGGATTCCCTGGAAATCGATCAGGTGCACATGACCGCCGGCCACGATCAGGTTTTGGGACTGGAAATCGCGGTGGACGAGCGTGCGGGGCAGCGAGGCCAGTCGCTCGCGAATCAGGCGAAGCAGGGCCCCATCGCGCAACGCCTCCCACTCGCCGACGGGGAGGCCGAAATGCCCATCCACGCAATGCTGGAAAAAGTAATGTTGCTCCCAGCGATAGAGTTCCTCGTCGAACGGCGGATTCAGCGCGAGTCGGTCGCCGTTGAGTTCGAGGTGGCCGCGGGAGTGCAACACGAAAACCTGCCGGAGCGCCTCGACATAGAGCGACCGTCGATCCGGCCAGGGGTCCTCGCGGTGCGACCAGAGATCGCGATCCCCGAGATCCTGCATCCACACCAGGCGCTCGAAGTCGTCGTGCGCAAGAATTTGCGGCACCCGGATACCGAGCCCCGCGAGAAACTGCGCGGCGTGCACATAGAGGTGGTTCTCCGCCCGTTCGCGCCCGTAATGCATGACGATTCGCATTCGGTCCGTGCCGATGCGAATCCGGTAGAACCACCGGTCGGAACCCCCTTTCTCGATGGGGACAAGCTGCAGCTTCTCGTCCGCGAGATCGGGAAAGCGTCCGCGGGTGGCGTCGAGCAGGGCGTCCGTGGAGATCAAGCTGTCAGCGTAGAACGAGTGGGCCGCAGAACCCAACCAGAAATCGCATGCCCGCGAGGTTGCCTGCGAAGGGCGGCGGAGATCCCCGGAATTCCGTTGGAGTTGCCGCTACGACGCGATTCCCCGGGGCGCGCTGATCGCGTTGGCCAGATCGGCGATGAACACCCGGCGGGTGCCGCCGACGAAGCCATTGAAGGTTACGTAACGCCACGTCCGGTCCCAGGCCGGGTGCGGGTCGATGCGCAGGACGCTTTCGTTCCAAGGGCCTGCGGTGTTGACGCGCACCAGCTTCTCCTCGGCGCCCGTGTCCAAGTCGATCCATCGGAGCGGGATGGTGCCGTCGCCGTAGGCCGTCGATTCCATGGTGTAGGTGTCCGTGAGGAGATGGCGTCCGTCGCGGTGGACCGTCGGATGACCCGACCCGGGCAGGTGATCGAGCATTTTTCGGAGCCCGGTCCCATCCGCGTTGGCCTGGACGAACCGGAGCTGCTTGTTCGCGTCGATGTCGAGATTCATCGAGATCCGCCAGCCGTCGGGGAACCAGGTGGCGTGGTGCCCCGTCCCCTTGTCCCATTGTTCGGGTCCGACCGCGCGCAATGCAGCTCCGAGCCGTCGAGTCCACGTCGTTGAAGAAGAGTTCGTGGTCGGAGCCACCCCAGTTGATATTCGCCCCTCTCCCCGGGCTTGGGGGGGCGATCCTCGAAAGGCATCCGGAACACGGCGAGGAACCGGCCGGGAAGTGCGGGTCGAGCTTCATGCGGGGTTGGAGAGCGGGGGCGATGCCGGCACCCGCAGTTGCCCGGCGCACCGGGCGCACCGCCTCACTTTGCCGGGGTGAACTTGGCGAGCGTCAGCTTGCCGTCGGCCCATCGAAAGGTTTGTCCGCCCAAGATGACCTTGTCACCCTCGACCCGGGCCTCGGGGTGTTGGCCGGATGCGCTGAGTGTCATGACCGCGACCGGGGTGGTCCCGAGCGTAAGCCGGGTCACCCGGCATTTCTCGGAAGGCTTCCCGTCCTTCGGGTTGCTGCCGAGCGTGACGATCACCGCGTCGGCTCCAGATGCCTTGGAATAGTCCACCGCCAGCGCAAATGCGCCTGCGGTGAGCGTGCCCGAACCGTCCTCGCCCGCGGCGAAATGCGAAACCGTGGCTCCCCTCGCCGGCTCACCGAAGTCGAGGCGCAGTCCGCCCAGGCCCCATACCATCACCTCGCGCGGCTTGGTGCCATCGGGTTGATTGATGAGCACGCTGGTCACGATATCGTCCTTGTCCTGCCACCGGTTCCGGAACGCAAAGTATTCGTACAACGTGTCGCGCGTCACCCGCGGCATCACCTCGGCGGGGTTCTTCTCCTCAAGCCCGGCGAACGTCGGCCAGTTGATGAGCGCCAGCATGGCGCGGTGGGGGTAGAGGCTGAACGTGTCGAACACGTCCTTCCCGTCGGCGTTGAAGATGTGGTTGTACGTCCAGAGCAGGGCGGGCTTGTGACGATCGGCGACGGCGCCGAATCCTTCTGAAAAATAGCCGGCATTCGAGAATCCATTTCGCTGATCCACGCTGCCGATCTCGGGATTTCCATACGTGCCGCCCATGTTGGATCGGTAGGGGAAATATCCCGGCGGCCCGAGCACCAGCAGGCAGCGGGGAACCATGGTCACGTAACTGGCGTTGGGCCGGTCGACGTTCACATAATCGCGGCCCTGCGCCACCTTGAGCGCGAGCAGGTAGCTGAGCCACGCGGTCTGCGTTCCCACGCGCGAGGCGCCCCAGCCTTCCTTGTAATAGCCACCGTCGCCCCAGCCGGCCGACAGGTGCCGGACGACACCGGATTCGAGCGACCGGCAATATTTGTCGAGCAGTGCGGAATCGGTGCCTGGATCGCCCTTGATGGCGAGCACGGCCAGTCCGCAGCCGCCGATCACGGCGCCGTAGTGGTTGGAACTGGGGCCCTGGCGCGGAGTGAGGACCATCGAGCGCAGGGTCAGGTTCTCATTGTTGTTCCATTCGCCGCCCCCGCCGGTGTCGGCGTAGTCCTGAATGGCCAGCGCGCATTTCCTTCGAAAATCCTCCGGCCACGCGTCATAGCAAAGATCGTAGGCCACCGCGGTCCAGCCGACCGACGGGCCCGCGCGCAATTCGCCACCGGGGGCCACCCACGAGTAACGGTCGTCGAAACTGCGCTGTCCCTTCCACGCGAGCTCGACACATTCGCGTGCGAGCTGGGCGTATTTCGTGTCCCCGGTGAGCTGATACAGCAACCCATAGCCGGCCCCATGGCTCACCGAATAAGCGCCCGGGGCGGCCTTGAATTTATTCTCCTCGTAAGCCTTCGTGGCGGGGTTGTAGAGGGTCGGCATCGACTCGCCATCCGTGCCGTTGAGCAACTGCCGAAGCCGGGCGATGATTTTTTGGCCGTCGGGCGTCGCGGCCCGGCGTTTCAACTCCGCGACATCACTTTTTCGAAAGAAAAGGCGGGGATGCTCGGCCGGCTGCACCGGTTTCCATCCGTTGACCTGCTCGAACCACGGACGGTCGTCCGAGGCGGATTTCAAGGGCGCGGCGGCAGGAGTCTTCCGAACGTCACCGCGGAAGAATCCGTGGATCGGGGTTGCCGTGCCATCCCCGGCCTTCCAGGTGCCTTCCCAGCGGCCGACGAGCCAGTGGGCCACGCGCATGCCCGTGAGGGTGATGTCGAACTTCGCGGGATCCCCGTCAAGGGTGTCCGAGGCGAAGGTGGTCCGAATTCGGAACGTGTCGGGCTGGATATCCGCCTCGGTCGGGGTGTCGACGAACACGTGATCGTAGGCGTTTTGGCGCATGTCGATCTGGGCCACTCGCGCCGAGATCGGTTTGCCATCCTTGATCCCGATGGAGAGTCCCCGGCGGGTGTGGAACTGCTCCTTCGGCTTGCCCGGGACCAGGCGGTAGAGGGCAAAGTCATACGAGGCTTCGGAGAGATCCGCCAAGGCCGTGCCGCCCACGCCGCCGGTCAGATTACCGGAGCCCGCACCTTGCAGCTCCGCCGCCTTAAGCTCCGCTTCGTCGCCCGGGATGGTGGCCTTCCACGAACCGGTGAGGCTTCCAATCGACTCCGCGGTTGAGGCTGGCCCGATCCGGGCATCGACGGTGATCGTTGCCTCGCGCGGTGTTTGATCCTTCGGAATCCAAGGATCGGGGACCAGGGTGATTTTGAGTGTTCCTGAGACGCCCGATTCGTTCGCGGTCAGCCCGGACGCATCAATCGGCATGAGCGCGGTGTTCCAAACCGCGCGTCCCTGAATGGTGGCGGTGCCGAGACCCGCGACCCACTTTCCTTCCCGACGCACCAGATAGGCGTTGAGCCGTTTCGCACCGCCGCCCTTGGTGGTTCCTGGAAAGAAGCCGTCGAGGTTGAAGGAAATGAATGCGTTCTCTGGGTCGAACGCTTTGCGCGGGGACGCCGCGGATTCCTGGGCCGGAAGTGGATCGACGGCGAATCCGGCGGAGAAGAGAAGCGCGAGGAGGGCGAGGGCGGATGGACGATGGGGATGCATGGGGGAGGAGGGGAACCAGCCCTACCTACCCCCGGGCATGCCCGACAATCAAGGGGTTCGCGCTTTGCCAATAGCCGAAACATTTGGGCGGGGGGCATGGCGGGGAGGTGCGCTCACCCGGGACGTGCGGGACGTGCGCTGGCGGCTGTTACAGGTCGGATGGGTCGTATCGGTCCGATAGGACCCATGCTCGCGTGATCCTGCGAGACGAGCCGCGAACCGGGTTGTCCCCCAAGACGCCCGCTTTCGCGGGATGCTGCGAGGGCTGCATCGCCCCAACCGCGCGGCGGGGTCAGAGCGGCAGGCTAACCTGCCGTGGCCGGTTCGGAGTCTTTGCGTTCGCGGATCTGGAACACGACTTTCCCGTCCTGTGCGACGACCTCCACGTGGTCGCCCGCCTTGATGTTTCCGCGGAGCATTTCCTCGGCGAGCGGGTCTTCGAGATAGCGCTCGACGGCGCGCCGCATGGGGCGTGCGCCGTAGGCGGGGTCATATCCCTTCTCGATGAGCAGGTTCTGGGCGGAGGCGTCGAGGGTGAGGTGGATTTCCTTGGCCTTGATCCGGTCGAGCACCTTGGTGATTTCGAGACCCACGATCTCGACCAGTTGGTCGCGCTCGAGCGTGTGGAAGACAATCAGATCGTCGAGTCGGTTGAGAAACTCCGGTTTGAAGACGCGCTTGGATTCCTCGAGGATTTTCTCGCGCATCGCCTCGTAGTTCTCCTCGCCCCTCGCGGATCCGAACCCGAGGGCCGATTGTTTCTTGATCAGCTCGGCCCCGACGTTCGAGGTCATGATGATGATCGTGTTGCGGAAATCGATTTTCCGTCCGAGCGAATCGGTGATCTTCCCCTCCTCGAGGATCTGGAGGAGCAGATGCATCACGTCGGGGTGGGCCTTTTCGATCTCGTCGAAGAGCACCACCGCGTACGGCCTGCGGCGCACGGCCTCGGAGAGTTGACCCCCCTCCTCGTACCCGACATAGCCCGGGGGCGAGCCGATCAGGCGCGAGGCCGTGAACTTCTCCATGTATTCCGACATGTCGATCTGGATGAGCGAGTCGGCGTCGCCGAACATGAACTCGGCGAGCGTGCGGGCGAGGAAGGTTTTTCCGACGCCGGTGGGTCCCAGGAAAATGAACGAGCCGATGGGGCGGCGCGGATCCTTGAGGTCGGCGCGCGAGCGGCGCAGCGCCTTGCTGATGGCGATGACCGCCTCGTCCTGGCCGATCACGCGTTTCCTCACCTCGCTCTCCATGGCGAGGAGTTTCTGGGTTTCTTTCTGTTCCATGCGGGAGAGGGGGATGCCGGTCCATTTCGACAGGACATGCATGATCTCCTCATCCCCGACGACGACCTCTTTCTCCTCCCGTTTCTGGCGCCACTCGGCGAGGACGGATTCCAGATGTTCCTTCGCCTTTTTCTCGGAATCGCGCAGTGAAGCGGCTTTCTCGAAATCCTGCTCCTTGATCGCGCTCTCCTTCTCGCCTTTGATGCGCTCGATCTCCTCCTCGAGGGGCTTGATGTCGGGCGGGCGGGTCATGGCGCCGATCCGGGCGCGGGCGCCGGCTTCGTCCATGATGTCGATGGCCTTGTCCGGCAGGAACCGGCCGCTGAGATAGCGCGCCGACAGCTTGGAGGCCGATTCGAGGGCCTGGTCGGTGAGCTTTACCTTGTGGTGCGCCTCGTATTTCGGGCGGAGCCCCTTGAGGATCAGGATCGTTTCATCGACGGTCGGTTCCTCGACCTTGACGGTCTGGAACCGGCGTTCCAGCGCGGCGTCCTTCTCGATGTATTTGCGGTATTCGTTCAGCGTGGTGGCGCCGACACATTGCAACTCGCCCCGGCTGAGCGCCGGTTTGATGATGTTCGAGGCATCCATGGCCCCCTCGGCGGAGCCGGCCCCCACAATGGTGTGCAGCTCGTCGATGAACAGTATGACGTTGCGCGAGCGGCGGATCTCATCCATCACCGCCTTGATCCGCTCCTCAAACTGGCCCCGGTATTTCGTGCCGGCGACCATGAGGGCGAGGTCGAGCGTGATGACCTTCTTGTCGCGCAGGATTTCGGGAACGTTGCCCGACGCGATTTCCTGGGCGAGTCCCTCGACGATGGCGGTTTTGCCGACACCGGCCTCGCCGATCAGCACGGGGTTGTTCTTCGTGCGGCGACAGAGGACCTGGACCACCCGCTCGATCTCGTTTTTCCGGCCGATGACCGGGTCTAACTCGCCCTTCTTGGCCAACTCGGTGAGATCGCGTCCGAACGCCCGAAGTGCGGGGGTTTTGACTTCCTTGCGTCCGGCGCCCCCCTCGCCCTCCGGTTGGGAGGAGGATTCGGATTCGGGCTCGCCCCCCTCGCTCTCCGGGCCCGAGAAGTTCGGGTCGAGTTCCTTGAGGATCTCATTGCGGGCGCGCTCGATGTCGATGCCGAGGGTTTTGAGGACCCGGGCGGCCACGCCCTCCCCTTCGCGGAGGAGTCCGAGCAGGATGTGTTCCGTGCCGACATACGAATGATTGAGGGCCTTTGCCTCCTTGCCGGCGAGGGCGAGGACCTTCTTCACGCGCGGGGTGTAGGGAATGTTCCCGACCATCTTGGTTTCCGGGCCGGATCCGACCTGTTTTTCGACCTCCATGCGGACGCTTTCGAGATCGAGCCCGAGTTTTTGGAGGACGTTGACGGCCACGCCCTGGCCGAGCTTGATCAGGCCCAGGAGCAGATGCTCGGTGCCGACGTAGTTGTGGTTGAACCGGTCGGCTTCCTTGCGTGCGAGCGAGAGGACCTGCTGGGCGCGTGGGGTGAAATTATTCATGGGTGTTCTCCTCGGGAGATCCGTTGTCGGATCCAAGCAAACCAGTAGCAGGGGGTGGCAGGGCTTTCAACCTCGCTCGAACCGAGGCCGCCCGAAGGGCATCCCGTTCGTCGGCCGCGAGTTTCTGGCGGGAAGCTTTCTGGAGGTGGGCGGGCTGGGTTTCCATGAACAGGCCGTCGACCGGGCGCCGGGCGGTCTCGGGGAAGAGACCCAGATCGATGCCCAGTCGGACGAGCGACAGGAGGTTGAGCGCCTCCTTGGAAGTGATCGACCATGCGTGGGTGAGGATGCCGTAAGCCCGTCCGATCTGGTCCAGGAGCGCCGCGGACCGGCGGGCCTGGAGGTTCTCGCGGGCGTTCCGTTCATGTTGGAGGATCATGCCGATCACCTTGCCGAGCCGGTCCAGAATTTCCTGCTCGTTCTCGCCGAGCGTCGTTTGGTTCGAGACCTGGAACAGGTTTCCCATCGCCTCAGTCCCCTCGCCGTAGAGACCGCGCACGGCCAGGCCGATCTTGTTCACAGCCTGAATGACCTGGTTGATCTGTTCGTTGAGCACCAGGCCCGGCAAATGGGCCATGACCGAGGCGCGCATGCCGGTGCCGACATTTGACGGGCAGGCGGTAAGATAACCGAGCCGCGGGTGGAACGCGTAATCGAGCCGGTCCTCCAGGGCGGTGTCCACGCGGTCGATCTGTTTCCAGGCGGACGCAAGTTGGAGCCCGGGCCGCAGGGCTTGCATGCGCAGATGATCCTCCTCGTTGATCATGATGCTGACCGTCTGGCGGCGATTGACGATCACCGCGCTTCCCGCTCCCTTGGCGGCGTGTTCGCGGCTGATCAAATGACGCTCGACCAGGACCTGCTTGTCCAGCGCGCTCAGTTCCCCGAGCCCCTCGGCGCAGCCATCCTTCATTTCCGCCAGCACCTGCACCTCGGGCTGGATGCGCTCCAGGATGCGGACCCGCTCCGCCTTTTTCGCCCAACCCGGGAACGGCTCGTTGCGCAGGTTCCGCGCGAGGCGGATCCGGCTGGTGATCACAATGCGATTGTCGGACTCGCCGGGGTCGAGCCAGCCGCCGCTGTTCCCGGTGAGATCGGAGAGTGTCATGCCGGGACTTCCTCCTCGAGTTTTCGGATCTGGTCGCGCAACGCCGCGGCGGATTCGTAATTCTCCTGCGTGACGGCCTTGTCCAGTTCCTCGCGCAATCCCCGGACCCGGTCCCCGAGCTCAAGCACCCGCCGGAGCCGCTCGGGCACCTTGCCGGTGTGGCGGGTTCCCTTGTGCATCGCCTTGATCAGCGAATCGAGGGCTTCGCCGAAGGTGTCGTAGCAAACCGAGCAGCCGAGGCGCCCGGTCTTCTTGAAATCGCCCACCGTGAATCCGCACTGGGCGCAGCGGGGTTGTTCGCTCGTCCCCTGCTCGATTTCCTGGGCGGCCCCCAGGCCGAGCAACAGATCGGCCAGGGCAAAACCGGTCGGATCGGTGACCCCTTTGGCTTTCGAGCACGGCTCGCAAAGGTTCACCTTCTGCATCTTGCCATCGACGATCTGGGTCAGGAAGACCGTCGCGTCATTCTCCCGGCATACATCGCATTGCATCGCACCTTCACAGTACGCAACGCGGCCCCCGCGTCCAGTCCCGTGGAGAAAGAAGGGCCGCCGCCACCCGGGCTACAGCCGCACGGTGAATCGCTCCCCCGCCTTCAAGTCGACCAGGAACGCATCGAGGAGGTCGATGGTCCGCTCGATATCGCTGACGTGGGCGGTCTCGACCGCGGAGTGCATGTAGCGCAGCGGGAATGAGACCAGGGCGGAGGCGATCCCCTCGCGCACCAGGAAGATGCTGTCGGTGTCGCTCCCGGAGTAGCGCGACGAGGATTCGTGCTGGATCGGGATCTTCGACCGGTCGGCGATCCTGCCCAACCGCTCCACGACCGCGGGGTGGTTGGACGTTCCGTGGGTGAGCGTGGGCCCTTTGCCCAGGCGCACCTCGCCGTGGGTGGGGAGGCTGATGCCCGGCGTGTCGGTCGCGTGGGTCACGTCGAGCACCACCGCCACATCGGGGAACAATCGATGCGTCGCCATGGCCGCCCCGTGCCCGCCGATCTCCTCCTGGACGGCGTTGAGTGCGATCACCGTCGCCGCCGGTCGCCGGGCGCGTTTCGCCAGCCGGGCCAGGACCATCGCGAGAATGAAACCGCCCACCCGATTGTCCAGGGCGCGCCCGCAAAGCCGGTCCTTGCCCAGCAACGCCGCCCGTTCGGCGTACACCGCGGGGTGGCCCACCCGCAGACCGAGCTTCGCCACCTCCGCTCGCGAGGGGGCACCGACATCGACGTAAAGCTCGTGGATCTTGGGGGACTTCTCGTCCCCGAGTTGGTCGCGCCGGAGATGGATGGCCGTGGTGCCGATGAGCCCGGGCACGATGCCCTTTTCCCCGAGCACCTCGATCCGACGCCCGCGCGCGGTTGCCGCGTCCGCGCCGCCGATCCGGTCGATGTGCAGAAATCCCTCCGCCGTGATGTGTTTGACGATGAACCCGATCTCGTCGGCATGCGCTTCGATCATCACCCGCGGCCCCTTCGCCGCCGATCCCCGCCGGATCGCCCACGCGCTGCCATAGGTGTCGGACGCAACGGTGTCGGCATGGGCCCGCACCCGCCGCACCCACTTGCGTTGCCCGGCGGATTCAAATCCGGTGGGCGAGGGCGTGCCGAGCAGATCGAGCAGGAAATCGAGGTCGCGGGCGTTCATGAGAGCCGAGTAAAGCCCGGGGGGGCGGGCCGATGCAACCCGTTCAAACGGTGTCACCCGATGGGGCGGAAGCTCCGAAGCTTCCGGGCGGGTGGCTCCGGCTCACCCATTCCCCGCTGTCGTGACCGGGTGCCGGGCGGGCGAAGATGGAATTCTGGGAAATTCCGCTACAAAGCAGCGGCGGCGATGGGTGTCCCGGTCGTGCGCGTGAGCGAATGAAAACGGTCGATCAACCGGCGGGTGATCGGCCCGGGGTGGCCGTCGCCGATGGGCCGACTATCGAGCTTCACCACGGGAATCACTTCGGCGGCGGTGCCGGTCAGGAAAAACTCATCGGCAACGAACAAGTCGTACCGGGTCATCTCCCGTTCGTCGATGGGGATGCCGAGATCGGCGGCCAGTTCGAACACCACGCCGCGCGTGATCCCGGCCAGCGAGCCGGCGGAGACGGGCGGCGTGCTGATGCGGCCCTTCTTGACGGCAAACACGTTGTCACCGGTGCACTCGGCGACATAGCCCTGCTCGTTGAGCATGAGCCCCTCGCCCGCTCCGGCCTGGATCGCCTCGATCTTCGCCATGATGTTGTTGAGATAATTGAGCGATTTCACCGCGGGCGAAAGCGCCGCGGGCCCGATCCGCCGGGTCGCACATGTGATCACGTCCAACCCGCACTCGTACAGCTCGGGCGGATACAGGGCGATGCTCGAAGCGATGACGATCACCGTTCCGCGCGGGCAGAGTTTCGGGTTGAGGCCCAGATCGCCCACACCGCGCGTCACCAACAGGCGGACATAGCCGTCCTTCAAACCGTTCTGGCGAATCGTTTCCAGCGTGGCCTCCGCCAGCTCCGCCGGCGTCATCGGAACGGTGAGCCAGATTACCTTGGCCGAATCGTAGAGCCGCTCGATGTGCTCTTCGAATCGGAAGACCCTCCCATTATAGAAGCGGATCCCCTCGAAGACCCCGTCCCCGTACAGCAGGCCGTGATCGAAGACGGAAATCTTCGCCTCGGATTTGTCGAGAAACTGGCCGTCGATGTAGATTTTCATGGCACGATGGAAAGGGGGCGGAGGCTACCCCACCCCGGCCCGGCGCGCAACAGGCGAACCCGGGGGGGCTGCCACGTTTTTGTGACGAGCGTCACAAAACGGCGGCAACCGACCGTCAGCCCGCCAGCAGCCCATCCACGATCTCGACCTTCCGATCCCCACGCTCCGCGAGCCGGGTGTCGTGGGTCACCACCAGCAACGTCTTGCCCCGCTCCCGCACAAGATCGAGCAACAGCCCCATGATGGCATCGCCCGTTTTGGAATCGAGGTTCCCGGTCGGCTCGTCCGCAAACACGATGCTCGGATCGTTGGCCAGCGCCCGCGCGATGGCGACCCGCTGCTGCTCGCCACCCGACAATTCCGAGGGCAGATGATCCAGGCGCCCGCCCAGCCCGACCCGGCGGAGGCGGCGTCGCTGCTCGAGCGGGTCGGGCTGGGCGGGCGCC
>ENA-ORBV01003867-ORBV01003867.1-microbial-mat-metagenome-genome-assembly--contig:-NODE-3867-length-29435-cov-18.058212_pt1 | contig 29435 bp, 22 predicted proteins | sample MGYA00237777_ERZ505514 | MGnify/ENA primary metagenome ERZ505514 (study PRJEB26160, sample SAMN06269048) | microbial mat metagenome | isolation source: Oligotrophic lake microbial mat | place... | reverse complement strand
GACATCGGGGCGGAAGCCCCGCGTAGCGGCGAAGCCGCCGAACGAGGGCGTGCGCGATTCATGAAAAGTCCGGGTTAAGTGCCATTCGAACCTGACCCCGTTTTTGTTTGCTCCTTGGCACGAGTGTTACCGGGCTCATGACACCGCGCTTACCCCCCAATCGAGGGGGTCCGTTGCGAGGCAGCAATCCGCACACTGCCGCCTCACTCCAAGGCATCACCTCCACTATGAGCGGCAGCTGGCTTGCGCTACCCCTGTGCATCGCAGGTTGTTTGTCCACCACTGCCAGCATCGCCGGTAGCGCTCCCACCCAAACGCGCCTGCTGGTGGGCAATGGAGTCCCTTCTCTGCAGTTTGGGCAGAAGGTTGATTTGGATGGCGATGTGGCGGTGATTGCGTCCACCACGGCAACGCCCATCGTGCCAGTGCGGGTGTTTGAACGCAGCGCTGGCGCGTGGCTTGAAACGGCCACCTTGACCCCTGGCGACGGTGCGGTGGGTGCGGTTTTCGGATACGACGTTGCGGTGAGCGGCCAAACTATCGTTGTGAGTGCACCCGAGCGCGCGGGTGAGGGTCCGCGACGCAGCGGCGTCTACGTCTACGAGCTGGTCAATGGGGTGTGGGCGCAGACTGCCAAGCTCACCGTGATTGATCCGCAGACCACCGACCAATTCGGCGTGAGCGTCGACATCTCCGGCGACAGCATCGTGATCGGTGCAGACGGCGCGGATCGGGTCGGTTTCACCGCTTTGCAAGGCGTTGCCTACGTGTTTGTGCGCACGGGTCAGACGTGGCAACTGCAGCAGAAGATTTTCGCGAACGATGGCAACACTTTCGACAACTTCGGTGGCTCGGTTGCCATTGAAGGTGATCGCATGCTGGCCGGAAGTATCGGCAGTGACAACGGCAACGCCAACCCGCATTTCAACGTCGGCGCCGCCTACGTGTTTGAGCGTGTCGGCGTGCAGTGGACGCAGCGCGCCAAGCTCATCGCCAACGATGGTATGCAGATGGATTTTCTCGGCGGCAACGTGGCGCTGTCGGGTAATTTGGTGGTGGCAGGCGCGGCGCGTGCGCGCATCGGCAACGTAGCCAATCAAGGTGCGGCGTATGTGTTCGAGAGCAACGGCAACAATGTCTGGACACAGGTATCCAAGCTGACCGCCGCCGACGGCGTGACCAACGAATACTTCTCAGCGGCAGGTGTCTCGATTTCTGGCAGCGCGATATGGATTGGCTTGCCCGGGCACTTGGTCAACGGTCAGCAAATAGGTGCTGCGTATTCCTTTCGTCGCGGTGCCGACAACCTGTGGACGCAACGCGCCCGAATCGAGCCGTTCGATAACGTCCCCGGTCAGTTTTTCGGCACCAGCATTGCCACCGACAGGGACACCACCATGGTGGGCGCAACCGCCCATAACGGCAGCCGTGGCGCCGTGTACGTGCTGTTTTCAGCTCAGATATTTCGCGACGGGTATGAAGGGCCGCAGTAGCCTGTTACACAGTGCCCCTCAGATTGGCCGCAGCTGGTCTGACAAGCAGAAATTGTCTCCGGCACAATTTTCGCGGACACCATTTTCGTGCGTCCATTTTCACAGGCCGCCGCTACGCAGGTTTTGCGGGATGGCGCGGCAGCATCCAAAGCAGTAAAGCCAGCACGAGGTAGGCGGCGATCCACTGCATTACCATGCCAAGTTCACCCGCAGCGAGCGTCCACGGCAAATACAGTGCGCCCTGCGCTTGCACCGAATGGATGATGCCGAAGGCAGTGAGTCCGGCTGCGACCAGCAGCGCGCAAGACGCACGCCCGCGCTCACCATCAATCAGTGCCGCCAGCATGGTTGCCCACAGCGTCGAGGTGATAAGGAATTGCTGGTATTTCCAGCCGTATCTGCGGTGGCTACATTTCTGGTCGCCGCCTGTTTCGTGTTGCCGATGATCGGCCTGGGAGGCTTTGATCAACTCGACAAGGTCGCCAACGGCGAGGCCGGCCTCGGCACTTACCTGTGGGCCTTCGCATTCTATTTTGCGCAGTACTCGGTGATTTTTTTCTTCAACGCGGCACTGGTCGGTGCCGCGATGATCCGCCTCGAAGGTGGCGATCCCACCGTGGGTGATGGTTTCCGCATCGCCTTTGGCAGGATCGGCCCAATCCTTGGATACGCCGCCATTGCCGCCACCGTCGGCGTCATCCTGCGCATGATTCAGGAACGCGCCGGCTTCATCGGCAAGTGGATCGTCGGGCTGCTCGGTGTGGCGTGGACCGTCGCCACTTTCATGGTCGTGCCCATCCTGGTCACCCGCGATGTCGGCCCGCTGCAGGCGGTCAAGGACAGCGCGACGATGTTGAAGCAGACTTGGGGCGAGAACGTGATCGGCCAAGGTGGCATCGGTCTCGTGTTTGGCCTGATTCACGGCGTGCTGATCGTCGCCGGTATCGCCCTGTTTGTTGCTGCGGCGATGACCCAGAGTGTCGCCCTGATGACAGTCTCCGGGCTCGGTGTGGTCGGCGTGATCATCCTGGTCGCGCTGATCCAAGCCGCGCTGTCTGGCATTTACTCCGCCGCGCTGTTTCGTCATGCCAGCGGCGAGTCGGCCGGAACCAGTTTCAATCCGCAGCTGCTGCAGAACGCGTTCGCGCCGAAATAGCGGCGATCAACATCGTCGAGTCCCATGAGTCCGGTCACGCACCCTCATGTTGTCTGTGCTGCCGCATCTGCGATGCGCGATGGCAGGTCGTCGCCATTCCCGATGGCGGGATTTGCGGCGATTTCGATTGGGAGCGCCTGTCCACGCCCGAAGAATCGCACCTCAAGGCGACCCTCTAGCCCGGATGCAGCGCAGCGGAATCCGGGTTAATTCGCGAGCCAAATGTTCGTCATGCATCGGCGTCGCGTAATCCAGCGCAGGCAACCCGGCGTGCACCTATCGATGAAAGCTTGACCACCGCCAGTTGATCGCGCGTGTGCCCAAGCCATGCTTCACCGGGTTGTCATGGACATCGTCGATGTGACGGGCAAGGTGGTGTTCGTCGCTAAACTGACGCGCCCAAAATCGACGTTGCCAGGTAACCTGTCGGATCTGTGTTGCCGAGCTGACAACCGGCAGGGCAGGCAGGGACAGGGGAGACGCTGGTGCGAATTTTATAGGCGTAAGTAACGCCGCTGTGATCGCTGCCACAGGCTAGCGGTGCGGCACGGGTTCAGTCCTGCGGCGGCTTGGGCGCGGCACTCGCCGGCCAGTGTTGCAGTTGCTCGCGGGCATGCAGATAGCCGGCTTCGACCACCGCGTCGAAGTGCTTCACGCCCATCATGCTGAAGCGCTGCACCGGCGGACGTAGCAGCAGATCGGCGCGCGCACCCAGTTCCAGCACCCGCGCCATGGTGCCGACCTCGGTAGCCTTCAGCATCAAGGTGGCGAGGCCCGGCAGGCGCACCCGCGAGCCCTTGCCGCGCAACTTGCCGCCGAGGATCGACCAGGCACCGGGCACCTCGTCGTAGTCGATCCGGTGCGCCTTGCGGGCAGTGAGTTCGACCGCGATGATCTTGCCCACCGGCTTGGTCTGCATGATGTCGACCGGCAGGTTGTTGAGCACCGCGCCATCGACCGCCAGCTGACCATCAAACACCACCGGCGGCAGCACGCCGGGCAGCGCCGCGCTGGCGCGCACCGCCTTCCACACCGGCCCGCGCTCGTGCACGTTCAGCGCGCCGGTCGAGAGGTTGCTCGAAACGCAGAAAAACGGCAGCGGCATGTCTTCAATGTTGCCGGGCATGTACTGTTGACACAGCCGCACCATGCGCGCTCCGCTGAGCAGCGAGATCATCGGCAGGGTGTAGTCGGAAAACGGCTTGCCGCGCACGAAGCAGGCGTGCGCGATGTCGCGCGCATGCTGTGGCGTCCAGTCATAACTGATGGTGGTGGCCATGATCGCGCCGATGCTGGCGCCGCCGCACCAGTCGATCGGCGTGCCGCTCTCGACCAGCGCGCGGTGCACACCCAGATGGGCAAAGCCGCGCGCCGCGCCGCCGCCCAGCACCAGACCGTTGGCGCGGCCACCGAGTACCCGCAGCACGCGCTGCATATCGTCCGCACGATCAGCGCGCACGTGCAGATGGAACTCCAGCCGGCGCGCATCCAGCCAGGCGGCGGTGCCGCTGATCGGCTGCGCGGCCGGGCCCTGCAGCAGAATGAGACCGCAGCGCGGGCCGTTGCGAACCTCGGGGCCGGGCAGCAGATCGGCCTCCCAGCGCCGGCGCAGCGGATCGGCGCTGGCTTCGCCCACCAGCAGCACAAGGTCGGCCTGCCGCACGGCAAAACGCGACCACGGGCTGGCCGCCGGCTCGCTGCGGTATAGCAGGAAGCGGGTCTTGCTCTCGAGCTCATGCAGCCAGTGCTTGAGGCGCTCATCGAGTGCTTCGCCAGGGGCCAGTCGAGCCTGCGGCGCACCGGCGGCAGCGAGCCGATCGGCGGCCAGATCGAGGGTCTCGCCGCAGCCGGCCAGCCCGCTGCTGAGCGCATCGCAGAACGCTCGCACCCGCGCGGAATCGTCCAGCGCCACGATTGCGATGGCGGTCAGCGGGCGGCTGCCGGCCGCCTGCGGCAGCGTACTTTGACGCAGCCGCTGGGCGACGCCAGCCGCCAACTTCATGACCAGCGCCGGGTTGCGGGTGGCCAGCCGCTCGAAGGTGGCGCGATCTACTCGCACCAGCAGGCTGTCGCGGATTGCCCGCACACCGGCGCTGCGCGGTTGCGCGGTCAGCAGGCCGACCTCGCCGACGCTGTCGCCAGGCAGGATCTCGCCAAGCAGGTTGCCGGTCAGTTCGGCGCGTGGATCGTCGTCGTTGCGCCAGACCTGCAGCCGACCACGAACCAGAAAATACAGCGAGTCGCCGGGGTCGTCCTGCCGGAACAGCCAGGTGTTGCCGGTCAGCAGCACGGTCTCGATGGCGTCCAGCAGCTCGTGCTCGTTATCCAGCTCAAGGCCGAAGTAGCGCTCCAGCAGCCCGATAGTCGCCGGCGCCAGGCCGCTGACCCGGCGCATCTGCACGGTTTCTGGATCGCCGCTCACAGTGCTCATCGCTGGCGCCGTTCCTGGCCTTCCCAATGGTGTGCGCGCAGACCCTCAAGGATCAGGCCGATGGTGCTGAGGAAGCCGCTGATGCGCTGCTCGTCGGCGGCGCTGAACGGCTCGCCATCGCGGCGATTGAGCACCTGTGCCACGGCGAATACCTGGCCGGACTTGTCGAACAAGGGCAGGCACAGGATCGAGCGGGTCCGATAGTTGAACAGCTTGTCGACTTCGGGATTGAAGCGTGGGTCCTGGTAGGCATCGGCAACCCGCTCGGCCTGGCCACTGCGCGCCACCGCGCCGGCGATGCCGCTTTCCACCGGGATGCGGATGTCCTTGCGGCCCTGCAGCCCTTCGGTAACGCGCAGCAGCAGTGTCTGCGTGCTGCGTTCGAGCAGGAACAGCGAGGCGCGCTCGGCGTTCAACAGTTGTGCCAGCTTGCGGGTGATCGCAATCAAGGCCTGCTCGAGCATCGACTGGTAGACCGTGTCGCGCGCCAGCGAGGTTGCTTCGACGTAGCGCTGGGCATCGTCGGAGATCTCCTCCAGCTTGGCCCGAAAGCCGCCTTCGTCCAGCGCATCGACGATGCTGCCGATGTCCTGCTTCTGCCGGTCGTCGGCCAGCAGCTGCATCATGTGGCGGTTGTTGGCCAGCACCGAGTCGGAGAAGGTCGACAGGCGGCCGTCCTCCAGATGCAGGATGCGATCCGCGATATCGAGAATGCGGTTGTCGTGGGTCACCAGCAGGATCGTGCAGCCCTGCTCGCGGGCCAGCGTCTTCATGCGGTCGACCACTTCGCGGCCAGACTCCTTGTCGAGCGAGGCGGTCGGCTCGTCGGCCAGCAGCATCGCCGGCTCCGCCGCCAGCGCACGCGCAATGGCGACACGCTGGCGCTGGCCGCCGGACAGCGCCTCGGCCTTGTAATCGAGACGCTCGCCCAGTCCCACCGCCTGCAGCATCGCCACCGCCGTGCTCCGCAGCGCCGCACCGCGATAGCGACCAGAGACACGCAACCCAAGTTCGACGTTCTGCAGCGCACTCAGCGCACCGAGCAGGTTGTGCTGCTGGAAAATGAAACCGATCTGCCGCCGCACCTTCTCCAGCGTTGCCGGCCGTGCCCCGCGCAGCTCTTCGCCAAGCACCTGCACGCTGCCTTCCTGCGCCGATCGCAGCGCACCGACCAGCGTAAGCAGGGTGGTTTTGCCCGAGCCCGACGGCCCGGTGACGATGATGATCTGGCCCTGCGCAATCTCGGTGCTGACGTCGAACAGGATCTGCTTGCGCAGCGCGCCGCGGCCGTAGAAGTGATTGAGCTGTTCGACCCGCACCGGCACGACCGCCATCAGAACACCTCGGCAGGATCGAGCCGGCGCACCTTGCGCACCGCCAGCAGGCCGGAAATCGCGCACATCGCCAAGGTCATAGCGAACACCGTGCCGGCGCGTTCGGGGGTCACTGCCAGCGGCAAGAAGGTGGCCGCCGCCGCGCGTCCATACAGCACGTGCGCCGCCAGCAGGCCGGGTATGAAGCCCAGCACGCCGAGGATCGCCGCTTGCTGCAGCACGATGCCGGAGACGAAGCCATTGGAATAGCCCATCGCGCGCAGGGTGGCGTACTCGCCCAGATGCTCGGAGACGTCGGCGAACAGGATCTGATAGACGATGATCGCGCCAACCACGAAGCCCATGATCGCGCCGAACGCAAACACGTAGCCGATCGGCGTGGCGCGGTTCCAGTAGGCGACCTCACGATTGACGAAATCGGCCTTGGTCAGGACCAGCACGTCTTGCGGCAGATAGGCGCGCAGCCGATCACGCACCGCGTTGGCATCGGCACCCGGTTTGAGGTTTAGCAGACCGAGCTGGATGCTGTTGCGCGAGCGATCAGGAAACAGCCGCAGCCAGTTGTCGTCGCTGGTCATCAGGCTGCCGTCGATGCCGAACGAGGTGCCCATCTCGAACAGTCCGACCACCTGCACTTCGCGGCTGTTGACCTCGGTGACCACCTGCCCGCCGTCGCGCAGCGTGGCGGCGACTGGTCCGAACTCCGGCCGCGAGCGGGCGTCGAACAGCACCACGTCCTCGCGCTTGAGCAGGGCGCGGCCGGCATCGAATCCGGTCGCGTCGAGCAAGTTGTCATCCGGATTGAATCCGATCAGATTCAGGCTGCGGCGCTGGTTACTCCACGGGTTCTTCCAGACCGCCGGGAAGATGTAGACCGGCGCGACCGTGTCCACGTCGGGATCGGCCAGGGTCTGGTACAGACGACGGATCGAAAACGACTCCGGGCGCACAATGAACACGCTGTCGGGGCTGAACAATGCGATGTCATAATTGAAGCGCTGCTGGAAGCGCACCGCGCTCTCAAACAGCGCCGAGCGAAAGCCCAGCTGCATCATGATCAGCAGCACCGCAAAACCAATTCCGAGCAGCGCCACCAGCAGGCGCAGCGGCCGATGGCGAAGCTGCAGCCAGCCTAGCGGAGTCATGGCCACCGGTCAGCCGCCAATCGTCACTTCGACCTGCAGATTGGTCAGCGCCGCTGCCGGGGCCGAGTTCTCCAGGCGGATCTCGACTTCGACGATGCGCGCGTCCTTGCGGGCGGCCGGATCGGTGCCCAGCTGGTCCTGCTTGCGCACCTGCGGCCGCACGCGCTCGACCACCCCGCTCAGCGGCTCGGCCAGCGCGCGGCTCGATACGCTTACCGTCTGGCCGACGCTCACCCGGCCGATATCGGTCTCGTAAACTTCGGCGATGGCGTACATGCGATCCACCCGACCCAAGGCAAGTATCCCAAGCGCGCCGATCATCTCGCCCGGTCGCGTGTGAACCTCGATCACCTGGCCGGCCACCGGTGCGCGTACCTGCGAGCGCGCCAGCGCTGCTGTCACCCGCTGCAGCCGCGCATCGACCACCGCAGCGCCGGCAATGCTGGCGCTCGCCGTTGCCTGGCCCGCCTCGCAAGAGGCTTTGAGTGCCTGCGCGTCGCCGCGTGCGCGCTCGGCCTCCTCCGCCGATGAGAGCTTGCGCTCAAGCAGACTCTGGCGCCGCTGCGCTTCGCGTTCCTCCACCTCGGCCTGCACGCAGACCGCGCGCGCCTGGGCCTGCGCGGCCGCGATCTGGCGCTGCTGGTACAGCTGTTCCGCGCGGGTTTCCGCAACCAGCGCCTGCATCAGATCGGCGGTCTCGGTGACCGCCAGCAGCTGGCCTGCCTCCACGCTGTCGCCGACCTCGACCAGCAGGTCGCGCAGCACCGCACCGCCGGTCGATTCCGGGGTGACCGGCGCGGTAAGCAGCAGCGTTCCGTGCAGGGGTTCAAGCCGACCCAACGCCGACACTTGGGCCTCGACCGCGAGCGCCGGCAGCAACAGCGCCGACACCATCAACAAACGAGCCGGCGAGCGCCCGGATTCATCCGACTTAAAAGTGCGAATCAGCATGATCAGGCGCGTCCCCGGTGATGAAACTGCGGTCGCGAGCTTAGCTGCTCGCTTGCGACGCTAGCAAGGTAAAGCTCGCCTGCGCGGTCGGCGTACACCGACAGAACGGGAAGGCGGGCTAGCGGCTTCGCAAAGCAGCCGCGACCGAGCAGTTCGGTTGCGCCCCGTCACGATCCGCCCTGCGTTGTTTGCCGCGCTCGCGGTGATCCTGCATTTTTAGCCGGCTTGTCCCTTGGCACGGCCTTTTCTCGTGTAACTATCACAACAGCTAAGAATTTCCATGCGGCGCTCTGATCGGGAACCCGAACAAGCTTCGGCAGAAGTCGCGGCGGTTGCAGTGTCAGCGAATCAATTCATCGCCGCCGCCGGGTGGCTTCAATCAGGAGGGGATCATGCAGATCATGCGAGTCGTGGTGCTGGGAGCAGTCGCGGTGTTGGCAGGGTGCGCTGACGCGGAGTCTGGAGGCGATACCGCCGTTGCCGACCCGCCGGCCAAGCAAGGGCCACATGCCCACGCGGTCACCAAGCAGTTTTCGATTGAGATGAACAAGCTCATTGTCGAGGAAAAAACCTATGTTGACGGCCTGGCGATGCGGCTCGAGGATGGCGCGGGTGCCGTACTGACCGAGACGCCGATGAGCGCGTGCGCGAAGATGGCCATCGTCGCGCGCGGCAACCTCGATTTCGATGCCGCCATCTACGGCGAAAAGCCGGCGCTGTTGCTGGTGCGCGATGAGGAGAATCCGCAAGGCGCAATCCTGCGCATCGAGCCGTATTCAAGATCGACGCTCGAAGCTACGTTTCCGACTCTGGTCACCGAAGGCGAGATGCTGGTTGCCTCGGGGGACGTCGGCGACGCCGGTTGGGGCAGTATCGACCCGACCCAATACGGTGGAGAAAAAGCGCCGCACGTACGCGTCGACGTGAAGCTTCCATATGCCAGTATGGATGCGGCCGATCCGGTGGCCGCCGATGCCAGCCCGGAAGCCCAGTGGTTGCGTGAAACCCGGGTCAAGGCGACGGAGGATACGCAGGCAGTCGTCGACGCCAGCCTCCAGGTCAATATGGAGGAGTACAGCGGCTCTTCAACCAGCAACGCCTGGTTCGACGTACTCGCCAACTGGGCCAGCCTCAATGTGGTTGCCTTGGCGACCGACAAGGATTGCGCCACGATGGTGTTGCGTGAGCCCGGTTTCTCCGGCGGCTACCGCGAAGCCATCGTCCAGACCCAAATGGCCGAGGGTGTGCGCAAGGTGATCGCGGCACAAACCCAGAGCATCGATAGCGTCGAAGGCGCTTATGTCGTCGGCCGCGTCGAACACGCCAAACTCGGTGCCTTCCCCATCATTCACGCCCGCGCCGCCAGTGAAGAGGGCGTTGGCCACGTCGTGTATTTCAGCGACACGCCCATCACGGCAGAACCGTTCGAAGCGCTAGTGGCCAAGCAACGCATGCTGCGTGCCGTCAGCGGTCTGCAGTACGGTAAGCAGTATTCGTTTTCACACTACGATCTCGGTGGACCTGGCGTTGCGGTAGAACAGATCGACGCCGGCAACTCGACGACGAACCCGTATGTCGATGAAAAGGAAATCAAAGGATTGATCAGGCTAACCGAGGCCGAAGCTCCGCAGATCACGCTGAACTTCAGCCTGCCCTTGGGTGGCACGGGCTTGTAGCAAGCCGGTTAAGGTGCCGGCCTCGAGAATCGAACTGTGCCTGTTGGCCGACGCTGGCTGATCGCAGCGTCGGCCAATGGTATCGGGGAGGTATCACGGACCGCTTGGTCGACGGACGGCCTAGCCGACGCAACTCAGCAATCGGCCCGTGCATACCTCTGCCCATTCTTGGAATCGGTCGTCGGCCAGTGCCTTTTACTCTCGCAGATGCGCGTTCGGTCGCAGATACGCACAAGTCTGCGCGATTACGTCGTCGCCCTACGCCTCAGCGAACGGTGCCCGATAGACAGCAGAGCGAGTCAGCCGGTCGGCGTCCCATCGAAAATTGTGCCTGGCTCGAACGGCACTTAGCTAAGGCTCGTCATCCCCCGGCAAAAGCCGGGATCCAGTGCTGTTGAAGCTTTGCTGCTGGCCGGAAGTGCTGGATTCTGGCCTTCGTCGGAATGACGATTGTTTGGCGCTTTCGCTTAAGTAAGTGCCATTCGTCCCTGGCACCTTTTTCGCACCTTTTTCGGGTGCGGTTGCGTTTCGTATGCTGAGCTTATAAGTTCCCAATCATGTGCATACCTGCGCAAGTTCGCAGATATGCATATTTGATGAGGATCAGGCCCAAACTTGAACCCGACAGGACCTAATTCATGCCAAGCCGTGTGCTCGTCGCCAAAGAGTTGGCAGAGATCTTCCGGATCATCGCCCACCCTGATCGCATCAGGCTGATCGAGGAATTGCGCTCTGGCGAGCAGAGCGTGAATTCGCTGATCGATGCGCTTGATTTGCCGGGTCCGCGGATTTCCCAACACTTGGCGTTGATGCGCGCCCACAAGCTGGTCGAGGAGCGCCGCGACGGTCGCAATCACATCTACCGGCTGGTGCAGCCGCAGATCGCGCAGTGGATCGTCGAAGGCATCGACTTCTTAGAAGGCCGCCAGTCGGGGCTGCCACAAGCCGCAATCACTTCAGTAAAGCGCCTGTGGAGGCACGCATAAAAAGATAGACCCACTGCTGCTGCACTCCGAAAGATTGATCGCGCGCGATCGGAAAACAGCTATGCCTCCTTGCCAACCTTTCCCCAACGACGACACGAGAGAACCGCGTCATGATTAGAAGCGCACTGTTCGCAGCGACCTCGCTGATTCTTCTCGCCGGCTGCTCAAACCCGCCGCCGAGCAATAGCTCAACACCCGATGCAGCGGCCAACTCGCGCTCCGTCACCGCACCGGCCGCAGCGCCCGAAGCAGCGCCGCTCTGCACCGATTTCGGGCCACAAACACCGCGCGACATTTCCAGTGTTGCAGGCACCAACGATGACGACTTCCCACTGGCACCGGCATACAGCGAACTGAACCTGTGCAACATTCACACGCATACCAATGCCGAACACAAAGGCCCCGGCTTCAGCGTATCCGTCAATGACGGTGCCAGCGGCGGCTATGCGTGCAATGAAACAACCGCACTGACAGAGTCCGAGCTCGCGGCCCCAGCCGTCAATGAGGGCGCCTTCAAGGGCGTGAAGCCGGGCGACTCGATTGAGGTGCACTGGGTGCACAGTTCGTGCGATATCCAGCCGGGCGAAGGCCTAGGTTCGTGCTTGAGCGAGACCTGTGAAGATCCGTTGCTGCGGGTCGAGGCACAGACGTTCCTCGTGGTTAACGATTCGGCGGCCCTGAACTTCAACGACTTCGACTACAGCGGAGCGGCGGTCAACGGTCTGCATCAGGCCCGCAGCTTGCCGAGCGGTACGGGCACGCCGGTCGTGTTTCGCGGCTCGACCACCGGTCCGAGCTACTCCGAGTCAACGTGCTCGCCGCTCAAGGTGACATGGAGCGTGCGTCCACAGTGCGCGAAGCTCGACATTGGCTCCCTCAATGCCTGGGCCGCAAACGGCAATGTTTTCAACGAAACCAAGTCGCATGGCGTGCGGCAGTTGGTCACCGAGCCAGCGCTGCTGTCACCCATCGAATAGTCCACGCGCAGGTTTTCCGGCCTGGCAGGCGTCCACTTACCCTGTCCGGCCGATCTGCTTTTTAAGCACAATCCGGATCGAGAAGCTGCCCCCACGGGGCTTGGCCTTTTCGCTGCTGGATGCGGGGCCGGCTCAAGCGACCGGCACGTGCTCCTTCGATACGCCTGCCCCAGCGGCAACCCACGCTCTTATTTCATTCTCACAATGACACGCCGAACAGGCACGACTCAGAACTTCTCCGAACGTAGCACTTCCACATCGGCCAGGTACATGATCATCGCGTAGTGGGTGTAGTAGTGCTGCTCCAAGTGGGCGCTGATCTTGGCGGCGGTATCGCTGCTGCAGACCACTTCGATGCGGATGTTGCCGCTCGTTTCCCAACTGGCATTGCGCACGCCGCGATCACCGCGGCCGCGGGCATCAGTGATGGTGTAGCCACGCGCGCCGAGTTGCGTCAGGTCGCGCCTGATCGCACCCTCAATCGCGGCTTCGGTGACGATGGTGAGCAATTTGCGCGTGTACGTACCCATCTCAGGCTCCGGTGTAGGCGTGGATGCGCTCAGCCAGCGCATGGTAGAGCGGGATGCCAACAAGGATGTTGAAAGGAAATGTGATGCCGAGTGACGCGGTAAGCGACAGCGTGGGGTTGGCCTCCGGCACCGAGATGCGCATTGCTGCGGGTACGGCAATGTAAGAGGCACTCGCCGCCAGGATCGCCAGCATCGCGCTGCCCCCGACCGATAGACCGAGCGCGTTTCCGAGCAGAGCCCCGACCAGCGCCGAGAACAACGGCATGGTGATTGCGAAGACCACCAGGAAGGCACCGTAGCGGCGCAGTGAGCCCAGTTGTGACGCTGCGATCAGGCCCATTTCGAGCAGGAACACCGCGAGCAGCCCCTTGAACAGGTCGAAGAACAGCGGCTTGACTCCGCTCAGCCCGTCCTCGCCGGCAATCCAGCCGATTACCAGTCCACCCAGGAGCAGCACGATGCCCTTGCCGAGCATTACCTCGTGCAGCACCGTTCCCCAGCGCGTCTGTCGGCTCAGACCCCGCGCCAGCACAATGCCGACCAGAATCGCCGGCACTTCGAGCAGCGTCAGCAGCAGCGGCATGTGCGGCTCGAAGGCGACCTCGCGTCTCTCGAACCACGCCACCGCCACGGCATATGTGCCGACGCTGACCGAGCCGTAATGCGCCGCGATTGAAGCCGCGTCGGCGCGTGCCAGCCGGCCGACGTAACGCAGCACCGGGAAGGCCACCAGCGGCAGCAGCAGGCCCATTGCAACCACAGCCAGCATCTGTGGCAGCAGCGCGCCGAAAGGCTGCCGCGCCAGCTCGATGCCGCCCTTCAGCCCAATCGCCAGCAGCAGCAGCGCACTGACGAAGTCATAAATCGCCGCCGGCAGGCGCAGCTCCGAACCCAGCAGGCTGGCAACCACACCAAGCAGGAAGAACAAGATGATCGGGTCGAGCATGGTCGGTTTGGATAGTCGGGGGGACAAGTATCGGGTGGAGGAGGCGTCGGCGGGTAGCCGTCATGGGTGTCCGCGACCGAGCACGTGGGCCGAGCACACCCAGCACATCGGAAGCTTGCTTTCAGGCGGCGGGGCATTCCCGCCGCTCCAGCACCTCAACAAAAGCGAAAAGGCCGGGTCAAGTCCGGAGTCTGGACTAGCAACCTGTCGCCCGTGGCAAGCTGGGGTCTTCGCGATTCTTCCAATGACCAAACGCGGCGATTTCCGGCGGTAGCCCATATGGCTTCAAAGATCAGAGGCTCCACCCTTAGGCAAATTCCGGCCGGCATCTGGGTGCTCGGCTTCGTCAGCATGTTGATGGACATCTCGTCGGAGATGGTCCACAGCTTGCTGCCGCTGTTCATGGTCACCACGTTGGGCGCAAGCGCTCTCGCCGTTGGTTTGATCGAGGGGCTGGCCGAGTCCACGGCACTGATCGTCAAGGTCTTCTCCGGCACGCTGAGCGACTATCTCGGCAAGCGCAAAGGGCTGGCCGTATTCGGTTACGCGCTGGGCGCATTGAGCAAGCCGCTGTTCGCGCTGGCCCCGTCGATTGGCATCGTATTGACGGCACGGCTGCTGGATCGGGTCGGCAAGGGCGTCCGCGGTGCGCCCCGCGACGCTTTGGTCGCCGACATTGCTCCGGCGCATTTGCGCGGCGCCGCCTTCGGCCTGCGGCAGTCGCTCGACACCGTGGGCGCTTTCATCGGCCCGCTGCTGGCCGTTGCATTGATGCTGCTCTGGGCCAACGATTTCAGAGCCGTGTTCTGGGTGGCGGTGGTCCCCGGATTGATGGCCGTCGCGCTGCTCTTCTTCGGTCTGCACGAGCCGGCACCCAGTCATGGAGAGCGGCGCACCAATCCGATCCGCCGCGAGAACCTGAAGCGCCTGAGTCCGGCGTACTGGTGGGTGGTCTTGGTCGGAGGCACGTTCACCTTGGCTCGTTTCAGCGAGGCCTTCCTGGTGCTGCGCGCGCAGGAAGGTGGCATCCCCATCGCGTTGGTGCCGCTGGTGATGGTGGCAATGAATGTGATCTATGCGTTGTCAGCGTACCCGTTCGGAAAGCTCTCTGACCGCATGAGTCACCGCAAGCTGCTCGCGCTCGGCCTCGTCGTGCTGATCGCGGCCGACCTAGTGCTCGCCATCAGCAATCACTGGACGTTCGTGCTGGCCGGCGTCGCGCTGTGGGGCGTGCATATGGGCATCACTCAAGGCTTACTCGCCACCATGGTGGCCGCTACCGCCCCCGCCGACTTGCGAGGTACCGCCTACGGATTCTTCAATCTGGTGAGCGGTATCGCCATGCTCGCTGCGAGCGTCGTCGCTGGGCTGCTTTGGGACCGATTCGGTGCGTCGGCCACTTTTTATGCGGGCGCAGGCGTTTGCCTGATCGCCTTGGCGGGACTTGCTTGGCGGCCGCTTGGCGCGACGGCGAGAGTCTGACGCACGACGGCCGGTTGCTTGGTCCCGGCCGGCCCAAAAAGCCCCAAACGTGCAATCCCCTCAGCGGAATCACCCACCGCTATCAGCCTAAGCCTCAGCGATTTGCCATGCGACCCGCTGGTTAGCCCGGAAAGGCACAATCGCCTCGGGTCCTGTACCGAACTCATCTTTGACGATCCACGGCCGTCGTTCCAGCACGATGCTGTCGGTATTGCGCGGCAGCCGGTAGAAATCGGCGCCGTGGAAGCTGGCAAAGGCCTCCAGCCGATCCAATGCATCGGCCAGTTCGAATGCCTCGGCATAGAGTTCCAGCGCGGCATGAGCGGTGTAGATACCCGCGCAGCCACAGGCTGATTCTTTCGCATGTCGCGGGTGCGGCGCACTGTCGGTGCCGAGGAAAAATTTTGGATCGCCTCCCGTGGCAGCAGCAACCAAGGCCTGGCGGTGATGTTCGCGCTTGAGCACCGGCAGGCAGTAATGGTGAGGATTTAGACCGCCTGAGAACATCGCATTGCGATTGAGCAAAAGATGGTGCGCGGTAATGGTTGCCGCCACATTCGCTGGTGCCTCGGTGACGAATTGCGCGCCGGCACGCGTCGTGATGTGTTCAAAAACGATGCGAAGTCCCGGAAACTCACGCACCAGCGGCTGCAGATGGCGCTCGATGAATACGGACTCGCGGTCGTAGACGTCGATCTCGGCGTCTGTCACCTCGCCGTGAACAAGCAAGGGCAGATCCTGCTTTTCCATTTCTGCGAGCACCCCGGAAATGCGCAGCATGTCGGTCACGCCGTTCTCGGAATTTGTCGTTGCGCCGGCGGGGTAGTACTTCACGGCATGCACAAATCCGCTTGCCTTGGCGCGAACAATCTCAGCCGGAGGCGTCGAGTCGGTGAGATAGAGCGTCATCAGTGGCTCAAAGAGTGAGCCGACAGGAAGTGCCGCGCAGATCCGCTCACGGTAAGCGCTGGCTTTTTCGACGGTTGTCACGGGTGGCTTCAGGTTGGGCATGATGATCGCCCGCTGAAACCGCCTAGCCGTGTCGGGCAGCACCGCCGCTAGGACTTCCCCATCGCGCAGGTGCAAATGCCAGTCGTCCGGGCGTGTGAGGACGATCCGATCTCCTGCAGCAATCGGCATCACAGGAGCCCGGAGCTGCACACGCACACAGGAGGTTGCTGAGGCATCGTTAGACCCTAGTTTGCCGATATCGAAGTCGAAAGATGCCTAGCGGTGCGTGCTTAGTCAAACCGGAGCGAGACACCCAAGGAAATTGTCCCCGATACGAATGGCATGGCCGTTGCCGACCCGCCGGCCAAGCAAGGGCCACATGCCCACGCGGTCACCAAGCAGTTTTCGATTGAGATGAAAAGAAGAACTTGCGGGACACCCACATTGCGATCGCATGCGCGGCCAGCGAACACCCTCGCCGCTGAAACTCTGTGTGTGCAGTTCTGCGCGTCCATGCACGTCCAACTCTGCAGGGTGGTCTGATCGCGGTCGCGATCAACGTCGCGGCGTGGGCGGTGTTCGCGTTCTGGCTGCACGTCCGCTGGATCGAAACGGTGCCGGCAGGTTGCTGGGCCGGGTCACAGGTAGGGCACGTCGTGGTCGGGCGCCACAGCGCGGTCGCGCTTGCCCCACCGGTGCAGCGAGATTGCAAGTCAGCAATCTCGGCGGTTGTGGGAGCGCCGGAAGGCGCGATGCTTTCTCGCCACCGGATAGAATCGGGCGGTCGAATCGCGCCTTCCTGCGCCCCCTCAAAAGCGCCCTGCAAGCCACCGTAGGACGGGATCGACACGGTCGGTGGTGAGTCCGCGATGGCTATGGACCAGCGCTAGTGGATCCGGGCCAGCATGCGTCCGGGCCGGGTTGAGCTCGATGTTCCGTAATGCTGGGCGTGCCGCAAAACTGGCTGGCACACCTCGCCGCGGCTCAGTCGCCGATGACGTGTATGGCCTGTGTGAGCAAGGTCCGTGTGTGTGTCCACGGTCCGCGTGCGTGTGGTCGCAGGCTATCGCCGCTGTGCCAGCGGTTACGGTGTCGCGAACACGTGGCTCCAGACCTTGGAAATGACCACCGAGCCCTCACCCACGGCGGAGGCGACGCGTTTGACCGAGCCGGCTCGCACATCACCGACGGCAAAAACGCCTGCCACTGAGGTTGCAAACGGAGACTCCTCGGCGACCGCCGCGCCGGTTTTTACAAAGCCCTTTTCGTCCAGTTCGACTTGCCCCTGCAACCAGCGCGTATTGGGCGCGGCCCCCACCATCACGAACAGCGCGCGGCTGTCGATGCAGCGCTGGGTGTCGCTGCCGCGATCATGGACGGTGATTTTGGTGAGCGCGCGGTCGCCGTCAAGCTGCGCCACATCGTGCCTGTAATGGATGCTGATTCTTGGATCGGCCTCAAGCCGGCTTCGCAGATAGTCGGACATTGATGCCGCCAGCGAATCACCACGCACCAACAGATGCACGTGGCTCGCCGCGCGGCTGAGGAACATCGCCGCTTGCCCGGCCGAGTTGCCGCCGCCGATCACCACCGCATCCGTATTGCGGCAGAAGCGTGCCTCCATGTCAGTCGCCGCGTAGTAAACGCCGCTGCCCTCAAACTCTTCCAAGCGCGCGATTGGCAGGCGTCGATACTGCACGCCGGTGGCGATGATGACCGCTTTGGTGCAGACAGGCTGATGCTCATCAAGGGTGACGCAGAACGAGCCGTCGTCGCGGCGCGCAAGCGCGGTGGCGCGACGCGGCATCGCAAAGCGGCTGCCGAACTTCATCGCCTGCACCTCACCACGCCACACCAAGTCGGAGCCGGAGATACCGGTCGGGAAGCCCATATAATTCTCGATGCGGCTGGACGTGCCGGCTTGACCGCCCACCGAGACATCTTCGACCACCAGCGCGCGCAGGCCCTCAGCGCCGGCGTATACAGCCGCCGCTACGCCTGCGGGGCCGCCGCCCACGATCACCACGTCAAACACGTCGTCGGGTTGCAGCTTGAGGTCCATGCCCAACAGCTCGGCAATCTTGAGAGGCGTCGGATCGCTGACGGGGCGGTCGCGTCCAAAAATCACCGCCGGACCGTTTTCTGCCAGCCCACAGCGCGCCAGTGTTTCGGCCGACTGCGGGTCATCAAGCTCAAGCGATTCAAAGGCGATCTTGTTGCGGTGGGCAAACTCCGCGATGCGGCGTATCTCCGGGCTGCGATCGGCACCGATAAGCTTGAGGCTGGTCCGTCGATCCTCGATCTGCCGGCGTCGCCGCGCCGACATCACGCTGATGATGATGTCGGACATTTCCGGAATTTGACTCATCAGCGCGAGCATCTGTTGGCGAGCGACCTCGAGTGTTTCGATATCGCTGACCGCACGCATCGGCATCGACGCGGCGCTGCCCGACAAAAAAGCGATGTCACCAACAAATTGAGTGGGCCCAAGCGTACTGCTAACTGCGCGTAGGCCAGTGAAGTCGTCAAGCATCTCCAGCTCGCCGCTCAGCAAATAGACAAAGCGATCCATCGGCGTGCCGGGATCAAACAGCCGATGGCCCGCAGCGTATTGGCGCACCACGCCCACCCGCCGCATGGCTGCCACATGGTCCTCATGCAGCGGCGTGCGCTGCATTTGCCTTAAATCGCCTGCGAGACTTTCCACTTGCTGCTCCCAAAACTTACCGCCCACGCGCCTGTCGAGGAGTCTTGCAGGCGGCCAATTACCGGCAACCAGTGTGAAGCGCCACCTGCCAGATTGTGTGAAAAAAGCCAGCGGTTGCGGCCAAAGCGCACCCTGCGCTGTAGTCGCACAAAAAAATGTTTTGCGATCTCACCGGCCGCTACAGTTCGTGCCGATTGTCGTATTGCCCGTCGCGCTCACTTAAGCGGGCGCGGCGCGCTCATATGTTGCAACGCGGCATCGAAAGCGCTTGCACGCAGCGCTCGCACGGGTGTATCACACGGTAGCCTCACCCAGCCGGTTGCCATGTCGCACATGCGCTTTTCATCTCGCACTCCGGGCCCGCCGTTCTACCTCAGCGAATGGTGGGACGAGTAGCTCATTTGCCGACACTGCTCCTGATGCGAGCGGCGGCCCGCGCCTGCTGCATCGTCGTTTGATCCCTTTCTGATTCTGTTGATCGTTCGCCTTGGCGGACGGCAGTCGCTGCCGTTGTGCTGGCCCGCGGTCGCAATCAATTCTGAGGTGAGCCATGTTCCGTTTAGGTAAGTTCCGAATTGTCGGGCTGCTGCTGTGCGCGCTAGCCACGCCGGGTTTTGCCGCCATCACCGCTGAAAGCGAAAGCAATAACACCGAGAGCAGCGCCGATGGGCCGGTTGGGCCGGCCTCCGCGGTTACTGGCTCAATGTCGACCCGGCGCGACATCGACTGGTTTTACTTTGATCTTTCGGCCGCAGGCGTCATCGACATCAGCTTGAGCCACGCCACCGGTCGCGATTTTGACTGGGCCTTGTATGCCAGTAGCGGTGCGGCAGTGGCGACCGGTGCTAGCTCGGCCAATCCACAGACCGGCAGCTACAGCGCCGGCGCGGCCGGTCGCTACTACCTCAAGTTGACCGCCTACAGCGGCAGTGGCGCGTACAGCTTGGATGTGAGCTACGCCGGCGGCACGCCACCGCCGCCGCCGCCGCCGACCAGTTGCGGTAGCGGCGCGCGCCCGGCCACGCCCAGCGGGTTGCAAACCTGGATCGTCGGCAATGCCGCCAACAGCACGCGCAACCCGATCAATGGACCCGCGATGCTACTGATGGGCGGCAATTTCGAGGTTGATGCGGCGTTTACCAAGCGCGCGTTTCCGGTTGCCAACGGTGGTGACGTGGTGGTGATTCGCACCGCCGGCAGCAGTGGCTATAACGACTATCTGTACAACCTGACCAGTGGCACCCTGAAGCCCGATTCGGTCGAAACCCTGCTGGTTGATACTCGCGCCAAGGCCGATTCGGCGCTGGTCGAGTGGGCGCTGTGTAATGCCGAGCTGATCTTCATGGCCGGCGGTGACCAATCGGCCTACTTGAACGCGTGGAAGGACAGCCGCGTGCAGTCGGCGATGCGTGTTGCCTACGAACGAGGTGCGGTGATCGGTGGCCTGTCGGCGGGCCTCGCGGTGCAAGGCCAGTACATTTACGACCCCGATGGCGTGACCGCAGTGACCAGTGCCGAGGCGCTGGCCAATCCCTACCGTAGCGGCATGCTGTTCTCGACCGGGTTTCTCGATCTGCCGCTGATGCAGGGCGTGATCACTGACACCCATTTCGGCGAGCGCGACCGCATGGGCCGGCTGCTGGCGTTTATGGCGCGGCTGCGGCAAGACGGCACTGCGGCCAGCATCGTTGGTATAGGCGTCGATGAGGACACCTCGATGTTCATCGACCGCAACCGCGTTGGCTATGTCGATGGCACCGGCAGCGCGTACGTGCTGCATGAGGACGCCAACACCCAGCGCACCCAGGTGGTGAGCGGCCAGCCGTTGATCTACCGCAACCTGCAACGCACCAAGCTGATCGGCGGCCAGCGCTATAGCTTTGCTGACAGAAGCCACACCGGCACCCGGATTACCCTGAGCGCTGACGCCCGCAACACGCCCGCGTTGTCGCCAGCGAATCCGTATTGAGCGGTGTTGACTGAGCAATCCAAACTCAGTTGGGCCAAGGCGCTGCCGGCCAGCATGGCTGGCAGCGTCTTCTAGTGCAAAACCCTCTGCAAGAGGTGACGTCGATAACGTGCCCGGCGAACGCCACCGCGATAAGCCCAAAAAGCTCGTGCATCACCGGCAGACCATGAGAAACGTTGGCGACAAAAACCCGCAGCCGCGTCAGACAACTCCCACACGACCTGTGGAAATTGTCGCTGACACGAATGGCATGACACGAATGGCACTTACTTAAGGCTCGTCATCCCAGCAAAAGCCGGGATCCAGTGCTGTTGCAGCTTTACTACTGGCCGGAGGTGCTGGATTCCGGCCTTCGCCGGAACGACGATTGTTTGGCGCTTGCACTTCAGTAAGCGCCCTTCGCCCCTTACACCATTTCCGCACCACACCTTTTTCCCACCCCCGCGAGCGTTCGGCGTGCCTCAGATCGGCAGGGTCGATTCCACTTCTCTTGCACCGTGCCATCCGTAGCGTCGCACGATCTGCAGCGACAGCTCGCGGTAGCGCTGCAGGATGGGCATCACTTGGGCCAGCGCGGCATCGGGATTCTCGCATTCAATTTCGGTTCGACTGACGCGGTTGCACCAGCTGCCTCTGATGAGCTTGCAGCCCGGCAGGGTCTTGGTCGCCTTCCTCAGCTCGCTATGCATCTCGCCGGCGCGGACGTGGCAGGCATGGGCGTCGTCACTGCCATTGGCATCGATCACGATCGACAACTGCTGCGGCTGGGCAAAGATCACCGCTGGCCAGCCGCGCGCTACCAGCTGTTGCAGCACTTCGTGCTTTTGGCGGAGCGAGGTAGCGGCCGTGCACAAGTCGTTGATCGCCAGCCACTCGCCATTGCCGCGCCGCCGGGTCGACCAGCCGCGCAGGCAGGCCTGCTTCAGGAACTCGCCCAGCGCTAGGTCTTGGATACGACGGTCGTTGTGCGCGATCAGCCGATGCAGCAGGCGGTCGAGCTGCATGCCTTCCATCTCGCGTAGCACTTGCCAGCCTGGTACCTCCGGCATCGGCGGGAAATTGGCGGGGCTGTAGCGGCTGCCCACGCTCTGCTGCAGATCCCGCCATCGCCGCCAGGCCGCGGGCTCGATGCCCTGTGCGAACAGCTCAAACTCATCGTCCGGGCACAAGAACTGGCTGCGGAATTGGTACATAAAGGGCGCGCGCTCGGCGAAGTAGCGGACGCGCCCGCCAATCTGCGGGTCGTTGCCTTCGAAACCGAGCAGCTCGAGTTCGGCGAGGGCACGCTGCATCGCCTACAACATGCCGTGATACCCAAAGGCGCTGGTGAAGCGCAGGGAAAGCCGGTTCGGATCGGCGATCACCTGGCCCAGCACCTAGCTGCTGCCCTCCACCAGCGCTCCAGTTCGATGGCCGGATCGATGCGTTGCAGGGCCTGCACGATCTGCTCCAGGCGCTCCAGAGCTGCCAGCGGGTATGCGCCCCGCTTCGGCTTCTGGCGCAGGGGCTTTGGCAGCTCAAGGAAACGTCGTACGACACGCGCCAACCTGCCTTTGGCTAGGGCGCAGAGTCCAACTGCAGACGGCGTCAGCGCGCTTCACTCGGCCACGCTGGCGGTGGCAAGGTAGTACCAGCACCTTTTGACGAAGCGCGGAGGAAATTGGTGATTCCAAGGGCGGTGGATAAGTGAGTGACGACATGGAGGGCTGCGGAGCTTCGGCGCAGACGGAGAGTCGTCTCGCGATCATGGGTAGCCACACCATCATGTTCGCTTGATTGGGCTTGGCAGAGTGTGGACGACTACAACTTCGCCCTCCACGACAGCGGAGGCAGTCGTCGCCCAAGCCAGAGTGCTGACCAAGTGCTTGAAAAAAGCAAAATTCGGCAGGTATTCCATGTTCCAGAACATGGAATATCTCTTGCAGCGCTGTATCGCTTCGGGCCTGGCGATCCCTGCGACGGCGCTAAATTCTCAGGGCGCACGGTCTCAGTAGGCTTAACCGAACATAATCGGGGCTACCCCGTTCCGCGGGACCAGGTCCCGCCGATGCGCTAGCGGTCCCTGCGCCCGCCGTCCGTGAATGTATAGTCGCCGCACATGCTGGGTGCCGTGCCCAGCCACGAATCGCGGAGAGTTGTCATGGGTTTGATTCAAGCAGTGACGGGTTCGATTGGCGGTGCGCTCGCCGACCAGTGGAAGGACTTCTACACGGTTCCGCAGGGTCTGCCGGCGACGGCGGCGCTGTTCGCCGCGGTGCCACAGGGCACCAATGCCGGACGCGGTTCGAATACCAAGGGTTCTTCGAACATCATCACCAATGGGTCGAAGATCGTCGTTCCCGAAGGTTACGGATTGCTGCTGTTCCAGGATGGCGCGATCACCGGCTTCGCCGCCGAGGCAGGCGGTTACGAGTGGAAGTCGGACGACCTCAACTCGAAGTCAATCTTCACCGGCGGTGGCCTCATGGACTCGCTGGTCAAGCAGAGCTGGGAGCGCTTCAAGTTCGGCGGCCAGCCGGGTTCGCAGCAGGCTGCGTTCTTTGTCTCGCTGAAGGAGCTGCCGGACAACCGCTTCGGTACGCAATCTGAAATCTACTGGGACGATGGCTTCCTCAACACCCAAGTTGGCGCGGTAACGCGCGGCTCGTACACGCTGAAGATCGTCGATCCGATCCTTTTCGTGAAGCACTTCGTGCCGGCGGCTTATCTGCAGGCGGGCAAGGTGTTCGATTTCACCGACATGGACAATGCCGCCGCTGGCCAGCTGTTCAACGAAGTGGTGGGTTCGCTCGCTCCGGCCTTCAGCCTGTACACGAACGACCCGAGCAAGGGCAATCGCATCACCAAGCTGCAGCAGGATTCGGTCGGCTTTGCCAAGAGCCTGTCCGACGCGGTCGAGAACGCTTACCAGTGGAAATCGGATCGCGGCTTGGCCATCGTCAAGACCGCCATCGTTTCCATCGAATACGACGCCAACACCAAGGAGCTGCTGAAGACCGTGCAGCGCGCCGACGCGCTGTCTGGTTCGCGCGGCAACTCCAATTTGCAGGCCAGCGTTGCGGCGGGCATCCAGTCGGCCGGCGAAACCGGTGGTGCAGCGGGCGTCTTGGGCGTGGGCATGGCGACGGGCATGTTCGGCGGCATCGGCGGCTTGCAGCAGCCGGTTGCGCCAGCTGCGCCAGCGGCTGACGACCCGATCGCCAAATTGAAGAAGGCCAAAGAGATGCTCGAGCTCGGCCTGATAACGCAAGGTGATTACGACGCGCTGAAAGCCAAGGCGTTGGGTTTGTAAGCAAGTGTTTGCAAAAGCATTCCCTATGCTGATTTCCCCTTCTCCCCTCGGCAGAAGGTGGCGCGCAGCGCCGGATGAGGGGACGAGCGGAGCGTGGCGGCGAACCTTTCGGCCAGATTCAGCTTCGCGCTTTGATCGCAGCCTCACCCTTCTCGCCGAGGGAGAGGGGCTTTACAGCGGTGTTTTGTAAACATCTACTAGGCCAGCACCTGCAAAGCTAGGAACGGCGCAACCACCATGTCGAACACCTATCCACCACCGCCGCCGCTGCCCGCATATACCGGCCCCGGCTCACCGCAGGACGTGCCGCCGCCAGCGGGCAGCTTTCCGATTGACCCGGCGACGCTACCGAAGCCCATCCGCGACGAATTGGAGGCACCCGACCCGGTCGCCATCGACACCTCCGCTGAGGAGCTGAAGGACGGTGCCAACCGCTGCCCGAAATGCGGCGCGACCGACATCCGCCACAAGCCCGGCAGCGACATGCTGATCTGCGTGTACTGCCGCAACGAATGGCGTGGCGAGCGGGTCGAGGAAGAGTTCGGGTTCGGCACGGGCATCGATCAGCTCAAAGGCCGGATCATCGCTTCCGGTGCGCGGGATATCGAGGCCGACGCCGCCAGCCTGATGAGCTTCAAGTGCACCGGCTGCGGCGCCGAAGTGACGGTCAATACTGAAAGCGCGATGACGGCGCGTTGCCACTGGTGCCGCCACGTTTTCGGGGTCAACGAGCAGGTCGCGAACGGCGCGGTGCCCGACGCGGTGTTGCCCTTCCACATTAAGAAAGACGACGCGGTCGCGCGCATCCGCCAGTTTGTAGACAAGCGGCGAATGTTCGCGCTGAAGGCATTCAAGGAAGAGTTCACCCCCGAGAACGTCATCGGCGTCTACCTGCCTTACATGATTGTCGATGGCAACGTGAGCGCCGACATCTACGGCCACGGCGAGATCAAAACGCGCGAATACACCAGGGGCAGCGGCGACAAGAAAAAAACCTACTACGACGCCGATGTCTACCAATTGGACCGGCACATCGACTTCACGGTGGACGACCTGACCCTGGAATCGTCCACCGAACGCGGCAATCTGGACACCCGCGCCAACACCAACAACATCATCAACACCATCCTGCCGTTCGACACCAAGAACGCGGTGAAGTGGAACGCGTCCTACCTGGCCGGCTGCACTTCGGAGAAGCGCGACCGCGACGTCGAGCACCTGCAACCGCGCCTTGAAGATCAGTTGTTGGCCATCGCCCGCGCAAAAGTACAAGCGTCAGTGAGCCAATACGGTCGCGGCGTGCGCTGGGAACAGGAACGACTCGACGTGCACGGCACGCGCTGGGTGTCGATGTACCTGCCGGTGTGGCTCTACTCCTACCACCAGCAGGGCAGCAAAGGCGGCCTGCTGCATTACATCGCGGTGAACGGCCGCACCGGCGAGACCATGGGCAGCGTGCCAGTGCAGCAGTGGAAGCTGATCCTGGCCGCGCTCACCGTCGGCACCGTACTCGAAGGCTTTGCACTCTGGATGGTGGTTTAGTTATGAGCGACGACGGCGGACTCTGGTTACTCCTGCTCGGCCCCGCCGGTGCAACCGGCCTCTACTGGGCCTTGTACCGGCACTATCGCAACACCGACAAATCGCACGCCTTCGAACACGAAACCGCCGTCGAAGCCAAGCCAGTGACCGGCTCGGACGAAAAAGTCGATGAGATCAAGGGCACCCAGCAGACGCGCATTTCTGGTGACAACGTGGCTGAGTACCGCAAGCGGGTGCAGCGGGTTCAAGGTGATAGTGGATAGGGCATGAAATGTGGCTGATCGCAAATTGTGAAGCGCGACACCTGGGGCATGTCGGGCTTCGTTGAGCGACCTGCGAAAACTGCTGCTGCGACTGGATGACCCCGCGTATCAATTTCGTGCTGGTCGGCGGCTATGCAGCGATCCCGCACCGATCACGCCTGCGCACCCGTGAGCTCGCCGACCGCGCGACGCTGACGCCGGACACCATCGAGAAACTGCGCGAAGTTTTCCGCGCCTTTAACCCACGGCATCGACTAGCCGCTCCGCAGTCATCCTTTCTCGACGATCCCGAAGCCGGCGTTGCGCTCAACAGCCTTTACCTGAACACCGACCTCGGCACCCTCAACCTGATCAGCAGCATCACCGGCATCGGCGACTACGCCCGGGTAGCGCGCGATTCCGTCGAGATCGAACTGCTCGGTCGCCGCATACGCGCCATCAGCCTGGACGACCTCATCAACGCCAAGGAAGCCCGCGGCCGCCACAGCTTCCGCGCAATGGTGGTAGCAAAGACTCAGCGATTCGCAGGTACGGCCCAGCACATCAGCTGCGGAAACCCATTACTGGAACGGGTTAAGTGAACCTGACCCCGTTTTTGCAGCGATGACGATAAATGCCCTCGATCATCGGGGTGCCAAGGTTTTCGCACATGAAATTGGGCATGCACTTGGGCTCAGGGATAGATATGATTATGTAACAAACCTGCCTTTTAGCGGACAAGCCGGTAACCTTATGGCTACTAACGGGCCAATTATTACTGCATATCAGGCAAGTGTAATGAGCACGAATCTTCGAGGGGGTTGGGATAATTCTTTTAATGTGCGGGAGCCGAGAGGAGAGCCGTGGCGATGAGACTTTTTGAGAAAGTTTTGTTATTGGTTGCATGCGCGGGTTTGAGTGGTAATCTTTCGGCGTCTTCCGATGAGGAGAGATTGCGCGAGCTAGAAATTGGTTTGCTGCTTGCTGACCGGGCTTCTATTGGTGTGACTCAAGAGGTGAAGGCCCTGCCCCCGGGATCCAAGTGGGGTTACTTTGTGGCGACAGTAAAGTTTGGTGAGTTAGTTAAGCAGGTTTTTATGTCAACAGATATCAAACAATCTTCTAGTATTGAGATTGGAAAGCCAGCGGTATTTCTTTATAGTGAACACCTAGAATCGGATGGTATATCTGTGCTCTTGCTCCAGATGTCCCCGGAGATGGGAATTTACCCTTTGCTAGTTACCGACGACTTTGACGTGGAATCATTAAGAATTAGCCTTGAACGCGAGGCTGGCACATTTATGAACCCCAGAGTCAAGTGTAGGAGAGATATATCCCAATGGTTCAAGCTGCTAGGATCATCGAAGTTTCAGGGTGGTGTGGATCAACTTTTAATGACTCGGCCAAAAACTCGAAGAGACTTTCTATGTTTTGTGCAAGAGATACAATCGCGCGTGCCAATATCGGGAGACAGCTTCACAATTCCGAGTGCATTAGGGGGGGGGGTCTATCACCACTCGTACACGGATCGCGGGCAATTTGTCGCCGGTATGCTGCCACTGGTCATGGGTGCACGGATTTTTTCGTTGCGTACTCCCCTTAGCGATGAAGAGAGGAACCGGCTTGCCATCGCGTGGAGTCTTTGGGGTCAGCGAAAGAATTGGATTAAGGCCCATTCGGGTCTGAGTCATTGGAGCAATGGGGTCAGAGCCATTGATTCCGATCAGGATCAATGGGGTCAGAGCGGGTCTCTGCCATTCCGTTTGGAGGAAATCTCATCCCGCCTGTGATACCGGTGACCGATACGGCGACGTTGGAAGGTCCAGCTTCGCCTTCAGCAAGTAGACGATCGTCCTCAGATTGCGGAAGGTCCGAAAACCGCGGGCGCGGGCAATCGCGAACGTGCCGCGAACGTGGACGTGCCGCGAACGTGGACACCCAGAAGCGTGCCGCGAACGTGGACGTGCCGCGAACGTGGACACCCAGAAGCGCCGGGACGAAGCCGGCAGAACATTGGAGGGGCAGTTCCTCTACTCGCCATGGGCTAGCAACCAAGGACCATAGGGCGCAATAACCCACGAGCATTGCGCCGAATGAAACGCGCGACCAGACTGACCGCGCGCCGAACCCTCGCCGCGCATGGGTCCCGGGTGGCGGGTCGTTCTGCGCACCGAACTCGGCGCAGTGCCCTTCGGTTATTGCGCCCTACTGGACTGGGCGAATTGGTGACGGTGCGTGACCACGAGAGTTTGGCCATCAGCAACACGATGGATGCCGTCGGCAGCCTGCGCAAAGTGGTTCGCGATGGCGGCCGCGGGATCATCGAAGCGTCGATGGTCTACGACGACATGGGTCGCAAGATCCAGAGTAACGATCCGGATGCCGGCTCATGGAAGACCGTCTACAACGCCGCCGGCGAGGTGATCGAGCAGATCGCCCTGCACGCCGGCCAAAGCCAGCGCATCCGCCAGCGTTATGACGCTCGCGGACGGGTATTCGTCAAGACGGTCAACAATGCGCAAGGGATTCTCGAATCGACAACGAATATGGTCTACGACACCGCCCTCAACGGCCGTGGTCAGTTGGCGACGGAAACGGTCAGCGGCAACTATTCGCCGGGTGCGGCCGATGGTGGTCAGCCGATTGCATTGGCGCGCAGTGTCAGCTATGACCCGATGGGCCGCGCGCAGAGCGGCACGACGACGATTGATCAGATCGGCTACAGCACCGCCGTGCAATTCGACGCCCTCAGCCGCCCCTGGAAGGCACTCGACGCCAGCGGCCGCTGGCTGAAGACCGAGTTCGGCCCGCGTGGCCATGCCCTGGCGCAGTGCGACTCGAGCCCGGGTGATGCCGTTGCCACCTGTCCGGCCGGATCAAGCACCTATGTTCGCAGTCTGAAAACCGACGAGCGCGGCAATGTGGTGCTGGAGCGGCGTGGCGATCTGGCGGCGATGGAGGTCAAGCGCACCTATTCGGCAGATCGCGGCCGCTTGGGCCAGCTGTGCGCCGGCAATGTGGCGACCTGCGGCTTGCAGAATGAGAGCTACGGCTGGGACGCGCTGGGCAACTTGAGCTGGCGCGACAAAGCGGGTCAGTATCGCGAAGAGTTCGATTACGACGCGCTCAATCGCCTGAAGACGGGCCGCTACACCCGCGTACTGCAAACGGCTGCGAACATCGTCAGCGTGGCGATGACCTACGACAAGCTCGGCAACCCGTGCTCCAAAACCATCGGTGCGAGCACGCAGGTGTATGGCTATGCGGGTGCGTCGGGCTGCGGCGTGTCCGGCTCCGGCCTGCCCGGCAGCGGCGCAGCCGGCAACGGGCGACCGCACGCGGTGACCAGTGTGGATGGCGCCGCGTACGAATATGACGCCTACGGCAACCAGACCACCCGCGCCGCTGGTGGCGGCGTGGGCGCGCGTTACCTGCGCTATTCGGCCGAGCAACAAGCGATAGAAGTCGGCCTCGGCAGCCAATCCAACCCAACCGTACGCAGCCGCTTCTGGTACGCCGGCGGCAGTCGCTACAAGCGCGAAGACGGTATCGGCAGCGGCATCAAACGCACGCTGTACCTCGGCAACGTCGAGATCATCACTGTCTCGGCCACCACATCTATCAA
>ENA-ORBV01003866-ORBV01003866.1-microbial-mat-metagenome-genome-assembly--contig:-NODE-3866-length-29441-cov-9.277006_pt1 | contig 29441 bp, 23 predicted proteins | sample MGYA00237777_ERZ505514 | MGnify/ENA primary metagenome ERZ505514 (study PRJEB26160, sample SAMN06269048) | microbial mat metagenome | isolation source: Oligotrophic lake microbial mat | place... | reverse complement strand
TCACCGTGTCACCGTGTCACCGTGTCACCGTGTCACCGTGTCACCGTGTCACCGTGTCACCGTGTCACCGTGTCACCCTGTCACCGTGTCACCCTGTCACCCTGTCACCCTGTCACCCGGTCATCTGATCGGCGGCCTCCAGGCGGCGCGAGCGGATGAGCGAGGCGACGACAGCGACGGCGAGAATCGTGACGATCACGCCGAGCGAGGCCACGTTCCCAATATGGAGCGGCTCCCCGAACAGCGACGGCACAAAGAAGCCGCTGATAAATGGCAGCACCATCTTGACGCCGACAAAGGTAAGGACGAAGGCCAGACCGAGCTTGAGGTAGTGAAATTTGTCGATCACGCCGGCCAGCAGGAAGTAGAGCGAGCGCAGGCCGAGAATGGCAAAGACATTCGAGGTGAAGACGATAAACGGGTCGGTGGTGATGCCGAAGATCGCGGGGATCGAGTCCACGGCAAAGATCAGGTCGGTGCTCTCCACGATCAGCAGCACGATGAGCAGCGGCGTGACAAAGGTCTTGCCGTCCAGCTTGACGAAGAACTTATCGCCATGCATCTCCTGAGTCACCGGCATGAAGCGGCGTACGAGACGGACAAGCGGGTTGCCCTCGGGGTGGAGCTCCTCGTTGTCGTCACGCGAGAGGCCCATGCGCACGCCGGTGAAGATCAGGAAGGCGCCAAAGATGTAGATAATCCACTCGAAGCGCTCGATCAGGGCGGCGCCCAGCAGGATCATGGCCCCGCGCATCAGCAGGGCGCCGAGGATGCCCCAGAAGAGCACGCGGTGCTGGTAGGCGGCTGGCACGCGAAAGTAGGTGAAAAGCAAGACGAAAATAAAGATATTATCGACGCTCAGCGAGTACTCGACGAGATAGCCGGTCAGGAAATTGATCGCAACCTGCGGCCCGCCCCAGAAATAGAGCCCCGCGTTAAAGAGCAGCGAGAGCGAGACCCAGACCACCGTCCAGGTGGCGGCCTCGCGCATGGTTACGGCGTGGGCGCTCCGATGAAACACCCCAAGATCAAGTGCCAGCAGCGCCAGCACCACAGCGATAAAGCCAACCCAGGCCCAGATACCAACCTCCACGCTACCTCCACGCACCCTAGCGGATGCTCTGCTCTTCTTCCAGCGCACGCTGTGGGAAGCGCACGCTCGCCCGCATCCAGCCGTGCTCGTCGTCGCGAATCAGCTTGAAGCTGCCGCCAAGATCCTCGCTCACCAGGGTCTCGATAATTTGTAGCCCCAGGCCACTGCTGTGCGTCGGGCACGGCGGCGGCGGGTGCAAGGGGCCATCATCGCGTACCTCCACCGTCACCATGCCGTCGGCGATTGTGCCCTCGACCTCGATCTTACCGCCCTCGGCGGCGAGGCCGTGCGAGAGCGCGTTGCTGATCAGCTCGTTGATCACCAAAGCCAGCACGGTGGCGTCACGCGAGCCGATGCGCACCTGGTCGCCCATAATCGTGAAGCGCATGGGGGCCTCGCTCGTAACCAGAGTGGCCTGCGCGCTCTCCACCACCTGCTTCGTCACGGCGCTCACCGTGGTTACGCCAACATCCTCACGTGAGAGCAGGTTATGGATGGCGGCGATCGACTGGATGCGTGCGGCGCTCTCACGCAGGGCCTTCGCACCCTGGCTGCCCGGCTCCACGCGGCGCAGCTGCATAGCCAGCAGGGCGGAGATCGTCTGAAGGTTGTTGCGGACGCGGTGATGCATCTCCTGAAGCAGCACCGACTTGATCATCAGGGCGCGCTGGCTCTCGTCGTAGAGGCGGGCGTTCTCGATGGCGATGGCGGCCTCGTCGGCGAAGGTGCTCAGCAGGCGCACCTGCTCGTAATCAAAGAGGTGTGGCTCGCGCTTGTAGAGACAGATCGCGCCGATGGTGCGCTCGCGGGCGCGCAGCGGCATGCAGAACAGCGAGTGGAAGCCCTCGCGCTGGGCGACGGCGGCCAGATCGGGGAAGCGCGCATCCTGGTAGGCGTTCATCACAGCCAGGGGGCGGCTGTCGCGCACTGTCTGGATGATAAACTCGCGCACGCCGTCGCCGTCGCCGCCGTGGCTCGCCACAAGCACCAGGTGGCCCTCGGCATCCATCTGAAAGATCGTGGCCCGGTCGGCCTGGGCCAGCTCCACGGCCTTCTCGACGATCAGGGCCAGCACACTGTTGAGGCCGATCTGCTCGGCGATACTCTTGCTCACCTGCTGGAGCGTCGTCAGCTCGCGCAGCTTCTGATGCAGGCGCTCGTCTGTCTGCTGGTAGAGCTGGGCGTTGGCGATGAAGAAGGCCAGCTCGCCGGCCGCCACCTCCACAAACGAGATCTCCTCTTGCGAGAAGTCGCGCGGGCCGCGTGTCTGCACGGTGATCACGCCCTGGAGCTTATCCGCGGAGAACTGGAAGCGCTCGGCGCTGAAGAGCACAATCGGCACGGCGAGCATCGAGCAGTATGGCTCCTCGCCGAGCTGCGGCTCCACGTTGAAGCGCGTCTCCTCGCGCACATCGCGCACCGAGACGGGGTGGCCAAGCTGGGCGGCCCAGCCGGTGACGCCCTGGCCGAGCTGGGCCACCACCTGGCCCACGGCGGCCTTGTTGAGCCCGCGCGTGGCGCGCAGCACCAGCTCGTCGCGGTGCTTATCGTATAAGTAGATGGAGCAAACCTCGACGCCTACCACCTGGGCGACCGTCTCCACGACCGTCTGCAGCGAGGTGTCGAGGTCGAGCGTGGAGTTCGCGGCAGAGATAATGCGGTGCAGGCCGTCGAGCTCGGCGGCGCGGGCGAGCAGGCGGGCCTCCCACTCGCGGGTGCGCTGCTCCTCCTGGGCGGCGCCAAAAGCGAGCAGCAGCTCGCTCACCACCAGGCCCTGCGACATCTGGAGCCGGTCGGCGAGGTGCAGGCCAAGCTCGGTGAGCACCTCGGCGGCGCCGCCCTGGGCGTACCAGAGCGCGCCAATTGTGCGCAGGCTGCCCACGCGCGCCTCGGGCGTCGGCTCGGCATCGAGGGCGGCAAAGAGCGTAGAGAGACCGGGCCAGAGCTCGCGGAGCGCCGCCACAAGGTCGGGTGGCTGGGATGTAACAACCTCGTACATGGCCATGGCCGCAGCTCCTGCTAGGCATCCCCTTCATTATAGGGATGATGCTGCGCTGGCGCAACCGAGGTTTGCGTGCCAGGCGGGGCGGCCCTCACCCCCAGCCCCTCTCCCTCAAGGGGAGCGGGGAGTCCGTAGCTGGCGGCGCGAAGGGGCACGAACGTCTGGATCGCGAACGGCGCGAAATGGCACGAACCGCGCGAACCCGAAGCCGCACGCGGCTGGCTGGTTTCGCGGTGGTTCGCACGCATTCGCGCCCGTCGCGATCCAGACGGCTTGGGGCACGCCGCGCACCCGCCGCCGACGCGAAAAACCCCCTCTCCCTGAACGGGAAAGGGGGTTGGGGGTGAGGGCCACCGCGCAGCTAGCGTTACCGCAGCTCGTACGTCACCTGCACCGAGGCGGCCACAACCTGCTCGCCGGCCTGCACGGGCACGGGGGCGCCGGCGGCCTCGGCACGGGCGTCCATCATTGGCATGGGCAGCACGGGGCCGGCGCCGATGCTCTCCGTGATCACCAGCACGGTGCCGAGCTGGGCGCCGCTGGCCAGGGCGAGCTGCTCGGCGCGGGCGCGCGCGTCGGCCATGGCGGCGTCGCGGGCCTGGGCCTGGGCCGCCTTCGGGTCGCTCACGCCGAAGCTCACGCCGTACACGCGGTTTGCACCGGCCTGCACCACTTTGTCGAGCAGGTCGCCGGCCTGGGCGAGGTCGCGGATCACGACGGTGACGTTGTTGCTCACGCTGTAGCCGGTGACGGTGCGACCGTCGTTGTTGTAGGTGGCGTAGATGTTCAGGCCGCTGGTCTGGATGTCTTTTTCGGCCACGCCGAGCTGCTTGAGCTGCTCGATGATCGCCTGGGCCTGGGCCGTGTTCTGGGCCAGGGCCTCCTGCGTGGTCGGGGCCGTCGTCTCCACGCCAAGCTGCACGCTCGCCATGTCGGGGGCCACGCGGCTCTCGCCGCTGCCAACGACCGTGACCTGGCGCATGCCGCCTACGCCGCCGCCCTGCGCCGACGCAGGCGCCGGGCGTGCAAGGACGAGGCCGGCCAGGCCGCCGAGGGCGAGCACTGCCACAAGCAGGGCGCCCGCCAGGACGCCGATAAGGGCTGGGTTACGAGTCTCCACTGTTCTGCTCCTACGTCGCTAGAGAGTCTGTCGGGGCGCCACACGGCGCCCACATTCACTCACTATGACGCTCAGGGGCACAGCCCGGTTCCCGCGCTATCTCGTCCTATGCCGTCAGCAGGGTACGCACCTTCAGCAGCAAGGTCTCGTAGTCGATCGGTTTTGCGAGGTAGTCGGCGCAGCCTACGCTCAAGGCGCGCGCGATGTCGTCGCGGGTGACGTGGCCCGTCACGGCGATCACCGGAACGTGGAGCAGATCCGGGCGGGCCTTGATGCGCGCCGTGGCGCTCCAGCCGTCTAGCACTGGCATCGACAGATCCATCAGGATCAGGTCGGGCGCCTCGCGCTCGGTCAGGTCGATAGCCTGGTAGCCGTCGCTGGCGCAGACGACCTGAAAGCCGCTGAGCTTGAGCATCCGGGCGATGATATTGCGGTTATCGACGTTGTCGTCCACGACGAGGATCTTCTGCATGGGCGGGCGCTGTGCTTTCTAGCTGGGGCTAGTGAACCGCTACGGTCTCCAGGCGCTGGCCTGTGCCGAGTAGAGCTTGAGGAGCGTGCTGATCGTGGGCAACGCTGGCCGGCAGGCGGACGGTGAAGGTGGCGCCGTGGCCCGGCTCGCTCACTACGCTGATCTCGCCGCCCATCGCCAGGCAGAGCTGGCGGCTGATGGCGAGCCCCAGCCCGGCGCCCTCGTAGCGCCTTGTCACAGAGGCGTCGAGCTGGCTGAAGGGCTGAAATAGCCGGGTCAGCTGGTCTGCGGCGATCCCGATGCCCGTATCGCTTACCCCGAAGACGTACCACGCCTGCTCGGTGGTGGCCTCGTCCTGCTCGATGGAGAGGCGCAGCGTGATTACGCCGTGCTCGGTGAACTTGGCGGCATTGGAGAGCAGGTTGAGCAGCACCTGGCGCAGCTTGCCGACATCGGCGTACATGGTGCCGGGCTCTGGCGCGCAGATTAGCCGCAGCTCGTTGTGCTGGCGCTGCGCCAGGGGCGCCACAACGTCCAGGGCCTCGCGCACAAGCGCGCAGGGGTCGAAGCTGGTGAGGGTGAGCTCGATCTTGCCCTGCTCGATCTTGGAGAAGTCGAGTACGTCGCTGATCATCGCCGTGAGGTGGCGGCCGGCGACGAGGATGCGGTCGAGCGGGTCTACGCTGCCCTCGGCGGCAGGGAGATCGAGCTGGGGCGTGGTGAGGCGCATCAGCTGGGCGTAGCCGAGGATGGCGTTCAGGGGCGTGCGCAGCTCGTGGCTCATGGTGGCGAGGAACATGCTCTTGGCCTGGCTGGCGGCCTCGGCAGCGGCTTGAGCGCGGTAGGCCTCCTCCTCGGCGCGCTTGCGGTGCGTGAGGTCGGCCATGAGTTGCTCCTGGCGGGCCAGGCTTGCCTGGAGCTCGGCGTTGCGCTCCTGAAGTGCGCGGCGCTGCTCGCGCAGGCTGGCGACCATCTGGTTGAAGCTTTGGGCCAGGCGGCCAAGCTCGTCGCGGCTCGTCACCTCCAGGGTTGGCTGGAGATCGCCAGCGGCCACCTTGTCGGCGGCGCTGGTGAGCCGCCCGATCCGCTGGGCGATGCGGCCGGAGAGGGTTAGGCCGATGGCGGCGGAGATGACGATGGCGAGGGTGGTATCGAAGGCGATGAAGCGGCGCGCGGTGTCGTAGGCGCCGCGCACCACGGCGAGCGCAGCGCTGGCCTGCAGCTGGCTCTCGGCGGCGAGCTGGGCCATTTCCGCCTCCAGGCTGCCGTAGAGCGGGTTCATGCGCGAGTAGAACGGCTGGACGCTGCCGGTGTTCGCCTCGCTGGCCGCAGGAAGGAAGCTGTCGTAGTTGGCAGCGAGCACACGCGCCCAGTCGGCCTCCACGTTGGCAAAGCGCTCGGCCTCGGCGGGGCTGCTGATCAGCGGCCGATAGGCATTGAGGTGGCCGGCCATCTCGGCTTCGAGCCCGGCCATCTTACGCCTGCTGCGGGCCTTGTCGGCCGCGTTGGTGTAGATCAGATACTCAAGCTGCTGCACGCGGTAGCGGCTGATCACAGAGTTGATCGCGGCCACACCATTGAGCGAGGGCACGGTGTGCTGCTCCACAAAGGCGGCGCGGCTGTTCATCACGCCCATCAGCTGCCAGGCCACCAGGCTGAGGATGCACATCAGCAGCAGGTCGAGGGCAAACCCGCCAAGCAGCTTGGCGCGGATCGGGAACGGCATAGCTAGGGGCCCTCCAGCTCGAGTAGCTGCTCGATCGAGACGCCGACCTGGGCGCCGCCGGCAAACACCGAGCCGATGATGCGCTGCTCAACGCGCTGTGCTGCCAGGGTGTAGGCGCGGGGCGGCAGGGGGATCGCGCGGGCGCGCTGCGCGAGGGCGGGGCCGTTGGCCAGGTAGAAGTCCACAAAGGCGCGCAGCTCCGGCCGGTCAAGGGCGTCGGCGCGCACGTAGATGAAGATTGGCCGGGCGAGCGGTTGGTACGAGCCGTCGGCGATGCTCTGCGCAGAGGGGGCCACGCAGCCGGCACCGCCATCGATCGCCAGGGCGCGCAGGCGCTCGCCGTACTCGACATAATATGAGTAGCCAAAAAAGCCGAGGCCGTCAGGGTCTTCGGCGAGATCCTGAGCGATCAGGTAGTCGTCCTCGCTGGCCATGTAGTCGCGGCGGCTTACGCCCTCCGTGCCGACAACGGCGGCGGTGAAGTAGTCGTAGGTACCGGAGTCTGTGCCAGCGCCGTACAGATGCAAGGGCTGGTCGGGCCAGTCCGGGCGCAGGTCGCTCCAGCTTACGAGTCTGGCCTCGGCGGCGGGCTCCCAGATGCGGCGCAGCTCGTCGATGGTAAGGCACGTAACCCAGTCGTTGGAGGGATGCACCACGACGGAGAGGCCGTCGTAGGCGATGGGCAGCTCGACGAAGCTGATCGCGGCGGCGGCGCAGCTATCGGCCTCGCTGCGCTTGATCGGGCGCGAGGCGCCAGTGATCAAGATCTCGTCGGCGCAGAACTTTTTAAAGCCGCCGCCGGTGCCGCTTACGCCGAGGCGCAGCTCCACGCCGGGCGCAAGCTGCTGGAAAGCCATCACGGCGCCCTCGGTGATCGGAAACACCGTGCTGGAGCCGTCGATCTGAACCACGCCCCCAAGGCGGGCGAGAGCAGCAGGCGCAGCAGGCGCGACGAGGGTTGGCGTGGGGGCTGCGGGGGCGCTCGTACCACGCTGCGTAGGGGCGATTGCGGGGTTGGTCGGCAGCAGGCTGGAGGTTGGGGTGGTGGGGCTGGCTGCGCTGCAGGCCGCAAGGGTGGCCACAAGCGCCAGCACAAAGAGAGTGCGAGGGCTCACACGTTTCCTGGCGAGAGGCCGCAGCAGCAGGGTGACAAGCTAGGGGACGCCTGGTTACCTGGTGGGCGCGGCGACCGACAACTATTCTAGCTCTATATACATATAGTACCTGAGGGAGGTTAAGCCGGAGTTAAGTGGCGATGAAAGGCGGGTGACAAAGCCAGGGGCGTGGCGCTACATAGCCCGAAAATACGTACTGCGGTACGTAATCCTTGCGATGTGCTACTAGCGGGCTTCCTGTAGCATAGACACAGATACGGCGGCAGCAAGCACAGAAGGAGCCCCCCAATGAGCACCATCGAGCAGAGCCGGCGCGAGCAGATCGACCAGATGGCGGCCCAGGCCCTGCGCGCGGGCAGCGGGTTCGTCGGCGGCCTCTTCGCCAGCATGGGCGTGGGCATGCGCGGCCTCGCCGACCTTCGCGCTGGCGCGCCTAGCCTCGCGGCCGCACCGGCGGTGCGCAGCGGCACCAGCGAGCTGTTCGCCCGCGCCATCGGCGAGAACTCCAACAGTGCGATGGACTGGCTGTACTACGCTGCCCAGCTGCCCAGCGCCGACGAGCGCCGCTACTGTGCTGGCCGTGCGCTCCAGATCGACCCACAGAATGAGGTGGTGCGCGCCGAGCTGCGCCGGATGCGGCTGCGGTAGAAGGGCCACTTGGACCACGAAGGCGCGAACAGCTGCGAAACCGCGAAACGGGCCACGCCCCTTTCGCGGTTTCGCGTTCGCGCCCTTCGCCGACTTCGCGCCCTTCGTGGTCCAGACGGTTCGCGCCCTTCGCCGACTTCGCGCCCTTCGTGGTCCAGACGGTTCGCGCCCTTCGCCGGCTTCGCGCCCTTCGTGGTCCAGACGGTTCGCGCCCTTCGCCGACTTCGCGCCCTTCGTGGTACAATCGCGGCATCCAGGGAGAACTATGCCAGCCGCGTGGGCGGCACCGGCCCGCACAAAGGAAGATCTATGCGCGTCGTCGCGATGATCATGGCCGGCGGCGAGGGCACCAGGCTGAGTGTGCTGTCCGAGAAGCGCGCCAAGCCCTCCGTGCCCTTCGCAGGGAAGTATCGCATCATCGACTTCACCCTCTCCAACTGTGTCAACTCGGGCATCTTCGATGTGGCGGTGCTCACGCAGTATCGCCCCCACTCGCTGAACGACCACCTCGGCATCGGCAAGCCCTGGGATCTCGACCGCTCGCGCGGCGGCGTGCGCTTGCTCCAGCCCTATCAGGGCCGCAACGACCAGAGCTGGTACAAGGGCACCTCGGACGCGATCTACCAGAACCTCGGCTTCATCCAGGAGCGTCGCGCCGACCTCGTGGTCATCCTCTCTGGCGACCATATCTATAAGATGGACTACAACACCATCATCGAGACCCACCGGCGCACCCGCGCCGACCTGACTGTGGGCGTGATGGAGGTGCCGCTCGATGAGACCGACCGCTTCGGGATCATGACGACCGACGCGCAGGATCGCATCGTGGAGTTTACCGAGAAGCCCAAAAATCGCGACAAGGGCGTGCTGGCCTCTATGGGCATCTACGTCTTCACGGCCGACACGCTGATCCAGCGGCTCTCTGAGGGTAGCGACGACAAGCCGCGCATCGATTTCGGCAAGAACGTGATCCCCGCGATGGTGGCCGAGGACACGGTGATGGCGCATCGCTTCAAGGGCTACTGGGTGGATGTTGGCACGATCCAGTCGTACTGGGAGACGAGCATGCAGCTGCTCGACCCGGCGCTCGACTTTGATCTCTACGACCCAAGCTGGGTGATCCGCACGCGCAGCGAGGAGCGCCCGCCGGCCAAGATCGGCCCGCAGGCCCGCGTGATTAGCTCGATCATCTGCAACGGCTGCATCGTGCGCGGCAGCGTGGAGCGCTCGGTGCTCTCGCCAGGCGTGTACGTGTCGCCCGGCGCAATTGTGCGCGACAGCGTGGTGATGAACGATACCTGGATCGGCCCCGGCGCCGTGCTCGACCGCGTGATCGTGGATAAGCAGGTGGTGGTGGGCGCGGGCGCGCACCTCGGCGTGGGCGACGACCTGACGACGCCAAACAAGGCCGCGCCCGACAAGCTCAACACCGGCGTGACGGTTGTAGGCAAGTCGGCCCACATCCCGCCCGGCATTACGGTTGGGCGCAACGTGGTGGTGAACGCCGACCGCGACGCCGAGGACTTTCCAGGTGGGAACGTGCCGTCGGGGGAAACCATCTAATGCAAAATGCAAAATGCAAAATGCAAAAGCCGGGCATGTGCGCTTTTTTGCATTTTGCATTTTGCATTTTGCATTCTGAGCCCGCTAGGGTGAAGATATGCTACGCACAATCGCTCTGATCCTCGCCGGCGGCGACTCGCCCGCGCTGTCTGTGCTCACCGCCGAGCGCACCGAGGCCGCCGTGCCGTTCGGCGGGAAGTTTCGCATCATTGATTTTGCGCTCTCCAACTGCGTGAACTCGGGCATCTACAATGTGGGCGTGCTTACGCAGTACCGTCCGCGCTCGCTCCACGCCCACCTTGGCGTCGGGCGCCCCTGGGATCTGGACCGCGCCCAGGGCGGCCTGCGCATCCTGCACCCCTCGCCCACCCCCGACGGCGGCGGCTGGCAGCGCGGCACCGCCGACGCTGTGCGCTACAACCTCGACCTGATCGAGGATCAGCCGCTCGACGCGGTGCTCATGCTGGCTGGCGACCACGTCTACAAGATGGACTACACGCCGCTGCTGCAACTCCACGAGGAGCGCGAGGCCGACGTGACGATGGCGGTGCGCAGCGTGAGCCCCCACGACGCGCATCGCTACGGGATTGTGACGGTGGGCGGCGACGGGCGGGTGGATCGCTTCGAGGAGAAGCCGCGCCGCGCCAGCTCGAACCTGGCCTCGATGGGGATCTATGTCTTCCGGCGCCAGTTTCTGATCGACCTGCTGCGCGGCGGCAGCGAGCAGGATTTTGGGCGCCACCTGATGTCCAAGGTGGTGGGTGGGGGTCGCACCTTCGCCTACAACTTCCAGGGCTACTGGGCCGATGTCGGCACCGTGCAGTCCTTCTACGAGGCGAACCTGGCGCTGCTCGCCGAGACGCCCGCGCTCGACCTGTACGACCCGGAGTGGGTGATCCACACCGCCAGCGCAGACCGGCCAGGCGTGCAGCTGGGCGCTACGGCCCGCGTCGAGAACAGCCTGCTCAGCGATGGCTGCCGCGTCTTCGGGACTGTCCAGCGCTCGGTGCTCTCGCCGGGTGTGTTCGTCTCGCAGGGGGCCACGATCCGCGACTCGATTATTATGGGCGACGCCTGGATCGGGCCGGACGCCGTGGTGGATCACTGCATTGTGGATGAGGGCGCGCGGGTGGGCGCCGGGGCCGTGGTGGGCGACGGCGAGGCCACCACGCCCAACCAGGCGGCACCCGAGCAGCTCAACACCGGCCTGACGATCGTCGGCGCCCACGCCCGCATCCCCGAGGGCCTTACCGTGGGCCGCAACGTGGCGATCAGCCCGCGCGCCGCTGAGGAGCTGTTCGCGCAGGGTAAGAACGTGGCGAGCGGGACGACGCTGTGACCAGGAGACGTATTGACCGGGCTCGCTGCGCTCGCCCTGGGTGACACGGTGACACCTATCGGTAAACCTAAAGCTGTCAGCGGGTCACACGTTCGCTGAGGGTCGCTCATCGCCACCGACAGGTGTCACCGTGTCACCGTGTCACTCGGTCATCTGGTCATCGTAGCCCGCCCCTCTCCGCCGACAGGTGTCACCCGGTCGCCTGGTCGTCTTGTCTTCTTAAACAATGACAATTCCCGAGCTGATCATAGACTCAACGCTCAAGCCCCGCCTCGCCGCCGGCCACCCCTGGGTCTACCGCAACCACGTGCGCGAGGGGGGGCGGCTCGTCTCGGGGCAGTGGGTGCGGCTGCGCTGCGGGGGCCTCACAGCCTACGGGCTTTGGGACGCGACCAGCGCCATTGCGGTGCGCGTGTTCAGCCGCCACGGCCCGCCGGACGCCGCCTGGGTTCAGGAGCGGGTCTGGGAGGCGTGGGAGGGCCGCGCCGCGCTGCGCGACAGCGAGCCGACTACGAGCGCGTACCGCTGGATCTACGGCGAGGGCGACGGCTTGCCTGGCCTGGTGGTGGACCGCTACGGCGACTACGCCGTCATCCAGACCTACGCCGAGAGCCTGCGCACGCTCGTGCCGCTGGTGGCGTCGGCCCTGCGCGTCTGCGACCCTGGGCTGCGCGGGGCTACGCTGCGCGAGCGCCCCGGCGCCGACGACCCCGCCACTGACCGCGCCGAGCCCAGCGAGGACGCCGCCCCCTCACGCCTGCGAACACTCTGGGGCGAGGCCCCGCCCGCCGAGCTGGTGGTGCAGGAGCACGGCCTGCGCTTCCACGCCGACCTCTACCACGGCCAGAAGACGGGCCTGTTCCTCGACCATCGCGAGAACCGGCGCACAGTGGAGCAGCTGGCGGGCGGGCGCAGCGTGCTGAACTGCTTCGCCTACACGGGCGGCTTCTCGCTGTACGCGCTGCGCGGCGGCGCCGCCGAGGTGATCAGCGCCGATATTGGCAAGGGCCTCGCCGAGGCGACGGCAGCCAACCTCGCCTTGAACGGCATGGACGCGCGGCGCCATCGCTTTGTCACCGAGGACTGCTTCGCGCTGCTGGATGGCTACGCCAAGGCGGGCCGCCGCTTCGACATGCTGATCCTCGACCCGCCCAGCTTCGCGCGCCAGAAGAGCAATCAGCACGCGGCCCTGCGCGCCTACGCCCGCATCAACAGCCTGGCCCTGCGCTGCCTGGAGCCGGGCGGGCTGCTGGTGTCGGCGAGCTGCACGAGCCAGGTGGGGCCAGAGCAGTTCCGCACCATGCTGGGCGAGGCCGCAGGCCAGGCTGGCGTGCGGCTCCAGATTATCCACGAGGCGGGCCAGCCCGCCGACCACCCCGTGCCCGCTGGCTTCCCCGAGGGTCGCTACCTTAAGTGTGTGGTGGCGCGGGCGCTGCCGCTTCCGTAGAGGCGGGATAGGACTTACGCAGTTAAAGCGCGAGCACACAGCAACGCCCGTTGTCACCCCGACCGGAGCGCAGCGGAACAGCAACGCCCGTTGTCACCCCGACCGGAGCGCAGCGGAGTGGAGGGGTCTTCCCGCGCAGCAGGACAAACGATTCCTCCCTGCGCTCGGAATGACATGCACACGATTGCACGTCAGGTCGGCGCCTACCACTTCAACTGTGTAACTCCTAACATGGCCCGCCGAAAGATCTGGGTGTGCCGTACAATAGCCTACGAGCGGCACCTGCTGGTCATGCTGATCAATGGCACCCTGACGGATGTGTGTCAGAAGGAAGGCGCGCTCTTGCCGGATGCGCTGCTCGGCGTGCGGGAACGCTGGGTGGAAACGGCCATCGACTGGGCGCACGTCCCCGCGTGTACGGTGCTGGGGATCGACGAAATTGCGCTCAAGCAGGGTCATCGCGCCTATGTGGTGGTCATCACCGCACAGGATTCCGATGGAACTATCCATCTGCTCGCGCTGCTGCCGGATCGCAGCAACGCCACGGTACGCGCCTGGCTCGCCCAGATCCCTGCCCCGATCCGGCGTCAGATCCGCACGGTGTGTACGGATATGCGGGAGGCGTATGTTACCGCCGCAGAAGCGGTGCTGCCCCACGCCGCCATCGTGATTGACCGCTTCCATGTCGCGCAGCACTCTCGTGATGACGTCGACATCTTTCGCAAACAGGAGCTCACGCGCTTGCGGAAGGAACTGCCACAACCCGCAGTAGAACGCCTCAAACGCACGCTGTGGCCCTTTCGCAAACGGGCCACGAATCTGGAACCTGAGGCACAAGACCGGCGGGATCAGTTGCTGGCGCAGAGCCCTGACCTCGAAGCGGCCTACGGCTTGCGCGAGGAACTCACAAACATCTTTGCTACCACGCGCGCCAAAGCGGCTGGCATCCGCCGGATACGGGCGTGGCGGCAGAAGGTGGTGGCGAGCGGCCTGACCTGCTTTGCCCCGTTCTTGAAACTGCTTGACACCTGGCTGGATCGGATCGCCAACTCTTTCCGGCACCACCAGAGCAGCGGCTTTGTGGAAGGGCTCAACAATAAGCTGAAGGTGCTCAAGCGGCGCTGCTACGGAATCTATAATCTGACACACCTGTTCCAACGTATCACCCTTGACTTGGAGGGGTATCGCCGGTTTCGCCCAGCGCCTACCCACTACATGTAGGGGTTACTCCGGGAAATCCTGGAGAGCCGTAGTGTTCTCAAAATTATTTAGACACCGCAACCCAATCAGGCTGTGCAGCTGACACCGCTGGCGCTGTTGGTGGGCTGGGCGCGATTCACCAGGTCGGCCGCACGCGCATTGCCTAGTAGCTGCCTCTCTTCGCTGTCCTCCACCCTCCAGACGCCCGCCAGTGGCGCAGTTGACAGCTGTACGTTCGCGCCCTTCGCCATTGTGCGCGCCCTTCGCGGTCCAAAGGGCTCGGCTTGGGTGCGCCATCCGCCCTACCTGGAGTACAATGGCGCCTGGCTACACCGGACATCCGATAGTGGGGGAGCGCATGGACCGCATTCTTGTCACTGAAAAAATCGCCGCCGAGGGCCTTGGCGTCCTTGGGCATGCCGCCGAGGTGGATGTGCGCCTCAACCTCGATAAAGCCGCGCTGCTGGGCTTGATCGGCGCCTACGATGCCCTGGTGGTGCGCTCGGCAACCAAAGTTAGCGCAGATGTGATCGAGGCCGGCACGCGCCTGCGCGTGATTGGGCGCGCCGGCACTGGCGTGGACAATATCGACGTGGGTGCCGCCACCCGCCGGGGCATCGTGGTGGTGAACGCGCCCGCCTCGAACAACGTGGCCGTAGCCGAGCTCACCGTTGGCCTGCTGATCAGCCTCGCCCGCTCCATCCCCCAGGCCCACGCCTCGGTGCAGGCTGACCGCTGGGAGCGCACCAAGTTTGTGGGCTGGGAGGTGCGCGGCAAGACACTCGGGCTCGTCGGGTTGGGCCGCATCGGCTCCGAGGTGGCCGTGCGCGCGCGCGCCCTCGAGATGCACGTCCTCGCCTACGACCCCGTCGTCTCGCTTGATCGCGCCGAGCAGATCGGCGTCGAGCTGGTGACGATGGACGAGCTGGCCCAGCGCAGCGACGTGATCTCCCTCCACGTGCCGCTCGTCGAGGCCACCAAAAATCTCTTCGACGCCGCCCATATCGCCAGGATGAAGCGCGGTGCCTACCTGATCAACGCCAGCCGGGGCGGCATCGTGGACGACGACGCGCTGCTGGCGGCGCTTGATTCAGGCCAGCTTGGCGGGGCCGCCCTTGATGTCTACAGCATCGAGCCGCCCGCCCCTAACAGCCTGCTCACTCATCACCCGAAGATCATCGCGGTGCCTCACATTGGTGCCTCCACCGCCGAGGCCCAGACCTCGGCCGGCACCGAGATGGCCGAGGGTGTGGCGGCGGCGCTCAGTGGCGCCACGCCGCGGTACGCCGTGAACGCGCCCTTTGTGGCCCCCGAGGCCTGGGGCGTGCTCCAGCCCTACCTCAACCTCGCGCGCCAGCTGGGCAAGCTGGTGACCCAGCTGATCCAGAGCCCGGTGCGCAGCTATGATGTGGAGTACTGCGGCGAGCTCTCCGAGGTCGACACGCAGCCAGTGCGTCTAGCGGTGCTCCAGGGGCTGCTAGAGGCGAGCAGCGCCGAGCGCGTGACGCCCGTGAACGCGCCGCTGATCGCCCGTGAGCGCGGCGTGCGCCTTACCGAGCGCACCTCTCCCCACGCCGAAAGCTACGCTGGCCTGCTGGTACTGCGCGTGCAAAGCGCCGACGACGTGCATGTCTTCTCGGGCACGGTGCTGCGCGGCGAGCCCCACATTGTGCAGGCCGACGGCTACTTTGTAGACTTTGTGCCCCAGGGGCCGCTGCTCTTCACCTACCACCGCGACCGGCCCGGTATGATCGGGCGCGTCGGCACGCTGCTCGGCGGCGCCGATGTGAACATCTCCGGCATGTACGTTGGCCGCCTGGCGCCCCGCGAGCACGCCATGATGGTGCTCACCCTCGACGAGCCCGCCTCCGACGCCGTCCTCGCCATGATCCAGTCCGAGGATGACATCGAGCGGGCCATCGGCGTGGTGCTTTAGCGAGGGCACAGGGCACAGGGCACAGGGCACAGGGGCGCATCAGCAGGACGCTTTCACGGTTTGCACCTTGGTTAGCGCAGCCAGGTGTAGCTGGTGGAGCCTGGCCCCAGTTCTATCACCTGCTTCCCATCGCGGCTGACGGCAACCATACGCACGGTTCCGCCGTTTGGGCCGTCGCTTGTCGCCGCCAGCGCAACCCACATGCCGTCGTGCGACCAGCTCACGGCGTCGAGCCTGCCGTTGCCCGTCACGATGTTGACGAGCAGCACCGGCTCGCCGCTAGCGGGCGGCGCAATTGTGAACACCGTCTGCTCAGCCGCCGCGATCAGCGCCCCATCGGGCGACCAGGCGACCGAGTTGCCGTTGAAGCGCTCCACCTGCGCCCCAGTGGCGACGTTTGCAACCTTGAGCGCCGCGTTGCCACGGTAGGCCAGCCGTGTGCTGTCAGGCGACCACGCCAGCGGGAAGCTGCCGCTCCCGAGGTTCCTGGGCGCACTGCCGTCGGCCCGCGCTACGCGCACCGAGGTGCTCAGAGTCTCGTTGCTTTCCCACGCGAGCCACGCCCCATCGGGCGACCAGACAGGGGCCGGGAAGCTGCTGAAAGCGACCGGGTTTATGCCCACGACCGTTTCCTTCGACCCGTCCGCCTTCAGGATGCTGACAATCTGTTCGCCAATACGGAAGCGGCTCACTGCCAGCTGCGCGCTGTCGGGCGACCAGCTGTAGCTTGAAACACTCGTCGCCACCAGACTCGCTACGCCGTCGCGGCGCACGTACAGCTCGTACGGCCCCTGCACTGTGGTACGTGGGAACGACCACCGGCCCAACCCGTAGGCGATGGATGCGCTATCAGGCGACCAGGAAAGTTCGCCGAGCGGCAGCAGATCTGTGAACAGCTGGCTGCGCCCTGTGCCGTCGGCGTTGATCACCTCCAGGCCGTTCCCGCTGAAAGCCAGCCGTGACCCATCGGGCGACCAGGCGAAGGCGCCATTGCCCTCGGGGATCGCCACGTAGCTGCCATCGATACCTGCGATGTGGATGCCCGTATAGGAAAAACCTTCGCGGGTAAACTGACGCGAAGCGCAGGCAAACCTCTGCCCATCGGGCGCCCAGCGTGGCTCCTCGCCGCACACCATCGGGAAACTGAGCGTGACCCTCGGGCCATACTCGGCAACACTCAGCACGATTTGCGCTAGCTGGCCGCCGGGCGAGGCATAGGCCGCGAGCTCATGGGTCTGCCTGCCCACCAGGGGCAGAAAGGTGGTCAGCCTCCCCGTTTCTATGGCGGCACTGGCCGTTACGCCTAGCAAAGCGAGCGTGCCAAGGAACAGCGTGAGCGTGATCCACCAGCGCTTCACTGTAGCTCCCAAATGATGAAATTGTCGAAATGCACCTCTACCCCACCCGCTTCAAGGTACGAGTTGGTGGTGATGCCGACCTTGCCGGTGGGGAAGGTGCTATCGCTCACGTCGGCGAGCTGCACGCCGTTAAGATACAGGCGGATGCGCTCGCCCTGCTTGACCACGCGCAGCCGATTCACCTCGCCGGGCCGCACGATTCCCTCCGGGTTGCCCTCGGCAAGCACGGGCGGGTCGCCCTCGGCCTGCACCACGAACAGCCGGTAGTAATCTTCGAAGAGCTCGAACTTGTAGAAGCCCACATCGTTCTTCTGCCCGAAGACCAGGCCACAGCTGGCGTCGGTGCCGCCCACAACCACCAGGCAGTCTACCTCGGCGATAAAGTTCGTCAGCTCGCGTACCTCATATAGCTCATACGAAGAGCCTTTGTTGGTCCAGAGAACCTTGAAGACCCCGTCCTCGATCTTGTCGGTCTCGATCTCCTCGAACACTCCAGTGAACCAGGCGTTGCGGTTATCGACGAACTCGTCCTGGAAGATCACGCGTGCGCCGCTGAAGAGCTGCTCGATCTCCGCCGTGGCCGCCACAACCTGTGCGGTGGCCGCCACAGCCGTCTGCACCTGGCCAGCGCCACCCGTGCCCGCCACCCCGCCGACGACGCCGCCACCAGCGCCGCTTGTGGGCGCTACCTCGGTCGTCGGCGCGGCCTCGATCGTTGTCTCGGGCGGGCGGGTTGGCAGATCCTCGCGGGTTGGCACGATCAGGCCGCTCTCCTCCTCAGGGGTGGCAACCGCAGTAGCAAGCTCCACGACAGCTGTCCCAATTCCACTGGCGGCCTGCTGCCCGATGAAGCCGAGGATTGCGAAGCTTGCCACGCAGCCGACGACGCAGAGGCCAGCCAGGCCGAGCAACAGGATGGCCCAGAGCGGCAGGCCGCGCCGGGGCGCTGGCGTTTCGGATAGTGGCGTGTCGGACGGCAGGCGCATGGCGCCCTGGCCCTGTGGCGGCGTGCTGCTTGGTGGCGGCAGTGGCGTGGGCGTCTGCCCTGGGATGGACGGCGGCGGCAGCATGATCGTCGGCTCGATGGCGGGCTGGCCGCTGGCTGGGGTAGCCATGTCTGGCATGCGCGAGCCGCAGTTGGCGCAGAAGCGCTCGCTGGCGACCACCTGCGCCCCACAGCTCGGACAGTTTCGGGTCGTGGTCATCGCATTCCCCCTAGATCTCACGCGTTCCCGTCGGGCTGCACCCGGCGGCGCTGCCTCCAAAAACAGTCACGGGGAGCCCGCACCCGGCGGCGTACTCCTGGGCTAATGAACGCAAGCTCGGCTCGCCCTCGGCGCGCCCCAGCACCACAAGTGTAGCACCCGAGGCGGCGGCGGGCGCCCTTGCGCCGTAGAGCCCCTGCGCCCCGGCGGCGTACACGCGCTCGGCTAGCTGATCTGCGTGGATGTCGGTACGCCCCGCAGCGCGCTGCGCCCAGTGCGACTGCGCCATCAGCTCGCCTACCAGCTGCATGTCGTCGTCGCGCTGCGCTTTGCTTGCCGCAGCGCGCAGCAGCGCCACCGCCGTGCGCGCCCGCAGTTGCTCCTCCACCGGCAGCGCCGCAGTAGCCCGCACCGGGTAGCGCTCGGTTGGCTGCACGGCGACTCCCGGCAGTGGCCCGTAGCGCGCCAGAAACGCTGCGCCGCTCAGGCTGGCGGGCAGCAGCTCGCGTATGCTGCGCTCGAAGGGCGCGGTGCCGATGTTGGCTAGGTAGCCGAGCCAACGCGCATCGGCCGCAGCGGGGGCTAGGTCTGCGGCATCGGCGGCCATGCGGTAGGCCATGCCAGCGGCGGCGTGTGGCGCATCCGGGCGCGGCCCGTCGCCCACCCGCAGCGCCCAGAGCGCGGCGCCGGGCGGCAGCGGCAGGCTGCCCCATATGGTGGCGGGCTGCTGGTGCAACAGGAGCAGCCCACCAGCCGGCGCGCAGACGCTTACGAGCGCCCCGAGCGCGCCGGGGTCGTGCAGCTGGCCCGCCACTCGTTGCACCCCCACCTGGCAGCTCAGGCCAAGCTCGCGCGGCGCAAGCCGCACGCCGTAGGCGGAGACAAGCGCCTGGGCCACGGCGGCTGTGAGCGCGATCTCCCAGCCCGGCGTCTCGGCGACCTGCACGAGCAGCCGCGCGCCGCCGGGGAAGCGCACAAACTCCTCGCGCAGCAGCGCCATCCAGGCGGCGGCCACAAGGCGCTGCTGGGCCGGCAGCTGCGCCAGGCGCCCCGCAGCGTCGGCGTACTCGCGGGGGGCGCCGTCGGGCAAAGTGAGCGTCTCAAGCGGCAGCGCTGCGTCGCTGCCTGCGCTGCCGTGCAGCCGGATGGTGGGCTCGGGAATGGGCTGGAGCGCCACGAAGACACTGGCGGCCAGGGGCCAGCCGAGCGCAAGGGCGCCGCCGTAGGCCGCGGCGCCGCCAAGCAGATCGACCCACCCCGGCGCCCGCGCCACCGTGATCGGCCGCGCACGCTCGAAGTAACTCCCGCGCAGCTGGCGGGCCTCGCTCATAAAACGCTCAAGCTCAGTCGGCATAGAAAGATCGCTGTGGCTTTTCTGATGCGGCCCTGTGCCCAGTCCCCTGTCCGCTGTTCCCTTCAATCAAGCAGGCCCCGCTCGCGCAGGGCGCCAAGCAGGGCAGGCTCCAGCTGCGCACGGATCGCAGCGTTAGCGTAGCCAATCCAGCCAACGTCGGCGTGGATGTCGAGCGGGGCATCAAAGGCGTGGCCGCGCTCGTCGGTGAGCAGCACGCCTGCCTGGCGGGCGATCAGGGCGGTGCAAAGATCATATGGGTGGCAGCAGATCCCAAGCGCCTGCCCGCGCGCGGCCTGGTGCTGGTCGAGCAGGGGGCGCAGATCGGCCACGAAGCGGTCGTGGCCGGCGATCAGCTCATACAGCTGGCCCCCAGAGCAGATGTACTGATCCTCGAAGCATTGCGCCTTGCCGGGCTGTGGCGGGCCGAGCACCGCGCGCACCATGCCGTCGTCGATGGCGGACAGCTCCTCGCGCATGCCGGGGAAGAAGCGGCTCACCGTGGCGAAGCCGTGGGCAATGCTGGGGGCCTGCGATGGCCGCAGCTGGATCGGCGTGCGCTCGCCGGTCAGTCGGTTCACGCGCTCGGCGTACGGTGGCCCGTCGGCGGTGGCCCAGAGTACGTCGCAGAGATGCTGCTTCACCAGGGGGATCTCGCTCTGCACGGCGAGCTCGATGTCGCTTAGGCGCGTGTTGGGGCCTTTGTTTGGCGCTACACCTGTGAGGATCCACGCGGGGCGCTTCTGGTACATCAGGCCGCGCGTACCGTCGATCGGGTCCACGATCACGCGGATGGCCGCGTCTGCCTCCGCAAGGCCATCGGGCAGCGTCACAATCCCATCCGGCAGCCCCTCGCCCACCAGCACGAGCGGCCAGCGGGGCGCCACGCGCTCGGCGAAGAAGCCCACAAGCACCGCCTCGCTCACCCGATCCACCGCGTAGATCGTATCGCCGGTCGCGTCGTCCTCGGCCACGCCAGCAAGCTCATCGAGCGCCTGGCGCTCGCAGGCCGCCACCACTGCGTCGCGGATCTCGGCGTGCAGCTCCAGGATCAGCCCCAGCAGCTCCTCCCAGTGTTCAATCATCATGCTATGGCTACCTTAGGAGATTGTCAGGCGGGCGCCGTGGGTGAGCTCCGCGTCGAGGGCGCGGGGGACGGTGGCCAGATAGTCGCGGCGCAGCGCCAGGGCGGCGATGCCCTCGCCGCGCCGTTCGATGCGCGCCTCGATGGCGGCGCTCTCAGGCAGATCGGGGCCAGGGGCCTGGAGGGCGATGTAGCTCGCGCCAAGCTTGAAGAGACGCCGCCCTGGCTCCACCAGCGGGGCGTGGCCGAGCAGGGCGCCGAAGCGGGCCGCGCTAGCCTCCAGATCGCGCACCGCCACCGTCACGCGGAAGATGCCAGTTACGCTGTTGTGGTGCTTCCACGCGCTATCCTGGGGTACGCGCAGCTCGCGCGGCGTCACGTCGCCGCACAGGAAGGGCAGCTCGGTCGGATCGGCGAAGGCCGACTGCCAGGCCAGGCGCACGCCGTCGGGGCGCTCGCGGCCGCCGGGAATTGGGCCAAGCAGCGAGAGCCCACGACTCTTCGCCGCGGCCACATCCTCCTCGATGGCGCCGGGCAGCAGGGCGAAGTCGATCAGGCCCTCGCCGACGAGCGTGTGGCGCCACCAGCGATGGGCGGGCTGCGCCTTCAGGAAGGCGATCAGTTCCAGGTAGCTGCCGTCGGCAAAGCTCACCAGCGCGTTGTGGGTGGCCCCGTCGGCGTGCTCGCCGCCCGGCGTCACCGTAAAGCCGAGCGCCTCGTAGTCGCGCACCGCATCCGCTAGGTCGTTCACCAGGATCACAATGTGGTCGAGCGCGCTGATCATGTGCGTACCTCTCCGTTTGGCAAAGCGGGAGGGCTCCATTATAATCCAGCAAATCTCAATGGAGGACAACTATGCGCGACGAAACCTTCCGCGCCCTGGTGGTGGACGAGGGCGGCGGCGCACGCCGCGTGGAGCTGCGGGAGCTGCGGGTGGCCGAACTGCCCCCTGGCGAGGTGCTGGTGCGCGTCGCCTACTCCACCCTCAACTACAAAGACGGCCTAGCCGTAACGGGCAAGGGCAAGGTGCTGCGCTCCAGCCCAATGGCCCCCGGCATCGACTTCGCGGGCACGGTGATCGAGTCGGCCTCGCCCGCGTACAAGCCAGGCGACGAGGTGGTGCTTACCGGCTGGGGCGTGGGCGAGCGGCACTGGGGCGGCTTCAGCCAGCTGAATCGGGTGCCCGCCGAGTGGCTCGTGCCGCTGCCGCCGGGGCTGAGCCTGCTGCACGCAATGGCGATCGGCACGGCTGGCTTCACCGCTATGCTCTGCGTGCTGGCGATGGAGCGCCACGGGTTGCGTAACGACGGGCGCGAGCTGCTGGTTACGGGCGCTGCCGGCGGGGTGGGCAGCGTGGCTGTGGCGCTGCTGGCCCGCGCCGGTTACAAGGTTGTGGCCTCCACCGGGCGCCCCCACGAGGCCGACTACCTGCACGAGCTGGGCGCGAGCGACGTGATTGATCGGGCTACGCTCACCGCGCCCGGTCGCCCGCTGGAGAGCGAGCGCTGGGCTGGCGCCCTCGACACAGTTGGCGGCGCTACCCTGGCTGGCATCTTTCGCTCTGTGGCGTATCATGGCGTAGTGGCGGCCTGCGGCAACGCCGGGGGTGCAGAGTTTACGGCCTCGGTCTTCCCGTTCATCCTGCGCGGCGTCAAGCTGATCGGCGTGGAGTCGGTGGTGGTGCCAGCCGACGAGCGGCGCGCCGCGTGGGAACGGATCGCCCGTGATCTGCCAACTGCCCTAATCGACCGCATGACCGAGGTAATCCCGCTCGGCGCGGTGCCCGCCTACAGCGAGACGATCACCAGCGGGCAGGTGCGCGGCCGCATCGTGGTAGATGTGAATGCGTAACCGGCTGTAGGGCCAGCAATAGGCTGTGGGGCCAGCAATAGGCCGGAAATCGGTGTCATCTGTGGATAAAGAAAGTGCCCGGCACACGCCTGCATAACGATGGGAGCAGCATGAGCGCAGCGTTGCGAGACGGTCGGCTGGCGGGGAAGGTGGCCCTGATCACCGGTGGTGCTGGGAACATCGGCGAGGTGATCACGCGGCGCTACCTCGAAGCGGGCGCCACCGTCGTGATTACCGGGCGCAACCTTGGCAAGCTTCAGGCCTACCGCGACACGCTACTGCGCGAGGCGGCCATACCTGAGGAGCGTGTCCTGGCGGTGCAGATGGATGGCAGCGACACCGCCCAGGTGCGCGCCGGTGTGCAGGCGATCATCGAGCGCCTCGGCCAGATCGACGTGCTTGTGAACAACGCCGGCAGCGCCGGTGCTCGCCAGCGCCTCGCCAATATTCCGCTCACCCGCGAGGAGCTGCAAGGCGATACGGAGACGCTGCTCGATGGCTTCGGCAACCTGTTCGGCATCGCCTGGAACCTGATGCGCGCCGTCGCCCCCCACCTGCCCCCTGGCGGCAGCATCATCAATATCTCGACGATCTTCTCGCGCACCGACTACTACGGTCGTATCCCGTATGTCGTGCCCAAAGCCGCGCTCAACGCGCTCTCGCTTGCCGCCGCCCGCGAGCTTGGCGGCCACGGCATCCGCGTGAACCTGATCTACCCCGGCCCGATCGACAGCGAGCGCATCCGCACGGTCTTCCGGCGCATGGATGAGCTCAAGGGCCTGCCCGAGAGCAGCACCGCCGACGGCTTCTTCGGGATTATGCGCCTCAGCCGCCCCGGCGCCGATGGCGCGCTGAGCAAGGGTTTCCCCAAAACGGTCGATGTCGCTGGCGCCGCACTCTTCCTCGCGTCCGACGAGTCGGCCGCCCTCAGCGGCGCAGCCCTGGAGGTGACCCACGGCATGGAGGTGCCCGCCGAGAGCCGCACTACATTCACGGCGCGCCCCAGCCTGCGCGCTGTGGACGGTAGCGGCCGCGTGACGCTAATCTGCGCCGGCGACCAGATCGAGGCCGCGATGGCGCTTACCGGCGTACTGCGCGCCTGCGGCGGCGAGGTCGTGATCGGCTTCCGCTCCCGCGCCGCCATCGCCCAGCTCGAACATATCCTCGACGAGAGCCGCCGCTTTGCTGGCGCAAACTACACCCCGCCCTACATCCTCTACTGCGACCCCCTGGAGCCCGCCAGCGTGGATCAGGCGCTGCACTGGATGGCCGAGAACACTGGCGGCCCCCAGGGCGTGATCGTGCTGCCCGCCAGCGGCGCCGTGCGCGAGTCTGCGCCCGTCGCCCTACCTGATCAGGCGGCCGCGCAGTTTATCGCTCACGAGCTGGCCGGCGCGGTGGCCCTGGCCTCACGCCTCGCCCGCCACTGGCAGGCGATTGTCCGCGCACCTGGCGCCCCGCTCTACGCCCCGCGCGTGATCTTTCTCAGCAATGGCGACGACGGGCGCGGCAATCTCTATGCCGACATCCTGCGCGCCGGGATCGAGCAGCTTGTGCGCGTCTGGCGCCACGAGGCGCTGCTCGATCACGCCCGCGCCATAGCGCAGCTTACCGAGGCTAGCGCGCCCCAACCGCTGCCGCCTGTCTGGTCGAACCAGATTCTGCGCTATGTGAACAGCGAGGAGGAGGGCCTCGACTTCGCCTGCGCCGCCGCCGCCGATCTGATCCTCAGCGACCGGCGCATCGACGAGATTAACCTCTACCTGCCCCAGAAGATCGTGTCGACCACCGGCGCAAAGCGGCCGTCGTTCGGCTGGGCGGAGAGCCTGATCGGCCTACATCTGGGCAAGGTGGCGCTGATCACCGGCGGCAGCGCCGGCATCGGCGGCCAAATCGGGCGTCTACTCGCGCTCAGCGGCGCCCGCGTGATGCTCGCCGCCCGTGGCCGCGTGAAGCTTGAGCAGCTTCGCGCCACGATCGTACACGAGCTGGAAGAGGTTGGCTACGCCGATGCCCCGGCCCGCGTGCAGATCGCCCCCGACTGCGATGTGGCAAACGAGGCGCAGCTCGTCACGCTGGTGGAGCGCACCGTGGCGGCCTTTGGCAGCGTGGATTACCTGATCAACAACGCGGGCATCTCCGGCGAGGAGGAGATGGTGCTAGACATGTCGCTGGCGGGCTGGCGCCACACGCTCAACGCCAACCTGATCAGCAACTACTCGCTGATCCGCAAGTTCGCCCCCCTGATGAAGCAGCAGGGCAGCGGCTATATCCTGAATGTCTCGTCCTACTTCGGCGGCGAGAAGTACGCCGCGATCAGCTACCCCAACCGCGCCGACTACGCCGTGAGCAAGGCGGGCCAGCGCGCGATGGCCGAGGTGCTCGCACGCTTCCTTGGCCCCGAGGTGCAGATCAACGCCCTTGCGCCTGGGCCCGTGGACGGCGACCGGCTGCGCGGCACCGGCGAGCGCCCCGGCTTGTTTATGCGCCGCGCCCGCCTGATCCTTGAGAACAAGCGTCTCAACGATATTTATGGCGCATTGATCGAGGCCTATCGCCAGAGCGGGCAGCCGCTGACGGAGCTGCTCGCGCCACTTGCCGCCAATAGCGTCCACGTGCTTAGCGGTGACGACGCTGCGATCCCCTCGGCGCTGCGCAACCTTGCCCAGAGCATCCTCAAGGAGAGCGACCCTGGCGCATCCTCGGGCACCTACCTGATGAACCAGAGCATCGCGGAGAAGCTCTCCGCGCGCCTGGGGACGGGTGGCTATCTTCGGAAGGATGAGGGAAGAGGGATGGAGGATGAAGATCGGCAGCACGCCAGCACCGCCGCTGCCGCTTCTGAGCCTCCATCCTTCATCCTTCATCCCTCATCCCTTCCCCCCGAGCCCTTCTTCGCCCGCGCCCAGATCGAGCGTGAGGCGCGCAAGGTGCGCGATGGCGTGATGAGCATGCTCTACCTCCAGCGCATGCCTACCGAGTTCGACGTGGCAATTGCCACAGTCTACTATCTGGCTGACCGCGCTGTGAGCGGTGAGACGTTCCACCCATCGGGCGGCCTGCGCTACGAGCGCACCCCCACCGGCGGCGAGCTCTACGGCCAGCCGCCCGCCGCCCGCCTCGCCCAGCTGGTTGGCGCCACGGTCTACCTGATCGGCGAGCATCTGGAGGAGCATCTGGAGCTGCTGGCGCGGGCCTACCTGGAGCGCTGCGGTGCCGCGCAGGTTGTGCTGCTCACCGAGAGCGAGGCCGGCGCCGAGCGGCTTGCGAGCCGTCTGCGCGACCACGCCGACGCCGGCCACCTGCGGCTTGTCGTTGCGGGCGACGCGATCGAGGACGCCATTGATCGTGCTATGAGCGCCTATGGCCGCCCCGGCCCGATTGTCTGCACGCCCTTCCGCGCCCTGCCAGCCGTGCCTCTGGTGGGCCGCAAGGATAGCGACTGGAGCACCGTGCTGAGCGAGGCGGGCTTCGCCGAGCTGTGCGAGCAGCAGCTTACCCATCACTTCCGTGTGGCCCACAAGGCGAGCCTGATGGACGGCGCAGCCCTGGTGCTGGTGACGCCCGAGACCACCATCACCTCCAGCACCGAGCAGTTCGCGCTTGCGAACTTCGTGAAGACCACCATGCACGCCTTCACGGCCACACTTGGCGTGGAGAGCGAGCGCACCGTCCACCGCATCCTTGTCAACCAGGTGGACCTGACGCGGCAGGCGCGGGCCGAGGAGCCGCGCAGCGAGGCCGAGCGCCATCAGGAGCTGGAGCGCTTTGTGGATGCCGTGCTGCTGACCACAGCGCCCCTGCCCCCAGAGGACGACAGCCGCTACGCGGGGCGTATCCATCGCGGGCGGGCGATCACGGTGTAGGGTGACAGGGTGACATGCCCTCGCTACGCTCGGGGCTGCCCGGGTGACATGCGCTTGGTGCGCGCGCGCTGACCGGGTGACACCTATCGGCACCGTGAGGTGTCACCGTGTCACCCGGTCACCGTGTCACCCGGTCACCCGGTCACCGTGTCACCCGGTCACCCGGTCACCCGGTCACCGTGTCACCGTGTCAGCTCTTCCGTGCGACGACGATCCCAAACGTGCCGTGCAGCGACACAACGTGGCCTGCCTGCTCCACGATCTCGAAGCGCTCGCGGAAGCGGGGCGCGGCCTCCAGAAGCCAGTGCTCCAGGGCGATTTTTTCGGCCTCGGGCATGCGCAGGCGGGCCGTCCACGAGGCGAATTCATAGGCCTCCTTGCGATCTTCCTCGGCGTGCGTCACCTCCAGGCCTGCCTGCTCGCAGAGCTGCTGCCACTCGGCGAACGAGTAGGCGCGCACATGGCTCGGGTCGCGCCAGCGCTCAAAGTGATCCATAAAGCTGTCTAGCTCGGGGTCTTCGAGGCCGATATGGTCGGCGACGATCAGCTGGCCGCCGGGGCGGAGCGCGGCGGCGGCGCCGTGGACAAAAGCGCCCACATCGGCAAAATGGTGCGCGGCGACGCGGCAGGTAATCAGGTCGAGGCTGGCGGGGGCCATAGGCAGCTGCTCGGCGGCGGCGCGCAGGTAGCTCACATTCGTGGCGCCACTGGCGGCGATGTGATCGCGGGCGGCGCCGAGCATGGCCACGGTGAGGTCGCTGGCGACAACGTGGCGCACGTGCGCGGCAAGGGCTAGCGCCGTGTGGCCGCCACCTGTGGCAACGTCGAGCACACGCTCCGCCCCGCTGGGGGCGGCAAGCGCGACGATGCGGGCCAGGTCGCTGCCTTGGGCATGGATAGTGCTGGTAACGTAGGCCTGGGCGGCGGGGGCAAACTGCGCCTGGGCCAAGGCCTGGATCGTTGCATGGTCGCGGGTCTGCTTGTGACTCATGGCGTGATCTTTCTGTCTTTATAGATACGGGCCTTCAGTATAGCGTGTAGGCACGGTTCGTGCATTGGGCGAGGGGTGGGTGTGTTGGGACGTAGCGTGCTGCGTCCTTACGCAAGTCTGTTCGTTTTGGCACTTGCAACTATCCGATCTCGTGTTATACTCGGATAGGGTAGGCGCTGCGATAGAGCGTTATTAGGGAGTGTAAATGAGCGACGAGTATCAGTATCCAAGCGCGAAGGCGCGGCGCCGCATGCGTCAGGAGTGGGACTCCCGGCGCATCCGTGCGCTGCGTGAGCACATGGGCATGACGCAGCAGCAGATGGCCGACGAGCTCGAGGTGCGCCAGCAGACGATCAGCGAGTGGGAGACGGGCGTGCATAAGCCCCATCGCTCCACCCAGAAGACGCTCTCGATGGTAGCGGAGCGGGCAGGCTTTGCCTACAGCGTCGAGCCAGCGCCCGAGGAGCAGCGCGCAGCGGGTGAGAGCTCCCCAACCAGCACTTGACACCTACACGTAACCGTGTTAGTATGAGCTAGACGCTCATTCCCAAGCGCACACCGCCGCGCTAACATGCCCGATCAGCTATCGGCTATCGGCTATCGGCTATCGGCTTGACCCTGAGGAGCACGAGCAGCATCGTGCTCTTTCTTTCGCCGTGCTTATCCTTTTACGTGTGGAACAAGCCATGGCCTTCCAACCTACCAGCACATGCGCGGAGCTTCACCGGCTGTATCTTGAGGAAGGGCTTGGCGTGGTAGCGGTGGGGCGGCGGCTGGGCTGTAGCGCCGCCACGATCTCAAACTGGCTGCGGCGCTGCGGCATCCCAACGCGCTCGGGGCGCTTTCAGGCCCGAGCGGTCTCGCGGGCGCTGCTAGAGCAGCTTTACAGCGTGGAGCAGCTGCCGCTCCAGGCGATCGCGCAGCGCATGGGCGTGAGCGTCGGCACCATCAATAATCGGCGGAGGGCCTACGGCATCCCGAAACGCGGTCTCAAAACTTACATCAGCGGGGGGCGCGGCCCTGGGCTGGGGCCACGCGAGCCATGATCAGAAAACTCTTTGCACTTTAAGGGTACAGGATCCCCCTCTAGCTCTTAGCAGCGCGGGAATATGCGGGCGATGTGTTGACCATTGTGGGTACGTGTGCTAGAATATGCGCGAAATCGCCCCATATCGTATGATGCACCCTCGTTCCTGCCCAGATGGGCATAGTGAGGAAGGACAGTTCATGGCGGAGCCGGAAAGCATCCTGCAGCTTGGCATCGAGGCCGCGCGCGAGAACAAAAAAGAGGAGGCGCGCCAACTCTTCCGCCTGCTAACCCGCCAGGAGCCCGATAACGTTCAGGGCTGGCTCTGGCTAGCCGGCGTCGCTGAGAATCGCGAGGAGCGTCAGGGCGCCCTCGAGCGCGTGCTAGAGCTTGAGCCCACAAACGAGATGGCGTACAAGGGGCTCCAGGCCCTTGGTGCGCTCCCAATCGCCGCTGTCGCCCCGGCGCCTACGCTGGTCGCCCCGTCCGCTGCGATCAGCGCCCCAGCGCCCGCCGTGGCCGCCGACCCGTTCGATTTGGACGACGACCCGTTCGCGGAGCTCGACAATCTCTCCGACGTGATGGCCGCCGACACCGCTGGCCCGGTGCGGCGCGCGGAGCTGCCGCCTACCACGCTGACGGATGCTGGCACAAGCGTCGCTGTGGGTGCAGCAGCGGCCAGCAGCGCCGCCGCATCAGCCCGCCGCGCCGAGTCGAGCGCCCGCAGCGCCTCGGCCAGCCAGCGCAGCAGCCGCAACACTTCCCGCCTAGACGATGAGACCGAGCCGCCGCGCCAGGGCCTCAGCCCGCTGCTCCTGCTGCTGCTCTTTCTGATTGGCCTGGCGCTGATCGGCTTCCTGATAAACGGTATCTTCCCGAATCTCTTTGGCGGTAATCAGGTTGCTCAGAGCGACTCCGCCGCTACGGCGGCCGCGCTTACGGCGGAAGCTGGCCTCGCCCCCACCACAGATCCGCTTGGCGGCGGCGTGGGCACGGCGCAGCCCGGCGGTGTGGTGGACCCGAACGCCACCCCGGCCCCCGTGGACC
>ENA-ORBV01003865-ORBV01003865.1-microbial-mat-metagenome-genome-assembly--contig:-NODE-3865-length-29449-cov-11.834196_pt1 | contig 29449 bp, 27 predicted proteins | sample MGYA00237777_ERZ505514 | MGnify/ENA primary metagenome ERZ505514 (study PRJEB26160, sample SAMN06269048) | microbial mat metagenome | isolation source: Oligotrophic lake microbial mat | place... | reverse complement strand
CACGGGCACTTCATCAAAACCAGCACCGGCAAGGTCCAGCCCGCCGCGACCATGCCCGTCACGCTCGTCATGCTCGAGGCCATCCGCGATTGGCACCTCGAAACCGGGCAGGTCGTGGGCATGAAGCCCGCTGGCGGGATCCGCACCGCCAAACAATCGCTGCACTACCTCGTCATGGTCAAAGAAACACTGGGAAATCTCGACGCCAGCGGCGAAGAGAGCCCCTGTCCCTGGCTGACGCCCGAGTATTTCCGGTTCGGCGCCTCGACGCTCGCCAACGACATCCTGCGTCAGTTGGCGTGGCTGGACTCGGGGAAATACTCGGCCGGGTACGACTTCTCCGAGTCGTAAACCTCGTCCGTGAGCGTCGGTCGCTCACCCTCGGTCGGGCTCACCACGACGATTTGCTGGTGGCCGAGGATTCACGTAGGCTCTGGCTCGAAAACCTCAAGATCGAACCACAGCCTGAATCGCCGAGCAGAACCAGATCCGCGCGTAGAAGCAGCCCCAAATCTACTCCAAGATCGCGGCCCAAGGCCCGGGCCACAACGAAGGACCGATCGGCGAACACGCGAACGAGGTGAACCGTGCCCTTCCAATCGCTCGTAAACTCGTTGCCAACCGAACTCCAGCAGGCCCTGCAATCCGGCGTCCAAACAGGCGCAATCGCCGTCGCCGACCCGGGTCTCAAAGTCCTTGTCCCGCTCGTCAACCTCGTGTGGGCGATGCTCCTGGCCCTAGCGGCGCGGGTCGTAGTCTTCGGGCTGTGAGAAAAAACCTTACTCCCCTACGCCGTTGAACCGCCGACGACGCAGATGCCTGAAATCCTCGGAGTTCCTTTCCAACGAGAAATGTCCGTGACCACTCCAAAGAGACAGATCGAGATCGCCATGTGCTTCGGGGTGATCCTGACCGTTGCGGTCGCCTGGCTGCCCGCCCTGATCGGAGAGCTCAACACCTTCTCGGGCACAAAAGCTCAGCCCGTCACCGGCGTGAAATATCCACACTACGTCCCCGGCCCTCCGCGCGAGCCCGACCAACGTTGGACCTATTCGAGCCAGACAATCGGCTATAAACTCGTCGGCCTGACCGTTTCAACCCGCTCCAATCGTGACAACCTCGTCGTTGGAATGGGGCTCTGGTCGTACCGCTTCGGCTGGCCGTTCGCGGCCTTGCAGTACGAAGAACTGACGATCGCCGACGGACCCGGCATGCCAGCACCAAGCACCTGGCCCACCCTGTTCTCTGAGTTCCGGTCGCACGCGGGTTGGCGGCTTGGCGTCGCGCTTCCAGAATGGGTGCCGCTCCCGAAATGGGGAAACGCCAGCGTCACCGCGCGTAGGACGTTGCCGCTCACGCCGGTCTGGCCGGGATTCGTTGTCGATTGGACGATCGCCAGCATCGTCGCGTGGTGTCTCCTGTTCCTTCCCGGCGTCGTCATCCGAAAACGCCGTTTCCGCCGCGGTTTATGCCTGAACTGCGGCTACCCGCTCGGCTCCAACACCTGCCCCGAGTGCGGTCATGTCCACGCCACGCGGTTGATATCATCTCCTTGAAATCGGCCTCCTGACCGGAACGCTCAATCGCGCAGCCGGTCTGGAGGTCGGTGCCTTAACGCGCCCGCCCAAACGCTATCGCACGAACACGGATACGAGACCATCATGCCCACCAAAGCCCCCAAAAAGCCCGCCGCAGCACGCTCTGCCGATCGCTCGAGCCCGGCCCTCCGCAACGGGCACACCCCGGCCGCAAAGTCCAACGCGAAGAACAGCCCGGCCGCCGGTGTGTGGGATTACGCGCCCGCGCCCGAAACCGTCAAAGCCTCGATCAAAGCACGCTACGGGCACTTCATCAACGGCCGATTCGTCGAGCCCGCCAGCGAACGATCGCACGAAAATCCTGCCTACTTCCAGACCGTCAACCCCGCGAACGAAAAACCTCTCGCCGAGATCGCGCAGGGCTCCAGCGCCGACATCGACGCCGCCGTCGCCGCCGCCCGCGAAGCGCAGCCCAGATGGGCAGGCCTCAAGCCCACCGAACGCGGCAAGTTTATTTTCCGCATCGCACGCCGCATCCAAGAACGCGCCCGCGAACTGGCCGTGATCGAAACGCTCGATTCCGGCAAGCCGATCAAGGAATCGCGCGATCTCGACGTGCCCCTCGCGGCCGCCCACTTCTTCTATCACGCGGGCTGGGCCGACAAGCTCGCCTACGCATTCCCGGGCCGCACGCCCACGCCCGTCGGCGTGTGCGGGCAGATCATCCCCTGGAACTTCCCGCTCCTCATGGCCGCGTGGAAGCTCGCGCCAGCGCTCGCCTGCGGCAACACCTGCGTGCTCAAGCCCGCCGAGACCACGCCGCTCTCGGCCCTGCTTCTCGCCGAAATCCTGCAAGAAATCGACCTCCCGCCCGGCGTGGTCAACATCGTGACCGGCGACGGTTCCACCGGCGCGGCCCTCGTCGAGCACCCGGGCATCGACAAAGTCGCGTTCACCGGATCAACGGAGGTCGGAAAGAAAATCGCGCGGTCTATCGCGGTGGGCGGGACGAGTACGGGCGCGAGAAGAGTCGGTTCGGAGAACCGACCTACCAAAAGGCTCACGCTCGAACTCGGCGGGAAGTCCGCGAACATCATCTTTGAAGACGCGAGTTTGGACCAGGCCGTCGAAGGGATCATCAGCGGCATCTATTTCAACCAAGGCGAGGTCTGCTGTGCAGGCTCACGCCTGCTCGTGCAGGAATCCGTGCTGCCCGTCGTCGTCAAGAAGCTCAAGCACCGCATGTCATCGCTCCGCGTCGGCGATCCCATGGACAAGAACACCGATATCGGCGCCGTCAACAGCAAGGCCCAGCTCGACCGCATCGCGCACTACCTCCGCCTCGGCAGCGACGAAGGCGCGGAACTCTGCAACCCGACCCAGCCTCGCGCCCGCGCCGACACGCTCCCCACCGACGGCTTCTCGCAGGGCTGGTTCTGCCGCCCATGCTTCTTCACCGGCGTGCAGCCCTCGCACACCATCGCTCGCGAAGAGATCTTCGGGCCGGTCCTCAGCGTCATGAGCTTTCGCACGCCCGAAGAAGCGATCAGCCGCGCCAACAACACGCCCTTCGGCCTGGCCGCGGGCGTGTGGACCGACAAAGGCTCGAAGATCTTCGACGTCGCCGCGAAGCTCAAGGCTGGCGTCGTGTGGATGAACACCTACAACAAGTTCGACCCCGCGTCGCCGTTCGGCGGGTTCAAAGAAAGCGGCTTCGGGAGAGAGGGCGGCGTGCAGGGGCTGCGAGCGTATGTGAATGTGTGAGGACGAGAGTCAGGGGTTGGGAAGGTTTTTGTAGAGATTTGTGCCGCGTTCACAACACTCCCAGCCTATTCGCCTTGACGGCGTCGCTGGCGAGGATGAATCGTTGCACCCGATTCGTCCACTCTGTACGGTCAATCATCTGTCGCCCACTTTGCGATGTCGTTCACGAGCCTTGAGAGTCTTGCTTCGAACCATTCTGCGGCTTGGTCTGGTTTGAAATCAGCGTTCCAACATTCGATCACCCAAGTCAAGTATTCACGCGGTCCGCCGTTCATGTATGGCGGAGGTGACAAGGGCTTGAACACGGTCAGCAGTTGGTCATCCAAGGAGCGATAATTCAGAACATGCCCGAGCTCTTGGACGACATGCCACGCGAGCAAGTGGTCGATATTGATTCCAAATTTCACCCATTAGATCTCGTCGGCATCTCGGCCGTGACCGAACGGAGCTTCGATCCCTGGTACCGAGGCGAGGAAGGATTCCAAGGTTGAAAAATCGTCGTCCTGATCCATCGATACTCAGCCTTCTCTCTCGTACATCTGTGTCTCCAGGTCCTTTCAAATATTCACAAGAATGGTAGAGAAAATGAAGATGGCAGGCGGGGACGTTTGCCTCACAAGATCAGGTAGAGAAGACCAATAAAAAAACCTCGGGCTGACCCGAGGCTTTATCGAACTACTGATTTCTCACCAACTGATCACTCGGCCTTCGTCTCAGCGGTCTTCGCGCCTTCCTTACGAAGCTTCGCGGCGAACGCTGTCCGCTTGTCGGCCGTGCGGCGGCGAGTGCTGGGGCGGCCGCCGATCTCGGGGCCTTCTTCGTTGCCGACGAACTGGAGCACCACCAGTTCAGCGGCGTCGCCAATGCGGCGCTGGCCGAGCTTGACAATGCGGGTGCAGCCGCCGGGGCGGTCGGTGAACTGAGGGGCGATGTTATCAAAGATGTGCTTGACAACCTTGGGCGACTTCCGCAGCTCGCCGTAGCGGTTGCGCTCGACCAAGTCTTTGCCCGCAGCTGGCTTGGGGAGGTCAAAGAAACCCTCGGTGAACGTACGGAGCTTCTCGACGGCCGCCTTCTCCGCCTCGCTGGCGTTCTTGGAGAGGTACAGCCAATCGAAGCCCTGACGGTCGCCGCCGAGCTTGGCGATCACGCGGCGACGAGCAGCCAGCGTGCCCGACTTGGCATCGGTGACGATCTTCTCGATCATCGGCTGCACGGCCTTGGCCTTGGGCAGGGTCGTGACGATCTGCCCGTGCTCGAAGAGCCCGACCGCGAGGTTGCGGAACATGGCGGTGCGGTGAGTGCTGGTGCGAGTCAGCCGGTATCCGGCTCTGCCGTGACGCATGATCGATCTCCGAAGTCGAAAAAAGCCGCCGACGGTGAACCCGCCGGAGTAGGGTCGAAATACTAGGCAACAGGTGTCGCCGAGACACCCAGAAGACCTGAACGAGGGACCTCAACGAAGGACCTGAACGAAAAGAACCCGAAAAGACACGGGCCGCTCTTCCGAGCGGCCCGCGAAAAATCACACTACTGAGCCGTGATCTCCGGCTTATTCACTTGGAAACCCTCGGGCATCTGCATCCCCAAGTCTAGCGCGATGTCCTGCAGCTTGCGCTTCACTTCACGCAGGCTGGTTCGGCCGAACGACCGCAGCTTGAGCAGGTCGGCGTCGGTCTGGCACACCAACTGGGCGACCGTCTCGATCCGGGCGGATTCCAAGCAGTTGCTCGCGCGCACCGAAAGCTCCAGCTCGCTGATGGGCATGTTGAGCTTGCGTATGAGATCTTCATCCACCCCGGCCGCGGCCGCCGCCTCGTCGCTGACGCGCTCCTGGCCCAGCTCGTAATACTGGACGAAGGGGTTCAAGTGCTTGCGGAAGATCTTGGCCGCCTCGACCAGCGCCATCTCGGGCGTGACGGTCGCGTTGGTCCAGATCTCCAGCGTGAGCTTGTCGTAGTTGGTGCGCTGGCCGACGCGGGTTTCCTCGACCTTGTAACGCACCCGCTGCACGGGCGAGTAGATCGCGTCCACGTAGATCAGCCCGAGCTCTTGCTCTTCCTGCCCGGCGTACTGCTCGTTGGCGGGCACGTACCCGCGGCCCTTGCCGACCGTCAGTTCCATCTCAAAGTCGATCGCGTCGGTGAGCGTCGCGATGACCAGTTCACGGTTGAAAATCGTCACGTTGGTGTCGGCCTCGATCATGTCGGCCGTCACCTCGCCGGGCCCGCGAGCCGCCAGACGCATGGTCTTGGGCTCGTCGCCCTCGAGCGCAACGATTAGGTTCTTGACGTTCAGGACTAGATCGGTCACGTCCTCCATCACGCCCGGGATCGAGCTAAACTCGTGCGTCGCGCCCTTGATCTTGATAGACGTGACGGCCGCACCTTCGAGCGAGCTGAGCAGCACACGCCGCAGGCTGTTGCCCACGGTGGTGCCGAAGCCCTTCTCGAACGGCTCGACCATGAATCGGCCGTACGTCTCGCTCTTAAACTTGGAGTCGGTCAGAACACGGGTCGGCAATTCCAGGCCACGCCAGCGCAGTCTCATGCGTAACTTCCTTGTTCAGCAGCACCACGACCACAGGGTGAGCCGCTCGGCGAATCGGAAGCACGTCGCCCTGCTGAACGGCGCCGGCCCCTGCTGTGCGAGCGGAGAGAAAACCTATCGAAAATCCGCCGCCCGGATCAGCAGACGGCGGACAAAGTGCTTGAACGGCCAGATTCGGGCGAGAAAAACCCGCCGGACAACGACCGCGATTTCGATTTAGACGCGACGACGCTTGCGCGGACGGCAGCCGTTGTGCGGGACCGGCGTGTGGTCTTCGATGGCGGTCACGCGGAGGCCCGCACTGACCAGCCCGTTGACGGCGCTCTCGCGACCAGCGCCCGCGCCGCGGATGCGGATCTCGAGCTCGCTCATGCCCATCTTCTTGGCCTTCTGGCCGCAGGATTCGCCAGCCCGGGTGGCGGCGAACGGCGTGCTCTTGCGCGCGCCCTTGAACCCGATCGTGCCCGCCGAGTCCCATGCCAGGGTCTCGCCGTTCATGTCGGTGATGGTCACCATCGTGTTGTTCTGGGTCGCCTTGACGTGGGCGATCCCACGGACGACGTTCTTGCGAACTTTACCCTTCTTGGCCATGGTCCCTCACAGCGGCTCATCCGACCACAAAGGGTCGTCCCCGCAAATTCCGACTGCTCCGCACCGAAGCACAACGCTCGATGCAACTTTGAATGAACTCAGGTTCACTCAACTACTTCTTAGCCCTTGGCCTTCACGCCCTTCTTACCGGCGACCGTCTTCTTGCGGCCCTTGCGGGTGCGGGCGTTGGACTTGGTGCGCTGGCCACGCACGGGCAGGCCCCGGCGGTGACGCTCGCCGCGGAAGGACCGGATGTCCTTGAGCCGCTGGATGTTCTGAGAAACCTGACGGCGAAGCGCGCCCTCGACCAGGTAGTTCGAATCGATCAGCGCGTTAATTTGCGCCAGCTGAGACTCGGTGACTTGGTTGGCTCGCACGTCGCCATCCACGCCCGCCTCGGCGAGCAGGGCGGCCGCGAACTTCGCGCCGATCCCGTGGATGTACTGCAGAGCGTACAACATCTTCTTCTTGTCAGGAACGTCAATACCGGCGATACGTGGCACGCTGAAACTCCCGTCTGGAGAGAAAAAACCAAAAATTAGCCCTGGACCTGGCCCCAGCCCTGCCCTTAGCCTTGCACTTGCTTGTGCTTGGGGTCGGACTTGCAGATGACCCGGAGCTTGCCCTTGCGGCGAACCAGCTGGCAGCCGTTGCAGATCCGACGAACGCTTGCTTTCACCTTCACGAGTAACCTTCCCGATCGGCACCAGAGGCCGAAGTGCGAAACTTTGCAGAGATCAAACGACAGATCGAAAGTTGACCCAGCCCTTGGCCGCGGCGGCGCGTCACGAAGACCGGGGAGGGATGCTAGCGCCTCCCAACCACCAAGTGAAGCCAGTTCTGAATTCCATCTTCGTCGACTTTGGCAGGTCGGCTCTCCGAGCCGACTCTTAAAAGCACTCGCGAACAGAATGATTCAAAGGCAGAATCGAAAATCAGAATAGCTCGGAAAGCCATTCCTACCTGCTAATGCCGGAAGGTGATGCGGGCTTTGGACAGGTCGTAAGGGCTCATCTCGACCGTCACGCGGTCGCCGGGCAGGATTCGGATGTAGTTCATCCGCATCTTCCCCGACACATAGGCCAAGACCTCGGTTTTCTGCTCGTTGGGCAACCGAACCCGGAACATGGCGTTTGGCAGGGCCTCGGTGACCACCGCCTCGAACGTGAACTTGTCGTCCTGCTTACCCATAGTCCTCCGGGGATGATCCTGACTTGCTCGGCCGCAGAAAAACGGTCCGATCAAGGTCCGGATTATACCCGAGCGTTCTCTGAACACCCGGGCGCGTGAGGAATCAACTTCTTGGCAGTCTCGATTGAGCGGGTCCGCGGGCCCTTCCCACCTTCGACCCACAACCTGAATGAAAGAACTGGAGCGAGGTTCTTTGTCACGCCGTCCCTGTCAGCACGCGGCACCCATTCGCGACGACCGCCACGGTCCGCTCCTCATGGGTCGCCCACGAGCCGTCGGCCGTTTCCACCGTCCAGCCGTCGGCCCGCGTGCGCACAAGGCCTGACCCCGCCGCCAGCACCGGCTCGATGGTGAAGACCATTCCCGGCCAGAGCGTGAAATCGGGGGAATCGCCCGCGGGTGTGTTCCCCTGAGTTTCGTGCAGCCAGGCACGCGGCGATTCGTGCAGCTTCCGACCGATCCCGTGCCCGTCGTACCCACGCACCAGCGAGAACCCGGCGGCGCGGACTTGGGCCGCGACGTGCGCTGCGACGACCGACCATTGCACGCCGGGCTTCACGTGCGCGATCGCCAACGCCACCGCACGTCGCCCCGCGTCGGCGAGCTCAACAGACCGCGCGCTGGCCCCGGGCATCAGCACCGTTTGGGCCGAGTCCACGCACCAGCCGTCAAAGCTCGCGGCCAAGTCCACGCTGAGCATGTCACCCACCCGCAGCGTGCGCGGCCCGGGGATCGAGTGCACGACCTCCTCGTTCACCGACATGCACGAACACGAGGGGAACGGCGGCGAAGAACCGCTGACGTAGCCCTTCAAAATCGGGCGCGCGCTCGCGTCGTGCAGATGTTGTTCGGCGATCTGGTCGAGCTCGTTCGTGGTCATGCCGGGCCGGGCCGCGAGCGAAACGGCGTGGATGATTTTCCAGAGCGCCGCCCCGGCCCGGGCGATGGCGTCGATCTCATCGGACGACTTGAGAACGATCGCCATAGTCCGTGGGCCTCGAGAGAGGGTTTCGAAATAATGACGGAAGAACAGGGAGAGCGAGAGCAAAGCACAAAGACATAGACAGGGTAGAGGCAGGTTGAAAACCTGCCTCACAAGGATCGAAGAGTTGAACACCGACCACGAGACGTTGAACAACGAAACGTCGAACCACGAAACGTTGAACCACGAAACGTTGAACGACTAGACGTTGAACAGGAAGTGGCACACGTCGGCGTCCTTCATGACGTATTCCTTGCCCTCGATCCGCATCTTTCCGGCTTCCTTGATCGCCTTCTCAGTGTGATGCTTCTCAAGGTCCGCGACCGAATAGATCTCGGCTCTGATGAAGCCGCGCTCGAAGTCGGTGTGGATGACGCCAGCCGCCTGCGGCGCGGTCGCGCCGACAGGGACCGTCCACGCGCGAACTTCCTTCGGACCGGCGGTGAAATAGGACTGCAGGCCTAGCAGCTTATAGATCGCGTGCGCCAGCGCCACGAGAGCTGGCTCTTGGAGCCCGAGGCCTTCGAGCATTTCCGTGCGTTCCTCGGGCGAGAGCGCGCCCAGCTCGCTCTCGATCTTGGCGCACACCGGCACGCACTCCGAGCCGTCTTTCGCGGCGAACGCGCGCACGCGCTGGCACATCTCGGACTGGCCGCGCAGGTCGTCCTCGTCCACGTTCATGACATACAGCACGCGCTTGGCGGACATGAGCCCAAGCCCGCGAAGCTGTTTTACCTCATCGAGGTCGCTGACCTTCACGCCTCGCGCGGGGTTGCCCTCGGAGAGGATCGGGAGCACCTTTTTGAGCACCTCGTAGCGGGCCATCGATTCGGTCTCTCGGCTCCGGGCGGCTCGCTCGGCCTTGCTGATCGAGCCCTCGACCGTCTGCAGGTCGGCCAAGATCAGCTCCATGTTCACAATCTCGATATCGCGGACCGGATCGACCGACCCCGCGACGTGCATGATGTCCTCGCCGCCGGGGGCTTTCTTAAAGCAGCGGACTACTTGGATGATGGCGTCCACTTCGCGGATGTGGCTGAGAAACTTGTTGCCCAGCCCCTCACCTTCGCTCGCCCCCTTGACGATGCCAGCGATGTCCACGAGCCGCAGCGCGGCCGGGATCACTTTGTCGCTTTTGATGTACTTGAGGATGGCGTCCAACCGAGGATCCGGGATAGGGACCACGCCGACGTTGGGCTCGATGGTGGCGAAGGGGTAGTTGGCCGCCAACGCGTTGGCGTTGGTCAGGGCGTTGAACAGGGTGGACTTGCCGACGTTGGGCAAGCCGACAATTCCGGCTTCCATCAGGGTTTCTCCGCGCGATTCACCCGTGCCGCGCAGCCTCGACAGGCTCCCACGATGGGCGAGCGAGATGGTAGACCGGAGCGAGCGAGAATCCCGAGTCGGCGGGCCATGGTGCTGAGCGGACTCTTTCGCGGCTCTCAGACCGACCGCTCGTAGAGATCGTGCGTTTCCCATCGACCGCCGACCAAGACCGACCGGCGTTCAGCACCCATCCGCCGAAACCTGGTGCGCTCGGCCAGTCGCACGCTCCACAGGTTGTCGGGCCGGATCGACGCCAAAACGCGGTTCAGCCCCAGCCCACCAGGCAACGGCGTGAACGCCATAGCCAAGAGCATCGAGAGCCCTTCGCTGCCCACGCCGAGGCGGGTCAGGTCCGACCGCACCCACCAGTTCACGTCGGCCTCGAACTGCAACCCGCGAGTGATGGAAGTCAGGTTGAAGCCGCCGGCGATACGCCCTTGGTACCACGCGACCCGGCGGTACGCGTTCGCGTGAGTCTGGCCCGACTCGGTCAGCGCGAGTTGGCGGCAGAAAAGTTCATCGTCGCTCTCCTCGGGGCGGTGCAGCGTGGCCCAGCGATCCAGGGCCGCCCGGCTGACGCGGACGGCTTCGAGATAGGGCTCGCGGTCTGCTTCCACCAGGCTCTTGAGTTGGATTCTAGGAGGTCGAGCGGAGGTAAGGTCGCGGACGTGAACGCCGCGGGCGGGCGACATCGCGCTCAACTGACGGCGTGCGGTCGTGAGCTGGTCGGAGCCGCTCTGGGGCTGGGTCCGCGTGCGATGCTCAAGGTTGGTCCGGTGTTTTCCCAGCGTGACCCCCAACAATTCGCCTTGTCGGCCGTGGGCGTGTTCGATTGATACTGGAACCGTGGTGATCGCGAAGCTGTATCGGAAGGAGCGAAAGGCGGGCCGCGATTTTTTGATCGGCCTATTTGGGCCCCGGGGTGATTCCCGGTCGATACGCTGCCCGGGCCGAGCGAGAACGATCGCTGGCTCCTAACCCGGCATCTTTAGAAGGGAACGACCGTGCGGGCACTTCATCTCAGTCGCTTTCTCGGGCTTGGGCTTGGGCTCGGGCTCATGCTCACGTTCCTCATCCCCTCGGCCGCGGCCAGGCAGACCGCCGACCTCCGGCCCAAGTTTGAAAAGGGGCAGGAAACCAAGTACCGCATGGAGATCGACAGCCAGAGCGTCACCGAATCGCCCGATCCTGAGGCCGATTCCGCCCCGGCCCCGACCAAAGCAAAGCCCGGGACCAAGCCCGAGCCCAAGGGGCTGGGCACGATCAAGGCCACGCAGAAGATGACGCAGAGCCTCGGGCTGCGGTTCAAGGTCATCAACGTCGATGCCCAGAAAACCGCGACGGTCGAGCTGATCTACGACAGCCTTAAAGTTTCCATCGATGGCCCCGAGGGCAAGGGAGACTTTGACAGCAGCAAGCCCTCGAGCAAACCCTCGAACGAGCCAGCCTCAAAGCCTGCGAGGAAGGAGCCCGCAGACGCGCAGCGCTTGAACATCGATCCGCTTGAATCGGGCGACCCCACCGCCAACTTTGGCAGCATCGTCGGCTCGGTGCTCACGCTCACCATCGACAAGGACGGCAACATCACGAAAGTTTCAGGCGGCGAAGGCCTGGTGCCCACCACGCCGGGCGACCCGGCACGTTCGCTCGTCACGCTCGGAGGAGTCAAAGAACTCTGGGGACCGATCTTCACGATGCGCAAGGCCACGGGGACCGCGACGGTCGGCGAGAAGTGGAAGACCAGCGATACCACGGATATGTCGCCGATCGGCCGCTTCACCATCACCACCGAGTCGGTGCTCAAGTCGCTCAGCGAGGCTCTGGCCAACGTCGAGTTCAAAGGAACGATCGCGCCGTCGGTCGAATCTGCTGGCGGGCTGATGAGCTTTCAGGTGAAGGACTCAACGCACGAGGGCTCGTACCGCTGGGACACGCAGCGAGGCATGCTGAGCACGCTGGACATGAAACAGGTAGTCGAGATCGAGGGCGGCAGCCAGGGGTTCAAGTTGAACTCCAAGAGCACGACCAAGACCAGCGTTACGCGGGTGGAGTAGAGCTGTTTAGCCTACATCCACCGGCAAGGTGGCGATTAGGTTCGAGATGATCGAATCGGGAGTGACGCCTTCGGCGCTGGCTTCGAAGTTCATGATGAGCCGGTGCCGCAGCGCGGGCAGGGCGGCGGCACGGATGTCGTCGGTCGAGGCGGTCGCACGTCCTTCGACCAACGCGCGGCACTTGGCGGCCAGGATCATTGCCTGGGCCGCGCGCGGTGACGCGCCGAGTCTGATGTACTGGTTCACCATTGGCGTGGCGAACTCGCCGCCGCCCGGGACGGAGGAAGGTTGAGTGCCGAGCACGAGGCGGACGGCGTAGTCCTGGACGTGAGCCGCGATAGGCACGCGACGCACGAGCCGCTGATGAGCCACGACCGTCGCGGCGTCGAGGACGGGCTCGACGATCGCTTCGGTGCCGCTGGTGGTCCGGTTGAGGATCTCCGCCAGCTCGGCCCGGCCCGACACTCCGACGATGAGCTTAAAGAAGAAGCGGTCGAGCTGAGCCTCGGGGAGCGGGTAGGTGCCTTCCTGTTCGATCGGGTTCTGAGTGGCGAGCACGAGGAACGGCTCGGGCAGGCGATGAGTCTGCACGCCGACGGTCACGGATCGCTCCTGCATCGCTTCGAGCAGCGCGGATTGGGTCTTGGGCGTGGCCCGGTTGATCTCGTCGGCGAGGACGATCTGGGCGAAGATCGGCCCGGGCTGGAACTTGAACTCGCGGCGGCGGGCGCCGTTGTCAGATTCGGTCTCGATCACGATCGTCGTGCCCGAGATGTCGGCGGGCATCAGGTCGGGCGTGAACTGCACGCGTCCGAACGACAGCGACAGGGCCCGGCTGAGCGTGCGCACGAGCAGCGTCTTGCCGATGCCCGGCACGCCCTCAAGAAGCACATGACCGCCCACGAAGAGGCACGTGAGCACGCCCTCGATCACGCTTGACTGCCCCACCACCACTCGCGCGACCTGCTCGCGCACGCCCGAGAAATCGCGACGAAACTGCTCGCTGGCCGCGAGAACTTCTTCGGGCGATTGCGGCTCGCGCGAGCTCTGGATCGGAGTGAGGGTCGGGGCGTGGTTGGTTGCGTCTGTGGCTGGGTTCATCGTGCTCATGTCGTGGTCATGATAAGCCGCGCGATAGTCCGCGATGCGCCTTCGCGTGCGGTTCGCGAGGTGCCCGTACCTGCGCCACGCCCGGCATAGGTGTTGCGATCGCCAGCGAAAGTTGCGCCTCTCACCCACACCGCTGATCCATCTCGGAGGAAATCCCGACATGCCAGCGGGAGGCTCGCGCATGAAGTCTTTGAAACGCTCCGGTTCTTATACCCACACCCAGCGCACCAACGCGACCAAGGTCCGCGAACTGTCGTGCTGCGAACACCTCGAATCTCGGACGATGATGTCAGCGTTCTCGTGGTCTGCCAGCGAGGTCTACCTCAGCGAACTGGTCAACCGAGCTCGCGCCAATCCCACGGCCGAGGCGGCCTTGCTGGGCGTGGACCTCACGCAGGCTCTTACCACGAGCGAGCTGGCCCACCTAGTGCCCCAAGAGCCGCTGGCGCTGAACGCCGCGCTGACCCGGGCCGCCCGGGCCCACGCGCAGGACATGGCGACGCGCGCGTTCTTCTCGCACGTCAACCCCGACGGCAAGGACCCGACCCAGCGTGCGACCGACCAGGGATACTCGATTTCGGCGGGCGAGAACATCGCGGCCGGGTATTCGAGCATTGACGCGGTACACAAGGCCTGGCTCGAGTCACTCGGGCACCGCAAGAACGTGCTGAGCCTGTTCGAGGACTTTGACGCCAGCTTCCACTACGACGAGTTCGGACCCGGGTTCTTTTACCCGACCACGACCGCGCCGTACACCAGCTATTTCGCGCAGGAGTTCGGCTATCAGGGGTCCACTCCCAACATCTACCTGCTGGGCGTGATTTACACCGACACCGACTCTAACAACTTCTATGGCATGGGTGAAGGGCTCGTGAACGTTCGGATCGACATCCGCGCCCAGGGCAGCGCCACGATCGTCGGAACTTATACCACCGACGCGGCGGGCAACTATCAGATCGCGCTCCCTGCGGGCAGCTACTCCGCTGTAATGACCGACCTCGCAACGGGGCTGGGCACCGTCCGCGACGTCACCATCAACGACGTCAACGTCAAATCGGACGCGACCGCGGCGGACCTCATCACCGCGCTCAACGCCAGCAACGTGGCCCTGCCCGGGGCCGCGGCCAACGGCTCGGCCAACACCAACGACCAGCTCACCGTCACCACCCGCGACGCGTTGGGCAATGTCATAGTCTTCCGCCAGAACAGCAGCGGGGCATGGACCGCGCTCAACCTGACCTCGATCACCGGGTCGGCCTCGCCGTCGGGTGAGGTCGTGAGCTGGAACGACGCGCAGGACAGCGCGTCGCTCGCGGCCGCCCCCACCGCCTCGGGCCTCTTCGTGTTCCGGCTCAACCCTGTCAGCAATATCTGGACTGGGCGCAACCTGACCACCGAGATCCCTGGCTCGGCCGTGATCACCAGCGAGCTTACGGTGTTCGTTGATGTCAACGGCCTTGCGCACGTGGCCGGTCTGACCGCCGACGGCCACATCGTGACCTACGACGAATCGACCACCGCCGCGACGACGCCCTGGACGTACAACAACATCTCCGTCAGCAGTCTGCAGGCCAACGGGCAGGAAACGCCGCAGTTTGTCGGCGGGCTTGTCAGCTATGTCACGCAGTGGAACGGGATGAACATCACAGGCCTAGACGACAGCGGCGCGATCCAAGTGGTCTGGTGGGCCCCGGGCCTGGCGGCGTGGCGCACCGACAACCTTTCGGTGGGTACTGGGGCGCCAGCGCTGTCAGGCGGGCTGACCGCGTACCTGACAAGCTGGGGTGGCATTAACCTCGCTGGCATCGACACGAGCGGCAAGCTCTCCGTGACCTGGTGGGTTCCCAGCTTCGGCGGCACCTGGGTCACGACAAACCTCAGCGACCAGTTCAGCGGCCCGGCCCTGCAGGCGTCGAGCGTCTCGAGCTATGTCACGCCTTGGGGCGGGCTGAACGTCTCGGGCCTTGACCAGTCGGGCAAGGTCGTCGTGTACTGGTGGGCGCCGGGGCTTGACAACTGGAACATCACGCCCCTGACCGACGCCATCGCGGGCGCGGGGCTCCCGTCGAGCCAGATCCGCGGCGTGACGTCCGCGGCGGGGACGATCAACCTGCTGGGAGTCAACTCAGCCGGGCACGTGATCCGTTACTGGTGGAGGCCGGGGCTGAATTGGACCTCGCAGGACTTGACCGAGCTGACGTGATCTCGAAATCTTTGGTGGTTTTCGCTGCCGAGCGTTACAATGCCGCTCCCTAGGCGAGAGCACCCGAGAAGAGAGGATCCTTGATGTTCAGTTCTACCAAGACGTTCGGCGCTGTGAACCGTGCGCGTCGCTCCGCCCGCGCGTTCACCCGGTCCTGCGCGGGGGTCGCGGCCTTCGTTTCACTCGCCGGGTCGGCCTCGGCGACGTGGTCCATCGTGATCGTCAACACGCGCACCGGCGAAGTCGCCGCCGCGTCCGCCACCTGTCTGACCGGCTTTGACCTTCAGGCCAACACGCCAGTGATGCTCACGGGCATCGGGGCGGCCACGGCGCAGTCGGCGGTTGATTCCGACTCGTCCAACCGCACCTTCATCCGTGATCGGCTTAACTTTGGCACCGCCCCGCAGGATATTCTCGCGGGGCTCCTCACGTTTGATTCTTCACCACAATCGCGGCAGTACGGCATGGTCGACGTGGCGGGCCGCGCCGCGACGTTCACCGGCACACAGGCGGGCAGGTGGGCTGGCGGCCGCACCGGTCGGGTCGGCGACCTGGTGTACGCGGTGCAGGGCAACGTGCTGACCGGCCCGCCGGTGGTTGACTTCGCGGTCGCCGCGATCGAGAACACGCCCGGCGATATTCCCGCCAAACTGATGGCCGCGATGGAGGCGGCGCGGCTCTATGGAGGTGATGGGCGCTGCTCGTGCACCACCGGGACGCCCGACAGTTGCGGTTCACCGCCCCTCACCTTCACCAAGTCCGCCCACATCGCCTACATGCTCATCGCTCGCGCTGGCGACCGCGACGGCGCTAACCCGCTCTATAAGAACCTCTCCGCCACGTCTGCCGCCATCGCGGACTTCAACGGTGACGGAAAGCCTGACATCGTCACCGGTGGAGGGAACCCCTCGATCGCCGTTCTCAACAATGTCACCCCGCCCGGACGCGGCGCATCATTCGCGCCAGGGTATCGATCGCTCGACGGCATCACCAACCGAGACCTCGCGGCGGTCGACGTCAACGGCGACGGAAAGCCCGACGTTGTCGGGATCTCGAACACCGCCGACCGCGTGGCCGTGTTCATCGGGGTGGGCGACGGAACCTTCGCGCCTTGGTCGCTGTACTTCACCGGTGACGGGCCGATTGCGCTCGCGGCTCGCGATTTCAACGGCGACGGCAAGCTCGACATCGTCACCGCCGACGCCAACGGCAAGACGCTCTCGCTCCTAGCCAACAACGGCGACGGCACGCTCGCCACGGTCGTGAGCACCTCGATCGGCGGTGGGACGCCGAACTTTCTCGCAACCGCAGACTTTGACGGCGACGGCGATCTGGATATCGCCGTCGGCACCACGGCCCCCAACGCGGTCGTGATCTTCACGAACACCGGGGGAGTGTTCACGCGGTCCGCCGAGATTCTCGCGGACGCGGTGCTGACCTCGCTGGCGGCGGTCGACGCCAACGGCGACGGCAAGGCCGACCTGTTCTTCGGGTTCGGAACGGACACCTCGATCCGATACGCCAAGAACAACGGCGCTGGGTTCGATGTTTCGCTGGTGCCCGCGGGCGGCGCGATGGGCGGCATCGTCGTGCGCGACATCACTGGCGACGGACTGCCCGATCTGGTCACCACGCTCCGCACCACGTCGCGCCTGTCGATCATGCCGCAGCTCGGCGCCGGGGGCTTTGGGGCACCGATCTTTTCCTCGCTCAACTTCAACCGCAACAAGCTCCTGCTCGCCGACCTCGACGAGGACGGCGACCTCGACGCCGTCATGCCCACGGGGAGCGTGCTCATCTCCCAGGCCCTGAGCAAGGGCGTCTTCCCGAACCCGGGCGGGCTGGGCGGCGGCGATTTCTTCATGACCTTCAACGTGCCCAACCAGACTACCACGGACCTTGATCCGGTCTTTACGCTCCGCTCCAGGTTCGACACGTGGCGCACCGATCTGATCGGCAAGCCCGACGCCATCACGAGCACGGCGACGCTCGATCGCGCGTACGTCCAAGCCGACGGTGTGTCAAACGCTGTGCTGACCGTGCGAGCCCGCGACCACACCGGTGCTGAGATTCCGCTGCTGGCGTCTTCCTTGGAAGTCACGAATAAAGGCGGCTCGCCGCTCACTTCTGCGGGCCCGGTGACTCAGAACCTCGACGGCTCGCTGAGCGTGACGATCACCGCCGGGACCGCGTGCGGCGCGGACCGCTACAGCCTCCGCCTCACCGGCAACTTCCGCCCCGTCACGCTGATGCCCGAGACCATCGCGCATGTCTCACCCGCCACGGACGTCAACGCCGACGGGTTTGTGAACGGCGACGACTTTGATCTTTACGCGAACCTGTTCGTGGCCGGCAATCTTGCGGCCGACTTCAACCACGACGGGTTTGTGACGGCCGATGATTTCGATGAGTTCGTCGCGAAGTTCATCACCGGCGGGTGCTGAACGACCAGAGACTCAGGCGATGCTGGGTTCTGACACGGCGGCGTGGGGTCGGTTCGCGACGATCGCTGTGCGATAGCTCGATGGTGATCCGCGGCGTGGTGGAAGTTCTTCAGCCCGATCTTGGGCGTACCGGCGCGGATTACCGATTCACTGCTCGCGCCACGCCTTGCTGACCACGCCGTCGCGGACTTGGACATACGCCGCGTGGCGGGTTTCGTTGGTGCTGTCGCCGGAGAAGATCAGGAAGACGGAGCCGCCGCTGGTTCGTCGCTCGGTGTACTCCCACTTCATGAGTTCCGAGCCGTCATCGAGCTTGGTTGTTGAGCTGGGCTGACCGAGAGCCGCCTCGACCCAGGGCTTGGTGGTCTTGCCGGGCTCGATCTGCGAGAAGGTAGAGAAATCGACGCGACGGCCCGAGTAGTCGGTGTGGTCGTGGCTGGTAATAAGGCAACCGCCCAGTCCGAGCGAAAGACCGAGCGAGAGGGTGACACCAGCCACAACGCACGCGAGCGAGCAGATTTTCATGATCGATCTCCTATAAAAGTGACGAGGCTGGGTTTGTTGGAGGTTCTGTTTCGCTGCTTTCGGATCGAACTCGAAGAGCTGCGTGACGGCCAACAAGAAGAGGCTGGAGCGGCAGTTGAACACCTATCTCACAACGCGGAGTAGAGAAAGATCGTGAGAAGGCAGGCGGGACGCCTGCCCCACAAAGGAGGCGGAGGACGGCTTGCAACCCGTCCTCCGCAACGTGGCTCTACCGATCCAGTTCGGCCGCGACGACGTTGATACTGCCGATGACGGCCACGATATCGCTGAGCAGGTGGCCTTCGATCAGCTTGGCCATGACCTGATAGTTGAGGAAGCTGGGGGGGCGGGTCTTGACGCGGAAGGCGCGCGGGCTGCCGTCGCTGACCACGAAGTACCCGAGCTCACCGTTGGCGGTCTCGTTCGCGCCGTAGGCCTCGGCGATGGGCGGGGTCCAGCCGCGGTTGCTCATGATGAGCTCGAAGTGCTGGATCAGCCCTTCGATCGAGCCGTACACGTCATTCTTGTTGGGCTTGGTCATTTTACCGTCGGCGAAGGTATCGATCGGGCCGCCGGGGATGTTGTCGATCAGCTGCTCGACGATCTTCATCGACTGCTTGATCTCTTCGACGCGGACCAAGTAGCGTGCATACGCGTCGCCCTCTTGCATGATCGGCACCTGGAACTGCACAGCCTTGGCCCCTTGGCCGTCCCAGTTGTCGGCGTAGCACAGGTACGGCGCGTCCTTGCGGAGGTCGCGCTTCACGCCCGAGGCGCGAGCCATCGGGCCGGAGAGTGACCACGCGATGGCGTCGTCGTGGCTAATGACGCCGATATGGCGGGTGCGGTCTACGAAGATGCGGTTGCGGTTGAGCAGCCCTTCGAGATCCCCCACCGCTCTGGGCAGTTCGCTGTGGATGAAGGCCTTGACCATCCTCTGGAACGTACCCTCGTCGGGCAGGTCCTGCATCGCGCCGCCGACGCGGGTCCAGTCGGGGTGGAAGCGCTGACCGGAGATGAAGTCGCAGATGTCATATATTTTTTCGCGGACGTTGAAGCAGTAGATGAAGCCCGTGAAGGCGTTGAGGTCGAGCCCGGCCGCGCCGACGCAGAGAAGATGGTCTTGGATCCGCGCGATCTCGGCCATGATGGTCCGCAGAACCTTGCAGCGCGGCGTCAGGTCGATCCCGAAGAGCGTCTCGACGGCGTGGTGCCAGCAGATATCGTTGGCGATCGGCGAGAGGTAGTTCATCCGCGAGACGATCGTGACGTACTGGTTATAGTCGAGGTGCTCGCCGAGCTTTTCGAAGCCCGAGTGCAGATAGCCGATGTGCGGCGTGCATCGTGCGATCCGCTCGCCGTCGAGCTCGAGCACAAGGCGGAGGGTGGTGTGCGTGGCCGGGTGCTGCGGGCCGAAGTTCAGGACCCAGCGGTCGCCGGTGTCCACATGCGAGGCGAGATAGCCAACTTTATCGGCGTCAACACCGATGCCATCGTCGGGTTTAAGAGTGTACGGCAAGATCAGATCTCCGGCGTTGCTCGCGGTTGCGTTTCAAGGCCCAAACACAGGCCAAGCGTAGGCGTTGGCTCGCGCACGGGAGACACCAATTTCACAGCGCGCCAGTGCTTCAGTTTGAATCTTGCGGCACAGGTTTTCAACCCCGCGTGAACTGCCGGCGGTTTGAAGATCCGCCTCACTTTGAGCCAAGGCACGGCCCGCGACTCCCTCCAACTATTCCCCACGCCGCCCGGGCCGTACACTCCCGTCCCCGGGGCGGTAGCTCAATTGGTAGAGCACTAGCTTTGCAAGCTAGGGGTTGAGAGTTCGAGTCTCTTCCGCTCCATTGCAGATTCGGCCCTTGAATCCGCGTTGTTTCCCGAGAAAACTAGGCTTTTCTGATCGGGGCGTGAGTCACGGTCGCGCCCGAATTGGTCGCGCTGAGCCGCGCTGTTTTTCCTTGTTTCGCGCCCCAACTGCTGGCACCTCTGCTGGGTGTCAGTTGGCACCGCTTTGAGGTTGATCGGCCGGGCGTCGGTGGTGCCCGTTGCGGCTTCGGCTTGCCGCTCGCGTGCGATGCTCGGCAGCCGGTACATCGCCGCCGACGTGTCGGTCAGCCCCAGCACAGTGTAGTGCTTCAATGTCGTTTGGTAGTCACTGTGCCGCATGATCCGTTGGGCGACTTGAGGCGTCACACCAGCGCGGGCGAGTTGAGTTCCGAGCATGGTTCGGAGCGCGTGCAGGTCGATCACGCGCCCTTGGTCGTCCGTCGCCACGATCCGCGTCTTGGGCTTGGCCTTCTCGCCCGCCCCAACCATGACCGGTTTTCCTTCGTCGTCCAGCACCGGCACCTCGCGTGCGATCCCGGCCTGCAGGAAGTCTTTCAGCCGCGTTTCGTCAGTCACCGTGTCCGGGAACACCTTCGCCGACCAGTTGCGACACGCGCGTGTGAAAGGCATCGACCACGGCGCAAGCGTGGTTCAGTTGCGATGGTGGCTCATCGAGCTTGTCAATCAGCCGAACGTACTTCAGGCCATGCTCGCGGATATCCGCGACGAGAGCCTTGTCTTCGTACCACGCCAGCGCCTTGCGAACGAGTTCGGAGTTCGAGCACAAATGGCCAGAAGTTGCCAATTCACACCGCCCTTGAAAGGGCTGGGCCGAGCGGCGCATCGTGGACGGTGTGTTTTCGACACCGCCGCCCGGACCATTCGCGGGGGATCAGCCCGCTACCCGATTCCAGAGTACACCGCGTCGGCGGCGGAGCCACTCAACAATGGGTGTCAATTGAGAGCATGCGCAGCGGCCAATCAGCACCCGCTTTCAAACGCCGCGACAAAGGCGTCGAAATCGTCCCCGGTCACGAAGATATCACGATCGAAATCCGAGCTTCCCTCACAGGCCTCAAATGCGGCTACGCCAAGACTCAGACGTCTATTGAGGGCGTTCAAGATCTACTCCAAACTCCAAACCGTGCTTAGTCTCGGGACTTCCTCGATACGACCCTATCGCCGCCGACGATTCACAACCAACAAGCTCGCAACCAAAATCGGCATCACCCCAGGAGCCGGGAGTTTCACCAGAAAGGCCATTTCCTGTCCGTTGAATGCGCCGTAGCCCGTGATTGCGGAGCCGTCGGCAGAAAGTCCGCTAGCTTCGGTCAACGTCCATCCCGAAAGGTCAACTCCGAGAGTCGGTAGAAAAGTATTTAGGTCCACCATCCCGCTCGATTCAGTCCACATGAAGGCGTGGTTTTCGAACGTGCCCGTCGGATTGCTGAACCCGGCGACAATCGAGCCATCTGCATTCACTGCGAGCGCTTTGGAGAATCCACCGAGCGATCCGATGTCGTGCATTTCACTCCCAGACCAACGAAACGCGTGGACTAATTTATCCCCTGTGGTATAACTGTCTCCGACGACCGCAGAGCCATCGCCGCTGATTGCGTATCCGAAAGAAGACGTTCCCCCCAGTGTGCCTAAGTCTTGCATTCCACTTGTTGTCCACCGAAACGCGTGACTCTTGGCGTTCCCGACAGTGCTGCTCCAGCCTGTCACCGCGGAGCCGTCGCTGCTGATTCCGTAGCCATATGCCGACGCGCCGCCAAGCGTTCCAAGATCTTCTATTCCTGCGCTCGTCCAGCGAGCGGCGCGAGAAAACTGGCTTCCCGCTTGAAAACTCAAACCAGCAACAATAGAACCGTCGCTGCTTACGCCGTATCCCCCCGACGCCCCTGTGCCCCCCAGCGTCGGAAGATCTTTCATCCCGTTCGATTCGTTCCAGCGGAACCCGCGAATTTGAGAACTGGTTGTTGGCCTTATCGCTCCAACCACAACCGAGCCATCACCACTTAGGCCGTAGCCGACGGACGTTGATCTTGCGGTCGGTCCCAAGTCTTGCATTCCCATCGATGTCCATCGAAATGCGTGCAAGTCCGTGTCGCCGCTTGTCCTGCTTTGTCCTGTGACGACCAAGCCGTCGTTGCTCACCGCGTATGCGCGAGAATATGTGCCCCCAAGAGTTCCGAGGTTCGTAATAGTCGCACCGCCACGTGTGACGGGCAAAACCATGAGTCCGAGGACGCAGGTAGACAGCGTGAACAAGGCATTCCGAACAAAGCTGACGTAAGACATCGTGAACATGTTTCATCCCCTCGTGATTGGTCGGCCCACAACGTACCGCTAGCGGATCAACATCGCGCAGCCGACGACCACCCGCTAGCCTACTCGAAATCGCCCTCAACCGCAAAGCATGAATCCGTTCGTCGGTGCCCAGTATCGCTGGCGTGCCCGCCCGACCTTGAAAGTCGAAAAAGCGGCGAACTTGAGAGAGTGGGTGTAAGTAAAGCGTGAAGGCCGCGCCCCCGTGGGGTTGGCGGGGTCTTTCTCCGCCCGATCCAGCTCGCGTTCGCACCGCCGTACCCACGCCGAAACTTTTCTTTCGGATCGCCCGCGATTCATTCCAGAACCCCGCCGCCCGCGCCGCAGTCCCAGCCAACGGCCCGAGCGTGTGCGATCGACGTGAGGCACCGGCCCGGCCCGTGGGCGTCACCAGAGCGGCCGGGAGCGACGTCGCCTCATGCGGAGCATTTGACCGGACGCGACGACCAAAGCCGAACCCGCTGCTTCCTTATCGCTTCCAACGTCGCCAGCCCGACCACGAGCCTCATCGACTCGAACGGGTCGGCCTTCTCGACGTGCGCGATCAACTTGTCCACCGCGAACCTGTTCGGGCGCTCCGGCCGCGTGGGTCGGGGGAGAACACCAGCCGCGATCCGCCGCGACACCGTGCGCCGAGAAACCCCCAGCGCGTCCGCGAGTTCTTCGGAGTCAATTTCCCGGAGTTGGTACCCGTCCATGCGTCACCCTCCAAGTATCTGATTCATTCAACCCCGGGTGCTAGTCCGGGACGTGTACTGCGCAACAGTGGTGTCTCGTTCCACGAAACACCCGAGAAGCGAGAGCCACGAACCAGAACGCCGCTGGCACGCGCGCCGTTGCGTTATTTCGCGTAGAGTCGCGCGGAGCCGTGGCGAACATCTAGACGCCGTGGCGTGTTGCGCGAAAATAGGGGCGCGGCATATGATGCTAAGCACTGGCCCGATCGTTCACGCGGAGATCAATTGCGTGCCGGTTGTCACGAGCGTAGCCGAACAGTGTCGCGAGCAGCTCGACTTCACGAAGATTTCAAGCGGTGCAGAAATGCCACAGGCGATTTCGCATGGCGCTTGTTAGGGCTTTTCAAACGCGCTTGAGCGTATATATAGGGATTACGTTGCGACGCGAGCGCGAGGCCCGACGCCGCACTGTCGTTTTCGCGCGTGTCGAGCACGTCTGATCCGCGCGATTGCCTTGCCCCGTCCCCAAACTGTCCAAGTTACGGCTCCCGGGTGCCCACCTGGTCAGTTGACGCGACCAATCACGAGATGTCGTTTGTGTTCACGTTAGAGACTGCGGTACGCTAGATTCGTCCCGGACTAGGCGTGGCGTCGATCCGCCAGCGGATACGGAGCGCGGCTCTGTACCGCCCAGCGCGAGGGAGAGAGCATGTCCAGTACTGCCGTCAATTCCAGTTTGCTTGCCGTCGTCCTCATGCTCGCGGCCCTGTGGCTTTCGCCTGCGGTCCACGCTCAGTGCCCGTTGTCCTTCGCCGCGGCGGTCAACTACGCCGCGGGCGTCTCCCCCATCTCCGTCGCGGTGGGCGACTTCAACGCCGACGGCAGGCTCGACCTGGCCGTGGTGAACCAGACCAGCAAAAACGTCTCGGTGCTCCTGAACACGACGAGCTTGGTTTCTCAACAGCCCGCGCCGGTCTCCACCTGCCCTTCGGGCGCGGCGAGTTTCAGCGTGACCGCAACCGGCAGTGGTCCCATCACCTACCGCTGGCAACGCGAGACCACACCCGGCACCTTCGTCAACCTCTCCAACGGCCGCACGACGTGGGACGGGTGCGGTGGGAGCGGGCTCGTCTTCGGAAGCGCCACGCGCTCGCTCGTCATCGCGGCCGACACGGCGGGCGAACTCACTCTCTGTTCCGGACATGCCGTCCGCTATCGCTGCGTCGTCACCAGCACCTGTGGGAGCGCAAACAGCGACCCGGCCACGCTCACCATCTGCTTCGCAGATTTCAGCTGCGACGGCTTCGTCTCCGGCGAGGACTTCGACGGTTACGTCACCGCGTTCGAGGCCGGCGACGTCGCGGCCGACTTCATCGCGGACGGGTTCGTCACGGCCGACGACTTCGATGCGTTCGTCGCGGCGTTCGAGGCTGGCTGCTGACGGCGGGCCTCGGGCCTTCCTCGTCACGCCGTCCTGAACCATCTCTCGTCGGGCGTTACAAACGCGCGGGAATAGTTCTGCACCTGCATGTCTTGGTAGAGCACCTCGACGAACTCGACGTTGGCGGGGAGCAGGCCGAAGAAGTCGAAGAAGAACACGGTGGGGCTGACCACCGTGACCGCCGCCGCGTAGGTTCTGGCCCTCGTGCTGACGTTGACCAAGGCTCACGCGGGCTGACGGATGACGCACGGTCGGGCGGCGTAGTTGGCGCCGGGTGGCATGGCGGCGGCGGATGGCATGGTTGGCAGCGGATGGCGTGGTTGGCAGCGGGTGGCATGCTCGCTGCGTTAAGCGAGCGTGGCATCGAAGCTCGTTTCAGCGAGCTTGCTCGCTTCTAGGCCACCGCTTCAGCTGTGGTGTGTCGCGGCTGCCTCGTTCTCTGTTTGTCATTTTTCATGCCCAACCCGTTTCAACGGGCTTCACACGCGGTGGCTTCGGCCGCCCGAAAGGCGGTACCTCATATGGCTGCGCCCTTTGATCGTTGACCAGACGCGATCACCATGGCCTGAAGGCGTGCCGAGGCTGGAAGCTCGTTGAAACGAGCTGCGCGAATGAGATAAAAGCTGGAGAGGCGTGCTGGTGCTCGTCCAACCACGCCTGAAGGCGTGGCCTAGAAGAGAACAATCCTGGTGAAGCGGGATAGGGGAACGGTGGGTGGCATGCCCGCCGCGCGATGAAGACACTGAGATCCGACGGAACCGATCTCAGTGGCAGGAAGTCAGTGCTACCCCGCTGGCAAGTTCGTCGCAGGTAGCCTTGATCTCGGCGATCGTCGCACTAGCGGAACGCTCGACCCGAATATCGATCAGGCCTTGAACAATCGGGGATTTGGAGAGACTCGGCCAGGTGCTCATAGGTGTCACGTCGGGTTCCGCTTCGTTGCTGCCATTCTACCAAAACGGTAGGACTGTGCGGCCCCGGCAGATGGGAAGCGGTAGCCGCGAGGGCGGTTGGCATCGAAGCCCTTTCTCGTCATTCGGGGCGTCAAGCCTCTCTCACCCCACCGCCATACCCAAATCTACTGTCGCCCCATTCGCCTCGGGCCTCCGATCCAAACCCGTGCGGAGTTCCTTGACTAACCCCGCGATATCGCCGCGCAGCGGGGCCGTGAAGACCATTCGTTTTTCGGTGATCGGGTGGGTGAAGCCCAGCACGCAGGCGTGTAGCGCTTGGCGGGCGATGACGACCGAGCCGTCGCGGGCCGTGAACGGGCGGCCGCCGTACATGTCGTCGCCGACGATTGGGTATCCCAGGTGCGAGAGGTGGACGCGGATCTGGTGCGTGCGGCCGGTTTTGAGTTCGAGCTCGACCAGCGTGTAGTGGTTGGACCCCGCGTGCTCGGGCTCGTTCATGCGCACGGAGCGGTCCGAGGGGCCCTCCCAGGTGTAGTGCTCGCGCACGCGGTAGATCGTGACGGCGTGCTTGCCTTGGTCGTCGTGGCGGACCACGTACTTCTCGCGATAGCCCTTCTCGCGCGAGGGGTGGTTGCCGATGGGCAGCTCGATCACGTCGTTGTCGGGCTCGACCTTGCCGCGCACGACGGCGAGGTATCGTTTATCAACGGTGCGGTGCTCGAACTGGTGGCCGAGCTTCCAGTGAGCCTCGTCCTGCTTGGCGAAGACGATGCAGCCAGAGGTGTGGCGGTCGAGGCGGTGGACGACGCCGGGCCGCGCGAGGTCGTGGCCCACGGCCGAGAGATTCCCGCCGAGCTTGGAGTTGTTCTGGAAGTGGTACGCCAGCGCGCTGAGCATGGTGCCCTTGAGGTGCGAGCGAGCCGGGTGGACGATGATGTCGGGCTGTTTATTCAGGACAATTAAGAACTCGTCCTCGTAGAGCACGTCAAGCGGGATGTTCTCCGGCTGGATGTTCTTGTCCGGCGGCGGCGGAACGACGACCTCGACCGTGTCGCCCTTGCGCAGCACGGTGGAAACCTTCGGCGGGCGGTTGTTGACAAGCACGCCGCCGCCCTTGATGACGCGCTGCAACTGCGTGCGGCTCATGAATCCGATGCGGTCGGTGAGGTAGCGGTCGAGCCGCTTATTAAGGTCGCGGTTGAGCTTGAACGTGACACGGCGAAGCTCGGCGTCGTCCTCGGGGCCGTCGCCTTCCTGCGCGGCCTGTTCGGCGGCGACGCGGATGGATTCCTCGTCGACCTTGCCGCCGGGGCGGATGAGGACGCGCGAGCCAGCGGAGCCGAGGATGATCTCGTCGTCGGGGGGTGGGAGTGATGAGGTCGGTGGCATGGTGGTGGAGAAACGGAAAATGGGAGCAAGATGGTGAAAACACGTTAGACCTGAAAGAGCCTTCGTTGCCCTTGCTCATCAACTGTGCTGATGCCTTTCCAGATTCTGATCCCTGCCGCATTCTTGGTCGCATAAAGAAGCGTGTAAATCTGTCGGTCTTTTTGATTCTCGACAGGCTCTTCTGCGAAGTGGGAAAAGCCAAGAGATTTCAAGCGTTCACGATAACGTGCCCGTAAGCGAGCAGCCCCATCAGTCGGCGAAGCTGCGAGCAAGGCACGCCAATTGGGCTCGCCCATAAATCGATCGAGGTTTGACTGTGGGTTGTTGTAGTAATATGCAGCCCAGTTTCGAAGCGCGTCCGTGCTGTCTGCGAAGAGTAGAACGAGGTCTGTTTTTCGCGCAGCAATCTTCTGTACAGTGGTGAAATCAAGATGCAGCCCAAATGGATCTGCAAACGTCATACACAGTGCATTGCGATCAGGTACGCCTCCAAGTAGTTCGTCAATGACTAGGTTTGCATCCCCTTGAATTACCCTTGCCTTCGTGTTCTTGATTTGCGCGGCTAACCTTGATCGCAAAGCCTCGCAATTTTGCTCGTCTTGGTCGCAAAGGTGTAGCTTTATGAACGGGAATTTCACCGATGCGGCAATTAGAGAACTGCCTTGAACAATCTCGTTCGATCCTCGGATTCTTGCCAGGCCTGCGCCGCTGAACAGATCGATGTAGTGAAGTTGGCCCCATTTGTCTTTCATCGCTGTTGTGAAAGCATCCAAATAGCGACCGAGAAAGTGGTACTTCCGTCTACTCCATGGACCGACATCTGGGATCGTTAGGCCATCATCACTTGGCGAGATCGGCATTCATTGTTCCCCGAAGGCATCTCGTCCCAGGTCCGCCCCGCCAAGCTTCGTCCCGTCCGACTCTTCTGCACGCCTCCCCATTGTTTGAAGAAGAACGCGACGTCTTTCTCGATGCACTGGCGGTGGATCTGTTCGACCCAATCCTTCTCCATCGGTCGCGCGCCGGGTCCAGATTCTCCTCCCACGATCACCCATTCGATGTGCTGGAGGGGCAGTCGTGGGATTGAGCCGAGAAGTGGTTTGCACGAGAGGAAGTGAACGGCCGCGGGGATGCGGCGAAGTGTTTCGATCCGGTAGGTGTACATCATGCTCTCGACAGACGTGCCCATCCACACGTTCTTTGACCACGGGAGCACCTTCGCCAGTTCCAGGGCACGCTCTGGCCGTTTGGTCAGCACTTGAAACTCATGCTGCGGACACTCCTCCATCACGCGGAACACATGGAGGATGAAATCGGGCGGGACATCTTTGTGAAACAGGTCGCTCATCGAGTTCACGAAGATGCGTTTGCCCTTGCGCCACCGGCGCGGAAGATCGAGCGCGTCGTGGTCAAGGTTGATATGGCCGGTAAACACCGGTCGGCCGTTCTTCGAGCGGGCGGCGGTGTCGGCGTATTTCTCTGAGGTTGTTCCGCCGATCTGAGCGAGCCGGAGCGCCATTCGAGCCGCGTAGCAGTTGAGACATCCGGGCGAAACCGGAGTGCAGCCCGCCACCGGGTTCCAGGTCGCTTCAGTCCACTCAATTGATGAGCCGATGGCCATGCACGGGAGAGTAGCAAACATACTCCGAACGTGCAAGTTGATCCGCAAAACTTTGCGGGAACTTGCGACATGAAACCACCCATCACCCATCCGGCGTATCAATCAACTTCTGCAGCCTCTCTGCCATTATCGGCGGGAGGCGTTCAACCCAATTCGCATCGACCAGCCCCACGCCGATCAGGTCCATGATGTGTACCTGGTCTTTTCGGCGGAAGGCCGTGAGCTTGATTCGGACGAGCGCGTTCAGGTCGATCACGCGGAACGGGCCGAAGTCGGAGGATTCGCTGACATCGAGGTTCGGCGAGGGCTCGCCGGGCCTGACGAGTTCGCTGGCGAAGATGATGTGAACGGCGTCGCGCGGGCTGGCACCCTCGTGGTCGAGAAAGAGGTCGAGCCCCGAGGCGTGTCGGTGCACGAAGCCAGCGTGCTCCAAGGCCTTCTTTGCAGCGTCAAAGTCCGCGCGGCGTATCAAGACATCGACATCCTGGGTGTTCCGCACCGCGGCGCGGTCCACCGTGGCGACCCACGCGGCCACGGCGTTCCCGCCAACGACTGCGTAGTTCACGCCGCCGTCTCGAAGGGCCGAGGACGCACGGAGCATACGTTGGCGGACTTGTTCCACGGCATCCACCATCCGTTGCAGGAGATCGGCGGGAATTGAAGGAGAAGAGGTCACCTGTGATTGTATCAGCGTGCGATCGAGGCACGCTGTCTGACAAAGCTTCAGTGCAAGGTGGAGAGGTTGCGACGCGTGCTGCGTGAATTCGACCTTGACCTCGGCTTTCACTGAAGCTTGCGAGGAGGAGGGCTAAGCCTGCTTCCATGGCGCGGCAGCGAGCGTTGTCGGCGCGACTCTGCCGGGTCGTGATGTTGTGTGAAAACCCGGAATCGGCTCGGAGCGTCGATCTACCTCCAACCCTCCTCGGACCTACCCCTGCTCCGCCAGCAGATTCATCCCGCGCGCGACGGCC
>ENA-ORBV01003864-ORBV01003864.1-microbial-mat-metagenome-genome-assembly--contig:-NODE-3864-length-29462-cov-6.798911_pt1 | contig 29462 bp, 29 predicted proteins | sample MGYA00237777_ERZ505514 | MGnify/ENA primary metagenome ERZ505514 (study PRJEB26160, sample SAMN06269048) | microbial mat metagenome | isolation source: Oligotrophic lake microbial mat | place... | reverse complement strand
TGTATAAGAGACAGCAATGGTTCCACGTGGTGCGCGATACGCTGACCCACGACATCACCGAGACGCGGCGGCTGGATGAGGCGCCCAAGACAGGCACATGAGACGCCTTGCTGCGGGTGGCCGCATCGATCGAGCACGTCCGCTCCCCTTCTCGTGGAACGGGCAGGCGCTCACTGGCTTCGCTGGCGACACCCTGGCATCCGCGCTCCTGGGGGCGGGCATCAGCGTCATCGGAACAAGTGTGTCGTTAGGCCGCCCGCGCGGGGTGATGAGCGCCGGGCTCGAGGAAGCCACCGCCTTCGCGCAGATCACCAGCCGAGGAGTGAGCGAGCCGCTGGTGCGCGCGACCTCGCTGCCGCTCTACCACGGTCTCGCCGCCGAGGGGCGCATTACCAAGGGGCGACTCACCGACACCGCCGACTCGGCCCGCTTCGACAAGCGCTTCGCGCACTGCGACGTGCTCGTGGTGGGCGCGGGACCCGCCGGGCTGGCGGCGGCACTCGAGGCTTCGCGTAGCGGGGCGCGGGTGATGCTCGTCGAAACCGATATCGAAATCGGCGGAGCGCTGCTGCGGGACATTGAGACCATCGGCGGCGCACCGGCCAGCGCGTGGGTGACGACCGCGATGGCGGCGTTAGGCGCGGCCTGTGATACGCGAGTGCTGACGGCGACAACCGCGTCGATGCAGATGGATCAGAACGGAATGCTGCTCGCGCAACGTATCGGAGCCCATCTCGCGGCCCATGAACGCGGCTCCCTGAGCGAGCAGCGCCTGTGGCATGTGCGGGCCCGGTGCATCGTGCTCGCCACTGGGGCGCTCGAGCGACCGATCGTCTTCCAGGACAACGACCGGCCCGGCATCATGCTCGCCGGCGCCGCGCGCGCGTACTTGCATCGCCACGCGCTTGTTCCCGCGCAGGGCGTGGTCTTCACCACCAACGATTACGCCTACCACACGGCACTCGACTGGCACGCGGCGGGCGTTCCGGTCGCCGGCATCATCGACATCCGTCCCGCCGGCGACGGTCACCTGCGACGGCTTGCCACGGCGGCCGGCATCCCGGTGCATAACGAGTCGGTAGTGGAAGGAACGACGGGGGACACCGATGGGCGACTCTCGACGGTGCACGTGCGCACCCCCTCGGGAACGCTCCACCTCGATGCCGATCTGCTCGCGGTCTCCGGAGGTTGGGAGCCGAATCTCAACCTCCACTTACAAATGCGAGGCGCCACCGCGTACGACGCGCGACTGGGCGCGGCGGTTCCGACCGCAGCGCTCCCCGGACAATGGATCGTCGGCTCGGCGCGTGGCGAGATGTCGCTGGGCGAGTCCCTTGCCGCCGGCGTCGTGGCCGGGCGCCAGGCACTCGCCGGACTCGCGGGCATCGACACACGCACCAAGGCGCCTAACGACTCGGCCATGCCGACCGCCGCCACTCGCGAGAACGACCCGTCACTCACCTGGCGCATCCCGGCGCCCGACGGCGACGAGTCGCGGTCGTTCGTCGACCTGCATCGCGATGCCACGGTAGCCGGCGTGCAGCGCGCGGTCGACGCCGGTGTGCGGCACATCGAACACGTGAAGCGCTTTACCCTCGTCGGCACCGGCGTCGAGCAGGGGCGATCGGCCAAGACCAACGCCGGCTCCCTGACCGCTTCGCTCACCAATCGCCCCCCCTCCGATGTGGGAACGTCGGGGAGCCGCCCTCCGTTCGAGCCGCTCCCCTTTCACTTGTTAGGCGGTCGGGCCAGGGGTGCGATGTATGAACCCGTGCGCACCACCGTTATCCACGCCTCGCACGAGGCACTCGGTGCCGTCTTCGAGTCCGCTGGGCAATGGCTACGCCCCACTCGCTACCCACGCCCCGGCGAATCGGTACGCGACACCGTGCGGCGCGAATGCCGCGCCGCGCGCACCGGCGTTGCCGTCATGGACGCCTCGACGCTCGGCAAGATCGACGTGCGCGGCCCCGACGCCGCCTGGTTTCTGGACCAGTTGTACGTGAACGACATCGGCGCCATTCCCGAGGGGAGGGCGCGCTACAGCCTCATGTGCCATCTGGATGGCTCCATTTTCGACGACGGCCTAGTGATGCGGACCGGGGCGCAACAATTTTTCGTTACCACCTCCACCGGGCATGCGGCCGCCGTGGTCGACTGGATGGAGGAATGGTTGCAGACCGAGTGGCCCGCGCGCCGTGTGTGGGTCACGCCGATCACCGAGCAGTATTCGACCGTGGCGGTGGTCGGTCCGCTCGCGCGCGATCTCGTTTCCGGCGTGGTCCGCGACGTCAACGTGTCCAACGACGCCTTTCCATTCCTTGCCGTTAGGCGCGGAACGGTGACCGGCATCGGCGGGGCACAGGTGGCACGGGTGAGTTTTTCCGGCGAGCTGGCCTTCGAGGTGAGCGTCCCTTGGCACCACGGGCCTGCGCTCTGGGAGACCATTTTGTCGTTAGGCGCCCCACTGGGCATACGGCCCTACGGGCTCGACGCGCTGCAGGCGCTCCGCATGGAAAAGGGCTACATCATCGTGGGACAGGACACCGAAGCGCTCAGCACGCCATACGACGCTGGGCTCGGCTGGTTGGTATCGAAAAAGAAGGACTTCGTGGGACGACGTTCGATGGAGCGACCGGCGCCGCGCCGCACCGACCGCGTACAACTGGTTGGATTCGTGTGCACCGATTCCGACGAGGTCGTTCCCGAGGGGGCCGGGCTGGTGAGCGCCGTTGGCGTTCCCCCAATGCGCATCGAGGGGCACGTCTCGAGCAGTTGCTGGAGCGAGACGCTCGGGCACCCCCTCGGGCTGGCCCTCGTGCGCGGTGGCCGGGCACGCCACGGCGAGGTGTTGCAGGCGCCGCTAGGGGACCGGATCGTGAGCGTAACGCTGGTGGATCCGGTACACTACGACCCACGGGGAGCCCGGCGCGATGGATGAAATCATTCCCTTCGCTCCGGCACTCGTCCGCCAGATGGCCGAGGCGTCGTCGGACCACGCTCGACTGGTCGCCTGCTCCATTGCCGCCGTGATCTCGGTGCGCGCTGTCGGCACCGCCTCTGCCCGAGTGTCGCGCACACTTGGCGTCTATTCGCTGCCGTCACCTAACGCTGTCGTGGCCACGTCGTTCGGCGATTGCCTCTGGGTGCGTCCCGACGAGTGGCTACTGGTTGGTGCCTCGACAGCGCGCCAGGATATGCTCGACGCGCTCGACGCGGCCGTCGGGCGCGACGAGGGCGCCGTGATCGACGTATCGGCCAGCCGTATCATCCTTGAACTTTCCGGTCCCGCGTCGCGCGATGTGCTGGCTAGCTGCTGCCCGCTGGACCTGCACCCGCGCGCCTTTCTGCAAGGGCGCTGCGCGCAAAGCATCGTGGGCCGGGTGCCGGTACTTTTGCACCTGGCGGACGACGCCCCGTGTTGGCGGATCTACGTACGGCCGTCGCTGGCCGCGTATGTGGTTTCCTGGCTCACCGACGCCATGCCGACCGTCTGAGTCGCCTCACCTCCCCACGCCCCCCTTGTTTGCCACCTTGGCCCCGGCGGGCGTAAACATTTCGACCGACACCGTGAAGGTTCGCTCCTCGTCCGGCTGAAGCGCTCCAACACCCACCACTTGCCGAGATACCTCTTCCCCCTTCTCGTTCTTGATCGACATCACCATGGAGTACTCCCATGGATCGCCGCCGACCGGGTGGCGAATGCGACCCTCGACGCGAAGCGCGGTGAGACTCGGAATCGCGCGCGCAGCGGCTCCGGGGTCAAAGCGGAGGTGATGCTTACATCCCGGACACACGCTGGCGCTTTCCAGAATCTTCGCCCGGCAGTGAGGACAGACGCGTGTGGCGCCAACTACTGCCTCACGCCCGTTGCTCATAAGGCGTCGCGATCTCCCTCTGCCACGGATTTGGTGTGCTTGGCCGTCTCCCAACCGAACTCGGCGCGGCCGCGCATCCTCGATCCGGCAGCAACGGTCAGCGACCCCGCCTTCAGATCCCCGTTCAGCACGCCGGACTCCAGCAGCTCCACCCGTGCAGCATCGACAATATTTCCCTCCAACTCCCCGCCGATGACGACCGAATTGGCCTTCACACCTCCGGTGAGCTTGGCTCCGGGTTCGATGGTAAGATTACCCTCGACGTTGACGTCACCCTTGAAGCGGCCTGCAATCCGAATGTGGCCGGCGCCGTCGATCTTGCCTTCGATCGTCAGCTCGGAACCAATCACCGACTCACTGGCATCGCGCGGTGCCACGCGTGGTGGCTGGACGTAGCTCACTGGCAGATCCGAGGGAGCGAGCTCTTCCTTCTTGTAGCTGGATTCGGTTAGGCTCGGAACCACGTCCTTCCGAGGCGCGACCTGTTCCTTCCAAAGTGCCATGAGTAAGTCTCCGAGGGTGATTGCGGAAGAGTACGCTGCGGTAGTTTCGGCCGCTGTCAGGTGCGTCACCAATGTAGGCGATTTCTCCACGCACCACCAAGCGGGCTGGGGCAGCGGAGCGGGGTGAGCCTCGAAGTTGCCGAACTGGCGCACAACGCCGACGATGACAATCCTCGCCTCGGCACCGGCGCGATCGGCTTCTTGCCTCTTTTGAAAAGGCAGCGAGAACATCCGGCCAGTTCGGTTCGTAGATTGCGGCACGCAGGCTGTAGGTGCTATCCTTGACCGCAGCGGTGGAACTTCCGTGCACTCTCCACGTCGCACCATTCCGAGGAAGCGCCAATGAGCCACTCGCACCCCCGACCCTCGCCTGCAGGCCTTCGCCGTCCACCTCAGAGCGGGGCGCGAATTGCCGGAGCGGCAGGTCTCGTTGTCGCCGCGCTCGTTGCCGCACCATGGCTCGCGCGTCGGCTCACCGGCTGGCCAGCGGCTCCGGCGCTGGCCGCGTTCGTGGCGCTCACCTGCTCGCTCTACGTCTGGTTTCGACAGGTGCAGCAGACCTCGCAGCGCGCCGCCGTCGGTCTCTCCCTGGCCTACGCGGCCTTGGCGGCTGGGGCCATCTGGCTCTGGACGGGGGGCTGAAACGGAATACCTCTCGGACTGCGGCACTCGGACATTGTCAGGGGCGGCCTTCGCCTCCGTGTCCATCTCTCGCATGCTTCGTTCTCCGAGCTTTCGTCGCACCCTTGCTGGCAGCCTTCTCTCGGCCGCGGTTCTTGCCGCCGCGTGCGCGACGCGTGACGCCCTGCATCCTCCCGCTGGAACTCAGATCGCCCTCGGAACATGGGGGGGCGACGGCGCGGGAATTGTCGCGACGGATTCCGCGACCCACATCCACATCGGCTGCACGTTCGGCGATGTGGTTGGACGCGTCGTGCTCGACGCCGACGGGCGCTTCAATGTGAGTGGCAGCTACATGCTGCGCGCCTACCCCATCGCGATCGGCCCGACGGTACCGGCACAATTCTCGGGACGGGTGGTAGGCCCGACACTCACTATCGTTGTCGCCGTTAACGACACGGTCGCGCGAAAGCTCGTGGCACTGGGTCCGGTGAGCGTGCGCTTCGGTCATCAGCCGAAATTGGGGCCCTGCCCGATTTGCGCGGTTCCGCGCCGAGGCGGCTGAGTTTCTCCTCGGACCACCGCAGGGGCACCCCCACCCATGCAGTCGGCTTGTCGTTAGGCGTGGCGATTGCCCTTCCGCTGGCGATAGACGCTCCGGAGCGATGAAAAGCTGTGCTGCCCCCATGGCTCCACTCCCGCTGACCTCCGGCTCGCTCTGACCCGGGCGGCGTAGTACCATTGCCCAACCCTCTTACCGAGCAATCCACAATGCGCCGTCGCTGTATCGGAATCCCGCTCGTGCTGCTCCTCATGAGCGCCGCCCCAGCGACCGTAGACGCCCAGGCACGACGCACTCCCCTAGCCGACTTGGTGCACGACGTGTCCATCACCGAGCTGCAAGAGGGGCTGCAACGGGGGCGCTGGACCTCGTTGCAGCTGGTTGACGCCTATCTGGCGCGCATCCGCGCCTACGATCAAGAGGGCCCGCGCCTGAATGCACTCCTCCGCTTGAACCCTCATGCACGCCGCGACGCGGCCGCGAGGGATCGCGAACGCCGGACGAACGGGTCTTCGGGTCCGCTGCACGGAATTCCCATCATCCTCAAAGACAACTTCGACACCTACGACATGCCGACGAGCGCCGGGTCACTGGCCTTCGCCGGTGTGCAGCCCTCCGCCGACGGATTTGTCGTGAAACGGCTGCGCGAGGCGGGCGCGATCATCATCGGCAAGAGCAACATGCACGAACTCGCCGCCGGGATCACGTCGGTCAGCTCGTTAGGTGGCCAGACGCGCAATCCGTACGATCCCATGCGATGCCCCGGCGGTTCCAGCGGCGGCACCGGCGCCGCAGTGGCGGCAAGCTTTGCCGCTGTAGGATGGGGTTCCGACACCTGCGGATCCATCCGAATCCCATCCGCCTTCAACAACCTCGTGGGGCTGCGGCCTACACAGGGAATGGTGAGCCGGAACGGCGTCGTGCCACTCTCGCACACGCAGGACATTCCCGGCCCGCTGGCCCGCTCGGCGACCGATCTCGCCATCGCACTCGATATCACGGTCGGCTACGACCCCGCTGACACGGTCACGCGTGCGGTGCAGCAGCGCCGGGTCGCCTCGTTCACGGATTCCCTACGCGCGTATCCGCTGCGCGGCACGCGCATTGGCGTGCTCACGAACTACATGACCGGCGACATAGACACCGACATTCGCGACACGGTGCGGGCGATGGTGCGCGCCATGCAGCAGGCCGGCGTGGAGGCCGTCGACATACGCATCGCCGACTTCGACTCGCTCATCGCCAACACCAGCGTCCTGAACTTCGAGACGAAGTTCGACCTCATCGATTACCTCCACGCCATTCCGAACGCCCCGCAGATCACGGTGCGGGACATCCTCGACCGCGGACTCTTTCATGATGCCATGACCGGGCGCATCACCGCCATGGACACCGCTGGAACGCGAGACAACGAGGCCTATCGCGTGGCACTCGCCAAGCAGCCGGTGTTGCGCGCGCGTCTGCTGGGGCTCATGGACTCACTCAACGTGGATGCCTTGGTCTATCCCACGCAGCGTCGTCGGCCGGTGCTGGTGGGAGAACCGCAACCGGGAGGCACGTGCGGACTCAGCGCCCATTCCGGATTGCCTGCCCTGAGCGCACCGGCGGGCTTTACTAACGACGGGTTACCTGTCGGCATCGAGTTTTTGGGACGCCCGTTCGCCGACGTCCGGCTGGTGTCGCTGGCCTTCGCGCTCGAAGCGTTAGGCACCAAACGGCGGGCACCCAGCACGACTCCGCCCCTGGTGGCCGGTCGGTCGCCGGCTCCGGTTTCGGTCAGCACGGTGGTCGAGCGGGGTGCCGAACGCGCCACCAGCCGATTCACTTTTGATCAGATGACAAATGTGCTCCGCTTCGATGTTCGGGTGAGCGGTGTTGCACCGGAGCGTTTGCAGGCCGTGGTTCTCTCCCGGCGCGACACGCCGGGTGGGGCGCGCGTAATCCACCGGATGTCGGGGCCCGGCCGGACGAGCGCGAATGGGCAGCTCCCGCTGAACGGTATCGATCGCGACGCGCTGGCAGGGGGGCGGCTTTCGGTGCAGATGTACGTCGCCGGCGCCACCGCGGTGGAGGCACGGGTTACCGGAATCCGACTGCGCTGAGGGTGAACTACGCCGCCGCCGGGAATTCGCTGAAGGCGCACACCCGCAGAGAGTAGCGAGCGTTGGACGGAGCCGCGCTAATTCCCGGCGTGCCCGACGTTTCCACGAAGGCACTTCCGCGCATTAGTGCGGGCGACGACTTTTTCACCCGGACACCACGCGACCGCCCGCTCGGTGCACTGCACTCTCGAACGGCTGGGGCGCTCCACCTTCATCGCGACTACTTCTTGCGCCCTCGCTTCCCATGGCCTCTAGCCAGCACCCTCGGCACCGTCGCCGTCATGCTGGTGGCGTCGACCGCACGCGCGCAGTCTCGCGCGGACTCATTAACTGCTCCACTGCGACTGGACCGCGAGACGGCAGCGTGGCTCGTTACCCTACCGCTCGGCTGCATCGACAAGGTACACGAGGCACCCAAAAGCCGCGGGTATCTCTACGAGACCACGGTGGCTATCAAGCCGGACTTCGCGAAGTCCCGTGCCTTTTACGGGTGTTCCGATTGGCACTCCGCGGTCAACTCGATCTGGACCATGGTGAAGGTGCTTCGGACCTATCCGGATCTCCGCGTTGCCCGCCTCATTCGGGAGAAACTCAACGAGCACCTCGCGCCTGCGGCACTGGCCGGGGAGGTGTCGTTTTTCAGTGAAGAGGGTGAGCGCAGCTTCGAGCGCCCATACGGCTACGCCTGGCTGCTGCGACTCTATGGTGAGCTTCGGTCGTGGGACGACCCTGACGCGCGAAAGTGGGCGGCAAGCGTGCAACCACTCGCCAAGCTCTTGCTCGACCGGACGACTCCGTACCTGCAAACGCTCGCCGCCCCGATGCGTATCGGCACTCATGCCAACACCGCCTTCACGTTGCAGCTGTTGCTCGAGTACGCGCGTCTCACTGCCGAAAGCGCGCTGGAGCACGCCGTCGTGGAGCGCTCGAGGCACTTCTTCGGCAGCGACCGTGGGTGCGCACCGAACCTCGAGGTATCGGGCTCCGATTTCTTCTCCCCCTGCCTGCTCGAGGCGGCGCTTATGGGCCAGGTGTTACCATCCAGCGATTTTCGCAGTTGGCTGAGCGCATTTCTCCCGCCACCCGATTCGCCGGGCTTCGAAGCGCTCCGGAGCGTCGTCGACATGAAGGGTGCGAATGCGGAGCTTGAGAAGGCCGACCTGATGGGCGCCAAGGCGCATCTGATCGGCCTGGCGATAAGTCGCGCCAAATCGCTGGAGCAGATCGCGACCGCCCTGCCACCGTCGGATGTCAGAGTGCCGGAATACCGGCGCATCGCAGCACAGCAGGCCCGTTGGGGGATGGGGGCGATGTACGACGCGGACTACGTGGGAACGCATTGGATCGGAACCTACTTGGTTGACTACCTCTTGTCTGCGCATTCGAGCGCACGATTGGCGCCGGTGCCGAGCGCACGATACTAACGTTTGGCGCACTTGTCAGTTGGTGTCTGTGGCAAGTTTGGCTCGACTCGCGCAGCGACGGGTACGCGTGCAACTCTTGAATCGCGCTCACTTGGGCTTCGAGTGCGACACTTTCGGCCGGCGTCGCCGCCCGCGCGACCGTTGAGGCCTTCGCGCACTCCCACCGCAGGCTCCCTTCAACGCCTCTTGAGCGCCACATAGGGTTTCACATACCAGCGCGGAACCAAGCCCCAGCGGCACCCCACGTCACGACGCCCCCGAGATCGCGTACTCGAACTCGTACGAATGCTTCCCGTCTGCAACGAGGATCACCATGGTCCCCGAGAGGCCAACCAACTCCTCCGTGCCAGAATCGGGAACCACGGAAATCACCAGATGCGGCGCCCCTCGGTTCATGGTGCCGCTGTGCTGGAGCACAAAGGTCCCCTTTCGACCCCCAAGGGTTCCACTCACCCGCTCTAACGCAACATAGCCAGCCGAATTCGGAACACCTGTGCCTGCCGCCAGCATCGTCCCCTTGCTGGAGGCATCCAGGTCACCATGAAAGTGCTTCTCGAGGCTCAGCCGACCGATCGCTGCCGCCGTGCTGCCGCCGTCCACAGTCTGCGGAGTCATCTTCACTTCGAAGGTGCCGCTGGCGCGCGTGGTCATGACCTCGTCCTTCCTGGTGGCGCCGGACACCGGCGCGTGAGTCAGAGCGTCGGCGGGAGCGCCGGGCTTCAGAATGACAGTGAGGGGAACCGTGATGCGCGCCAAAAGCGTGATAGTCGGCGTGCATCGCCACCTACCTCAGCGCAGCAAGTCGGCCGCATGTTCGGCGATCATCACCGTCGGCGCATGCGTATGACCTGACGTGATCGAGGGCATGATGGACGCATCCGCGACCCAGAGATCGTCGAGACCGTGCACCTTGAGCCGGTCACTGACCACCGCGTCCGACCCCGATCCCATTCGGCAGCTACCAACGGGATGATACAGGGTCTCCGAGCGGTCTCGAACAAACTTGCGAATGTCCTTCTCCATACCGGGAAATAGTTCCTCTCCCCTAAATCGATCAAGCTCGGCGCGCGCAGCCACTCGCCGCGCCAATTCGATGCCCTGTACCATGAGGTCGAGGTCCCGTTCGGCCCGATAGTAGTTAGCGACGATTCTCGGAGCAGTACCCGGGTCGGCCGATGCGAGCGACACCGAGCCCATGCTTTCCGGATGTAGCAGGATGCTCGCAATGGAGTAGCCGTGACCGGGAGGATTTCCGAAACCGTGATCAACGAAGAATGTCGGCGCGAACAGCAATTCCATGTCAGGTCGGTCGGCTCCGCTACGCAGCCGAACAAACGCGGCCGCTTCCGCGACATTGGACGTGAGAGGCCCAGTTCCTGCCACGAGGTACCGAAGCAGGTTTCCGATTCCTTCGGCGTCGGCCAGCGTGACGGGCTCACGACAGTGCTGCAAGACGCCGCAGCACACGTGATCCTGCAGGTGTTCCCCTACGCCTGGAAGATCCTGCACGACAGGAATGCCGTGTGTTTCAAGTTGCGCCGCTGGCCCGACTCCCGACAGCAGCAAGAGGTGCGGCGATCCGATCGCACCGGCCGCGAGCACGATCATCCCCGAGGCCCGATTCACCCGACCGCTAGCCAGGTACTCGATGCCGGTGGCTCGGCGTCCCTGAAACACGATCCGATGCACCACGCTGTCGGCGAGTACCGTGAGATTCGCACGGCGGCGGACGGGGTCGAGGTAGCCAGTCGCCGCACTCACTCGGGCCCCCCGCGCCTGCGTCACGCGAAACAGGCCAGCCCCGTCCATCGCGCCGGCAACAAAGCCTTCGTTAGGCGCCATCCCCTCGCTCCGTGCGGCTGCCACCAGTGCCATGGTCACCGGATTCACCGTTCGAAGAGGTCCGACGCTGATCCCGACCTGGCCCTTGGGTCGTCGACTGGCCGACGGCCACTCGGCGCGGTGCAAGGTCGGCGCCATTTCGTTCCATGACCACCCGGCGTTGCCTAACGTGGCCCAGCCATCGAGGTCGGCCCGGGCCGGCGGCGTCCAGATCATCGCGTTCATGGCGCTCGATCCACCCATCAACCGGCCCCGCGGCCAGTAGAGCGACCTGCCGGACGCCCCGGCTTCCGGCTCCGTCCGGAAATTCCAGTCGTGTCTGGTCTTGAAGAGTTTGGCAAATGCGGCCGGAATGCGGGATTCCTGCGGAATCTTCTCTGCGCCGGCTTCGACCAGGAGCACCCGCACCGACGGGTTCTCGGACAGCCGACTCGCTAACACGCAGCCGGCGGAGCCGGCCCCAATCACGATGAAGTCGTACATGGCCGCTACGATAGCTCCCCTCCCGCCGACCGGCCAGCCTAGCGCACGGACAGACTCGGAGCGTTGCGAACGATGATGGTCTTGCGCACAGCGACGAGGCTGGCCACTTCGCGCGCGACGCCCGACTCACGCAGCACCTGCTGGTGCGTTTGCCAAGCACCAAGCGACTCGACGCCGATGAGTCGCAGGTAGTCCCAGCCATCGCTCACCAGCAGTCGTCCGGTTTCCGACCAGCGCGTGAGCGTGCGTTGGCGTTCGAGCGGCCGCACCCGCAATGCCAGCAGACGTTCGAAGGCGTTCTGGTTTCCCGGCGTTAGGCGCACGTACTCCATGACGGTGAGGCCGCCTACCGTGTCGGCCGCAGCCACCGCCGCGTCCCCCAGCTCCGGGATCATCTCGGCGAACTGGTCGTGGTGCCGTTGCGACAGGGCGCCGAGGGCTCCGTACCATTGGAAGACCGAACGACCGCCCGAGGTCTGGCGCCGGAGGGCAGCGTTGGAGTCGTCCATCCCCGACATCCCGGCGAAGCTGCTCACGACAATCAAGTCGAGCGGCTCGGGGCTTTCGGCCTCTCGAAATGCCCGGAACCGAAGCATCGCGGCATTCTCTCGGTAGGCCGGGATGATCTCGCGCTCGTAGATGGCGACGGCACTGTCGCTGAGCCCGGGTTGGAAGAGAAACGTCACGAATTGGCGCACCTCGCGCGAACCCTGTCCAGGCAACACCTTTGGCGCCAGGCCAGCGAGGAGTACAGCGACGAATCCCACTGTTGTGAGGGCGGCGCCAGTCTGGTGAAATCTCATAGCGTCACTCCAGCTGTCCAGACATGTACCAGATTGCCGGCCACGTGGCGCCCCAGGCGAAGAAGAACCGATTCAGTCCGAACACTGCGACATTGCCAAGGTGAAAGACGCTGGCCACGGAGATGATCACCAGTGCCGTGGTCGGGCCAGCCAGCGCCAGCGGAACGGTACATTCGAATAGCATCACGCACCACGACGCCGTCCGGGCCATGGCGGTAGACGCGAGACGTTGCCTAACGAACTCCGGAGCGCCGAATTGCGGGCTCGCGACAAACGACCGGAGCGCCGTCCCCTGCCGCCACTCGCGGTTCTTGAGTTTCACGCACCCGGCAATGAAGTACGACATGAGCGACTGCACAGCCACGTACAGCAGCGCGCTCTGGACCAGCAGCGGCCACGGCGCCCCAACATGTGCGACAACGAGTCCCGACAGCACCACCATGGTCATGGAATCGCTACCGCCGTTGAAGGTACCGAGGAAGCGGACGTTCACAAACAAAGTCGCGACCCAGAGTATGGGAACCGTTGCACCTCGTACGCCTGACAACAGCAGCGAGGCCGCCAGCAGTCTTACCAACAACACGCCGAGAAAGGCTCGATAGGCGAGCACGGGTTGGAGCCAGCGGAGTTCTCTCCGCAAGGTGCTCCAGCGCCAGATGCCGTCATCGGCAAAAGTCGTTCGGATAGCGAACAACTCGAGCGTGCCCTGTATAATCGCGACGGCGATGATGCACTCCATCCATCGTAGCGCGAGGCCGAGCGGTGGCGACATCAGAGTCCGTGCTCGAGCGAGATCATCACGTCGGATGGCGTGGAAGTAGTCGTGCTGGCCCGCTCGGCTAGCTTGAACTGCAGGCGAATGCCGGTCGCGGGTTGCGACCTGGCTGCGAGAGTCGATCGCACGAGGTTGAGTACCAGTTGGTAGCTCACGAGCTCTTCTGCGCGGATGGCGCCGGACTCATCGAAGTCGGCGAGGTCGGACACCAGATGGTCTACAAGCGCGTTGCAGGCTAGGGCGAGGTTGCCCCCCGGGTTCCACAGCAGATCGCGCAACGCGCGGCGCGGGGGGGGCAGCACCGGGAACCAAGGCCCGAATGGCGCACCCAGAGTGGCCACGCGTGCGAGCAGCAGCGGTGATTCCGAGATGTCGTCGAAGAAGCGCCACGAGGGAATGAGCACCCGCACGAGCGCAATCGCCGGGTGCTGGACCTCGACCCGGGGAAGCATGGCGACAACGGCCAGCACGAGGGCGAGGATTGCAAGTACGCCGATACCCGAAGCACTCACACGGGGCTAGGACAGAGGAGAGATAGCTGACGAATCTAGCGAATCGGAATGCTCAGCATGAAGCGGTGCACCAGGGCCCGACCACCATCAAAGGTGAGCGCTGAAGCCGGCGCGGCGATCACGCCGCCCGGGCCCGGCGTAGGAGCTGAAACGGACAGGTCGTCTCCTTGTCCCACCGGAAGGCACGACGAGCCGGAGAGGCACGACAGGCGAAGCGTGTAGAAGAACTCGATTTCGCGCGACTTGTAGTGCCAGCCGGCTGTGGGGGTCCACTCGGTCCACGATTCGTTCTGCACCCGAGATGTTCCACGCACGTTGTTGCGCTGGTGTCGTCTGTAGTTCACCGAACCGATCGCGAGCCCGAACTGAAAGCCCGTCACGACTGTGCTGTCACTCTTGCGCCGGTGCTCCCGGCCGACTCCGAGTCGCAGCTTCGCATTGGCAAACCGAAACGTATTCTCGATGGTCCGGCCCCCCGCAGGAATCACTCCACCTCCTACCTTGGCCGTATCGCGCGCCGCGTCGGCCCAGGTATTCGAGAACATCGGCTCGTATACCACGTCGACGCCGAAGGTTGCAGGTCCCTGCACTTTGGCGAAGCCGACACCGGCGTTGAACGAATTGGTGAAGCCCGGATCGCGGGGAATATTCATCAGGCTGTAGTTCGGAATCTTGGGATGCGAAATACGGTTGGCCGTACCCAGCCACCCCACGCGCCAGCCGTCGGTGCCGAATGGCCGCGCATACTCCGTGTGTACGCCCCAGATATTCGTGCGATCGGCGTTGTGATCCCACGCGGAGCTGAGCGGTCCCCAATTGCGCCGTGTCGAATCGAAGCCGAAGGTCGTGGTGTGTACGTCGTGCACCATGGAGGTGCGGTTGTGCAGCACCACAAGCTCGAGCACGCGGTTCCCTTCCTATTCCTTGGTGACACCGAGTCGCACGTCGGTGAGGGATCCGTCCTGACGGATTGTATCGCTCCCCGCGTACAACAGATCAACGCCGTCAATAGCGCCCAGGCCGGCCCAGTACGCGCTGGCGCCTAACGATATGCCATTGCGGAACCGGCGCCCGAGTACTCCGTTCACATACTGGTTGGTGGCGCTCCGATCCGAGAGCGGGGCGCCAGCATTGACGTTGGCTCGGTTAAGCTCCTGCACGGCAACCGTGGCCGCACCGGACCAGTCGCCGCTGCTGAAGAACCCGCCCACCGGTACCGTGCGACCCCCACCGCGGTCACCGGACACCGAGTGGACATACGGAAGAGCAAAGAACGCCCCGCCCCGGTGCCGGGTCACCTTGGCCGGGTTGGCGAACGGGTCGAGCAGCGTATCGTCGAGCGCGATCCAGATTCCCGCCATGCCACCGCGACTGGTGGGAAAAATATCGAACTGATCCGACTGGTGGACCGGTATGGTTTTGGGAGTCACGAGCTGCGCCGACAGATCGCGTGTGCCTAACGCGAAGAGACTCGCCACCGCCAAACCGTGCATGCCGCGACCCACCGTGAACCAACGTTTCCATGCACACATGAAAGCGCTCCCTGGCTGTGCGGTCGCGCGGATCCGACACCCGCTCGTGCGCCCGCGGCTATCAGGGGTGACGCCACCACGCGTCGACTCGGTCACCGTGAAGAGCTGAACTCCGATGCACTCGGCAATATGACGCCCGTCGCCACGACCAGACGACGGACGACGGTGTCAGGAATGGTGTAACGAACGGTGTCGGGAACGGTGTCGGGAGTGGATGGCTCAAGAAACGTTGCAGCTCACGGGCGTCCCGACTGCGGCACTGGCGCTCGCGCATCGCGCGACGTATTCAGTAGGGTTCCCGATTCGCTCCGCCGTTCGCCTCCACTTTCCGCTCACGTCATGCGCACGACCCCGGCTCGTTCACCCGTCCATAAGAGCGTTTGGGCCAGCGCTCGAGCCAGCGTTTGGGCAGGCGCTGTCGTTGGCGCCTTCGCCATCGCGAACACCCCTCTGAACGCGCAAACCACGTGGCCCACCAAAGCGTGGCCTTCGGCGACCCCCAAGACCGTCGGCCTCAACGTGGCAGTCCTCGACAGTATCGCTGGCGAGATTGCAGCCGGCCGCCATGGTTTCGTCGATCGCTTCCTCGTCATCCGCCGTGGACACATCGCCTACGACCGCCGCTTCAAGCGCGACTATGACAGCATCTACGGCGCTTCGGCCCGCGCGCGCGGCCCTCTCAACCAGCACAACCTCAACAGCCCCTACAACTACTTCAATCCCTGGTGGCACCCCTACTATCGGCGCGGCGACCTGCACTCGCTGCAGTCGGTATCAAAGACCATTACCTCCGTCATCATCGGAACGGCGGTGACACGCGGCGACTTTCCCTCGCTCGATACACCAGTGCTCTCGTTCTTCGACACGACAAGGGTGAAGCACCTCGACGACCGCAAGCGCGGCTTGACGATCCGCCATCTCCTCACCATGACGGCGGGGTTTGACTGGAACGAAAACGTACCGTATGAGGACTCCACCAACGCGGCCGGCCTCATGGAAGGCAGCTACGACTGGGAGCAATTCGTCATCGATCGGGCGATGATGGAGGAGCCAGGAACGCGATTCAACTATAACAGCGGAGCGACGCAGCTTCTGTCACACATCTTCTTCAAAGCGACCAAGCGCGACATCGAGGAATACGCGGCCGTACATCTCTTCGCTCCGCTCGGCATCGAGCGCTGGTTCTGGAAGCGAACGCCGGCCGGTGTTGTCGACACCGAGGGCGGGCTCTACCTCGAGGCGCGCGACCTGGCGAAGATCTGGTATCTCTTCCTCAAGGACGGCATGTGGGACGGAAAGCGCGTCGTCTCCAGCGAGTGGGTGCGCATGTCCGTCGCTCCCGCCGTAGCCGTCGGCCCGACGCCTAACGCGCCACGTTATGGATTCAAATGGTGGCTCTACCCCGACCCGCGTGACACGTCGCGCTACATCTGGAGTGGCAGCGGCTTCGGCGGGCAGTTCCCGATAGCCTTTCCTAACGACGATATGGTTGTGGTCTTCAATGGGTGGAGCATTCTTCCGGGGGAGGTGTCGCTGCCGCTGCGGAAGATGCTTGAGCGGCTGGCGCGCGCGGTGGTGCCGAGTGTCGGCGCCAAGCGATGACGACAGCCGCAGGACGTCGAGCATGCCGGGCGCGATTCGCGCGGTAGCAATCGAACGACTCGGCACACGTGGCAGCAGCTCGCTGCCGCGTGTGCCATAACTGGGACTCAAACCGCGACGAGCGACGCGGCTTGGCGCGTGGCGACCGCCGCCCTCGGGCGCACTCCGAGCGACATGTCGCGCAGCTCCTCCCACTCGAGCACGAGGCGACCGCCCGCCCGCTCCGCCTGGCGTTCCCAGTTCAGAATCACCTCAATCGCGGCGTGGTCCACGTACGACAGTTGCTCGATGTGCACGTGCAACTCGTCCGACCGCGGCACCCGCTCAAGCGCCTTGGCCAGCGCCGGCAGGCGCAAGAAGGTGGCGGCGCCGTCGAGGTGGACATGGTGCACCTCACCCTCCCGAGTCGTCGTGATACGGGGGTGCGTGAAGGTGTAGATCAGCTTCGCCACCGAGACTGCAAAGCCGACCATCACGCCCTTCAGGAGATCGCTGACGACGATGGCCACGAGCGTGACGGCGTAGATGGCGAACTCCGATCGCCCGTGCGACCACAATTTCTTCATCTGTATGGGGTTCACCAGCTTGTAGCCGGTATTCACCAGAATCGCGGTGAGGGAGGCCACTGGAATCAAGGCAAGGACAAAGGGAGCGATGGTCACGAGCAGGGGAATCCAGATGCCGTGCCGCATCGCGCTGAAGCGTGTGCGGGCGCCGGCTTCGACGTTCGCTGTAGAGCGTACAACGACTCCGGTCATCGGAAGTCCGCCTACAACGCCGCAGATGTCGTTGCCAACTCCCTGCGCGACCAACTCGCGGTCATAGTCCGTGCGCGGACCGTCGTGTCGCCGGTCGATCGCTGGCGACCGATCGGAAGGGCATGCGGGCTCTGGGGTGGGGCGGACGAGACGCGCGGGTGATCAGCGGATATATAAGTTCACACATGCAAAGATTTGCATATATGACATGCATAACTCGCCGATGGAAGGCGCAAGCCCTATCAGTCGCAGCACCGTTCGAGAGCGTACCCGCCTGCGTGCTCGATCACCAGTATCGAAGCGGTACCCGCTCAGGACGGCCCGTCGACGCCGTGCGACTCTTCGAAGCCGACCCCTGCCGCTGCGCCGACAATGACCTAGTACCGTGCCGCCAGCGCAGTAACCGCCACCCCGCACGACACGAGCCCAACGATCACGACGAGCGCGCGTCTCCCCGTTGCCCCGCGCACCTCGACGAGCAGAATGCTGCCGGCGAGATACAAGAGATTCCCCGCCGCGAAGGGGAGCAAGTGTGCTCCAAGCGCCGAGGCCTTCGTGCCGATCAGGAGTGTCAGCGCCGCGCCCGTCACCGACACCAAGGCAGTGAGCGCGTTGACCGCAACCGCCTGGGTCACCGAGAGCCCACCACGAATGCACAACGCAAAGGTACCGAGCTCGCGCGGTACTTCGTGCAGCGCGATCGCGGCCCCGGTGATGACGCCAAGCGCGGGATCGAGGAGAAAGCTCGATGCGATGAGAATGCCGTCGATAAAATTGTGCAACGCATCTCCCGCGATGTTGAGCGGGAGGAGCTCGCGCGTACGCTGGGTCAGCAAATCGGTGGGCGGGACGATCGTCGATGACAGCAGAGAGTGCGCTTGGCCTAACGATCGCTGTGGCATCGCGGCGAACCGCGCGTGCAGCAGCCGGTCGACCAGAGCAAATACCATCACGCCCACTCCAATGACGCCCACCACGCCGAGCGGGTTGGCGGAGCGCTCGATCGCTTCGGGAATCAGATGAAATGCTGCAGCGCCGAACAGCGATCCGACCGCGAACGGGATGAGCTTCGGCAGCCACGCGCCGAGCGGCTGCGGTCGCATGGCAAGCGTGAGAGTTGCGGCGAACGGCAGAAGACTCGCCACGGCCAGAGCGGCAAGAGTGGGAAGCCATGGAGACTTTATCAAGAATCCACTCTCAGTAGAGGGCGAGCGATTCGCGCGCCATAACCTAGGCCGCTTCTGCGCACGTCACACAGCGCCCGTACAGTACCACCTCGTGCCCTTCGAGCTTGAACCCCGGCGGCGACAGGCGGCCGAGATTGCCCGGACATCCCCGAATCTCGAAGACTCGGCTGCACGCGCGGCAGTGAAAGTGGTGATGATGGCCCAAGTGCGCCATTTCATAGCGGGGCGGCGTACCCGAAATCTCCACACTCACCACCGTGCCATCGGCAAGCAATGCCTTGATGGCGCGGTAGACCGTGGCGATTCCGATGCCCGACACGTGCCGCTGCGCGCGCTCCAGCACTTCGGTCGGCGTCAGCGGGCGGTGCGCCTCGAGCAGCGCGTCGCGAACAGCGCTGCGTTGTCGTGTCTTGCGTTCCATGCGGCCTCCGGGTGTATTAATGATAGCGACGTATCATTAATTTGCCAACTGGCGACGGATGCCGCGAGGTTGCGCACACGGCAGAACGCAAAAGCGCCGTAACGCTTCGGCATGAGCCGGTGGGCGCGCCGAGTGCACGACGACGCGCTCGAGCACACGCCGGAAGGCACGCTCCAAGGCACGCCCCGAGTCACGTTTAGAGAAACGCCCGGGTCACGCTTAGAGAAACGCCCGGGTTCACGCTTAGAGACATGCCCCGGGTTCAAGCTTATAGGCACGCCCGGGGTCACCTCTAGAGACACGCCTAAGGTCACGCTTAGAGGCACGCTCAACGGCACGCTGAAAGACACGCTCTAGAGCGCTCCCCATGACACGGCGTGCATCGCCGCGAGACACCGCTCGCAACGCCCCGATGCGCGACGAGCTGAACCGCAGGACCGGCAACTGCTTTTGAGTGAACACGTTAGGCCCAGCACGCGGACTGGTGCCGCGCTTGCTCTACTGAGCGTCATCTCTCTCACTCTGGAGTTTGTTAATGTCTTTCGCTCGCCTCGCCTCCGCCTCCACACTCGCCCTCGTGCTCGCCGCCTGTTCTGCCTCCGACGGCACCGTTGCGCCGATTGCCAACTCCAGCTTCGACAACCAGGTCGGCACCTCCGCCGTCGCCAGCCTTCGCCTCCGATGCGTCGGTGAAGGCTCCCTTCTCGTGACCGAACAGCTCACTCTCCAAGAGATGGTCGGGGAGCGCCGCACAGTTGATGTCCACAAAGGGCCCTTCCCGCCGAGGCCCGTTGTAGTGGATGGCGCGGGCCAGCAGTTCCTTGCCCGTTCCCGTCTCACCGGTAATGAGCACGGTCACGTTCTGATGCGGAATGACGCGCGCCGCCCGCTCGAGCGCGGCAACCAACGCGCGGCTGGATCCAAGAATGCCTTCGAAGCTGTAGCGACCCGCTTCGCCGTCGGCGAACGCGAGTCGTTGTTCGCGGACCATGAGTCGCTCGGCGCGCTCCTTGAGCCACGACCGAAGGAGCTCCAGATCGGTGGGAAGCAGAAAGAAGTCGTCTGCTCCCGCGCGCAGCGCCGACACGGCGAGCCGATGCGACGCGCTGGCCCCAACGACGGCGAAGACCGCCTCGCCCTGCGCCAGTTCGCGGGCGATCTGCGGCAGCGATTCCTCGTCGCCGCCCGCCGCAACGAGGATGATGGTGCGCGTCCCGTCGCTCGACGACGGAAGGTCCCTAACGACGCGCAGGGTGAGCCCAGCCTCGTGAGCCAGGGCTGGCCATGCATCCGAGAACGAATCGCTCAGCGCATAGACAACCAGGATGGAGGTCGGCAAGTCAGTCACCGCCTCCAACTAGCGCCACGCAGCGAGCGAGCGGCTCGCCGCACACCGCCGCCGAACGCGAACCCTTACCACGCGATCAGGTAGCTTGTAAAGCCACCGACATACGACTCGACCTCGTGGCTACCAACGCTTACGACGCTGGCCTGCTTGAGCCAGGGATCGCTTGAAAGTTCGCGCCTCCACACGGCAAGGCGTCGCTGCAATCGGGTATCGATACTGTTGACGACCCCGTCGTTGTTGAGATCCTTGTCCGCCTCGAGAAAGCTCATCTTGAGCTTGGCCGGATCGCGGGTCGAGAATACGAGCCCAGCCGGCTGAAAATCGACCGCTAGGTGCACGGTATCAGCCAGGGTCATCGTGATGAGTATGGAATCGCCGGGTAAGAACGGCGTTCCATTCGGTCGAAAGGCCAGCGAACGCTTAGGTACCCGGAAGCGAACGAAGTCCGTCGAGTCGACCTGCCCCGGCCGCGACGCATAGTACATGAACGCCTCTCGATCGACGCCTAGCTTGGCGTAGAATGAGACGACGGGGTTGGCGATCGCTGGCGCGCCCGCCGCCGCGTCTATGAAGTGCGGCGAATCCGCTGCGGCCGCCGCGAGAAGCGGACTGAGGGCAGTAGCTCCGGCTCGGTGCACGGCGTGCGGGGCCGACGGATCGGCTCCGCAGGCAAGCGCAATCAGCGCGGCGACGAGGGGGAGGGGACAGGTGGGTGATGGGGTTGCGGCTCACGGAATCCTCGGGATCGACGGTATGGAAGGATGGCGCACGTTCCGACGGTCGTCGGTGCGTGCGCATGGTCGAGCGAATTGGAGTCTGGGGCGGGCCGAAGGAACTTGGGTGTCCGAGGCAAATGGCTCGCTGCGGGGTGGAGCCGCGTAACCGGACTCGTGCGGGGGTAGAGAAAGAGCATACTTGACGTGTGAAGTGAGCGGTGTCGGAGATCACCTGATATCGCCGACTGAGTTCAACGGGTGATTGGGACGGCGGGTCAGCGGGTTCGGTGTAGCAATTCGGCGCAATGTGGTTAAGCCTACGCCGGGCACATCTTGTGCCGAGCGTGCGGCATCGGTAAGCGATGGTTTTTCATCGCGTTCGGCCGGTTGATCGAATTCAGACAACAACAGCGCGATGCACAGGGTACATCGAAACGATGCAGGCGAGCACGGGCGGCCTAGGCCCGAGATGCCGCAGCTGTGCGCCCCGACCTCGCTTCGTTCGCGCCCCACGGTGCGCGGGGCTTGGTGAAGCGTTCGCCCGAGAGAAATCGGCGCATTTTGCCCACGCGCTGTCGGGGCTTGTACGCTTGTGCGCATGAGACGGAGTCAGCACGATTCGAATGCCCGACCGGTGCGCCTCGCTTGCGGCACACGACCTGCGTCGGCGATGCACTGATCGCTCTTTCGCGTTCTACCGTAAACGCACCAACGGTGCGAGGGAAGGAACTATGACATACCTCTCAACACCAGGCCGGCCAGCGTTGTTAGGCGGCCTCGTCCTGTACGCTTCCTTACTGACGGGTTGCCGCGACGCCGTTCCGCCGACCGCTGCCCGTGAATCCGCCGCACTCTCGCGAGTGATCGTGCCAGGCACATCGGCCATCGCGGCGCAGTATGCCGCGGATTTCGTAGCAACTGCGGCCACCGGATCGGCGATGAACGCCGGCGGTGACGTGGTCGGCACCTCGTATCTAGACACGGGGTGTGGACCGTTCTGCCTTCCCGCGCAGCAAACGGTGGTTTGGCGCGGCGGTCTGCGTATCGTCCTCCCGTCGCTGCCCGGTCTCACGGGGATCTACCCCAGCGCCATCAACGCACAGGGATGGATTGCCGGCCTTGCCGGCGTTCCCGGTACCCAAACGCGGGCCGTGCTCTGGAGACCGAGTGGTGCATCGACATATACCATCACCGACCTCGGAATACTTCCGGGCACCACGCGCTCCGAGGCTGGTGGGCTCGATGATCTCGGACGGGTCGTGGGATGGTCCACGACGTCGAACATCATCGGTCCGTCCGCCCCATTTCTCTGGACGTTAGGCGGCGGAATGGTGAACCTCGCCACCCAGGGCTTTCCGAACGAGAAGCCGCTCGCCCTGAGCCCGGGCGGGACGGTGGCCACCTCCGGGAATTGGTTCCGCCTCGGCAATCCCGCCAGCGTCACCCCGCTGGCAGCGCCGCCGCCGAGCTTCCGTCCGCCCGGCACCTTCGCCACCGCCATCAACGACGCCGGCGAGCAGGCCCGCTTCCTCGTCCCCACCACTAGCCAAAGCCTGATCTATCTCTTTCGCTACCTACCGTCCACCGGGTGGCAGCAGCTTTCGACGCTTCCGACCGGCGGCCTGAGCAGGTTTGGAGTCGGTTCGGTCAATGCCACCGGCGATATCACGGCGACGGTGCAAAGTATCGGTGTCGTCGCGGCGGGGCCCAATGGCCTCGCCCAATCCCTCAGCTCGCGACTTTCTCCCGCCTACCTCGGCGCGACGATCGGGATCGGGGGGCCTATGAACGCGAGTGGGGAGATCCTGACGCAGGTTATGATCGGGCGCAGCCAACGTCTCATGCGCCTCGTCCCGGTCACACCGTGCACCGGTAACTGCGTGCGCGCTTCGCAGATCGTTATGCAGGGCTCGTTTGTGCAGGACCCCGCGCACCCGGGGCAGTGCTTCCAGGGCGGCAAAGCCTACAACCTCGTGACAGCCAGGGTGAAGGTCACTACCGAAACAAGTGCCGTGCTCGCCAACGCGCGGGTGAACGGGCGCTTCCTGGACGACTACTGGACCGATCGTCCCCTGTCGATCGTCACCAATGGGCGTGGCATCGCCAAGTTCACCCACAAGGGACTCTGTGGTGTGGGAGCGGTGGCTTTTCTGGTGGACAAGGTGACCGCCGGTACGCGCACCTTCGATCGCACCACCGGCGTTGTCGCCAATTCCGTAATCCCGCAGTAGGTGGGCGAGCCATCCTAACGAGAGCGCCGTCGGCACTCCCGTAGGGACCCAGCTTTTGGTGGATGCCTAACGCGTGAGCGAGCCGGAGTAGACGATGTCGGCGGTCGGAGGCGCCGCGCCGAAGCTCGCCGCGCCGGTCAGCGTCCCCTGCCCTTTGGCATAGGCGCCGGCGGCCGACTCCACCACCCACGTGCCTGTCAGCGTGGCTGCGGTCGGGCTCGTAAACGCCAGGCTCGCGCTCCCCGTGAAGACGATGGTGCCGTTGCGACCGGAGAGCGTACGCCGAAAGGTGACGGGCACCGGGGACTGCGTCAGCGGGCCTCCGAAGGTGAGTGCCTCGCTGGTCTGACCATTGTCGGAGAGGGCACCCGTCATCGTGAAGGTGCCGGCCGATGTGGTTGCGCCGGTGAGTGATTGCTGGATGGCGATACTGACGTCGCCGCCCGTGACTTCGGTATCGCTGACGCCGCACGCCGCGCCCGTAGTCGCGAGGGGAAATCCGAGCAGCAGAGTTCGTGTTGTCATGGCTGGTGGTCCGGTTGGGGGAAGCGCTCAAGCGCAGGACCAACGTGCCGGGTACGGCGGGTGGAACGCACCGCCCAGTCGGGCTCAGGGCCACGGCGGGCCGGCATCGGCGTGGCGGCGATGAGCACGAGGCCTCGTACCTGGTCGGGATATCTCGAGGCGAGGAGTATGGCGGCAGCGCCGCCTTCGGACGTTCCGCTGACAAACGCCCGTGTGGATTTGACGGTGCGCAACACACAACGTGCATCACTGATGGTGTTCTCGAGTGTGGACGCTCCCTGGATTCGATCGGAGAGCCCCACACCTCGCTTGTCGAAGATGATTACACGCGCGTGGCGTCCCAGCTCGTCGAAGAAGGCTGCATACCCCGGCTCCTCCCAAGAGATTTCGAGATGCGACACGAAGCCGGGTATGAAGAGCAGGTCTACCGGTCCATTGCCGACAACCTGATATGCCACGGCGATGCCGTCGTTGTTGGCGTATCGGATGGGCGATCGCTCGACCGGAGGTCGGCCGAGCGGGGCTTCGCGCTCGCCGATGAGGCCGAGCGCCGTCGCGCGTCGCGCAGCCTCGCCTCGCGAGGTGACGCCGAGCTTTCCGTAGACCTGTTTGTTGTACCACCGAACCGTTTCGGACGAAAGGTTCAAGCGCGCGCCAATGGCGCGATCACTCAACCCTTCGGCGAGCAGTCGGAGGATGTCGAGCTCGCGATCCTTGAGATCAACTTGGAATTGCATTGGAGCCTACTCGGTCAGATGGACACCGTGAGCGCGCGATTGGCCGGCAGCGGCGACACGACCGGCGCCTCGTCGAGGTGGGCGAACTGTCCGAGTGCGGGATCGAAGGCAAGGACTTCGCCACTTTCGATGTTGTAGACCCAGCCGTGCAGGTTGAGCTGGCCGCCCGCCAGGCGAACAGCGACGGCAGGGTGGGTCTTGAGATTTTCGAGTTGGGCGAGAACGTTCTCCTGCACGCAGGCGGACAACAGCGCTGCGCCGTCGAGCGTGGAGTAGTTCTCTCGCATGATACGCCGTGTTCCCTCGGCGTGCGCGAGCCACTGCCTAAACGCGGGGAGCTCGGCGACCAGCGTGTCGTCGATCAGGCCCTTCATTGCGCCGCAGTGCGAATGGCCGCAGAGAATAATGTCGCGCACGCCGAGTGCGGCGACGGCGAATTCAATCGTAGCAGCCTCTCCGCCCTGCGAGGTACCGTACGGCGGCACGATGTTGCCCGCATAGCGCAGAATGAACAGTTCGCCTGGCTGGGTCTGCGTGATGAGGTTCGGGTTGATGCGCGAATCGGAGCAGGTAATGAAGAGCGCGTCGGGCGACTGGCCGTGGGCAAGCCGTTCGAAGAGTTCGCGCTGTGACGTGAAGATGGAGCTCTGAAAGTGGTGGAGACCGTCGAGGAGCTTTTGCATCGGCTGCTATGATAGGTTAGATAGTCGAGCGGGCGGGGGCCACGGCGACGGCGACGATGGCGTGACCACAGCAAACCCACAGCTGAGACTTCCAGCCTCATGCCCGGCGACTCTGGCACTCCTCTCATTTAGAAGCTCGGCATCACGCCGCCGATGACGCTCGCTGTCCATGGGCTTCGTCGATATCAAGGTGTGCGCAGTTACCGACGTCTGGTCTGCACTCAAGCTCGTCATCCGGCTGAACGAACGCGAGAGTCGGCGACGACCGTCTGGAGCGTTGTGAGAGCAGAGTTGTATCGTTCTTCGTCGCCCAAGCACTTCGACTTGTCACAGCGTGTATTCGCTCGACGCCACGCCTTGCGAAGAACCTTCGGGCGAACTCAATTGAAAATCTCTCACCGATGGAAGCTTGAAATGACCAACCCAAACGCACCACGTCCGGATTTCTCCGACGTCCAGTCGGGGAGCTCGTCCGAGTCCATGTCACAGGAAGAAGCCGTCATCCCCACCTATACGGTCGAGAAGGGCGACACACTCTCGAAGATCGCAAAACAGCACTACGGCGACGCCGCCAAGTGGAAGGCCCTCTTCGAGGCGAATCGCGACGTCATCAAGAACCCCGACTTGATTCAGATCGGTTGGGTGATCAAGCTCCCCCCACTATGAGACCGACCATGCCATACATCAGAACGCTAGCCATCGCGACCCTCGCCCTCGTCGCCGTTTCCGCGTGCGGTAAAAAGGATGCTGCACCAGCGGCAGACACGACCGTCGCCATGACACCGCCACCTCCTCCCGCTCCTACCGTATCGGCCCTCGAACTCGGCCGACATCTCGGTGCGAACAAGCGCGTCACAGATACGACCAGTACCTTTGCGCCTCGCGACACGTTCTATCTCGCCGTGATGACCGAGAACACCGCGCCTGGTGCGAGCCTCACGGCCAAGTGGAGCTTCCAGACCGGCCAGCTCGTCGATTCCACGACGCAAGCGGTCGCAGCACCCGATGCAGCATCACCGGTCTCGGTCACCGAGTTCCACCTCGTGAAGCCCAAGGGATGGCCAGTGGGAACCTACAAGGTGGAAGTGTGGCTCGATGGTGCCTCCAAAGGCATGCGGGAGTTTGCGGTCAGGAAATAGTGGCCGAACATGTTCTCGAACTACCGCACTCGTTGTATCACTGGGCTCGTCGGCCTGTGGCTGGCCGGTACCCCCGTTTCCGTCGTTGCACAGCAGTCGCAGGAAGAGTCGCTACTCCGCGTGGTCCGCTGGCGCTTCGAGGCCGACTTCAAGGCTGACAAGGCAGGGCTTGATTCGTTGCTCGCAGACGATCTCACGTATGGTCGGACCAGTGGCGTTAGGCATACGAAGCGCGAGGTCATGGCCCTGGTTGGCGGTGGCGGCCCGTACGCGCTCGATTATTCCACACCTGACAGTTTGGTGGCGCGCGTGTTTGGAGAGGCTGGCGTGGTGACTGGCGTCTTGAAGGTAAAACTGACAGCGCAACCGGCGCCGTACACGCTACGGTTCACCGATACGTGGGTACGTCGCAACGGGCGTTGGCAGTTAGTTGCATTCCAGGCGACGCGGCTGCCCTAGTGGGCGCAGGATTGCGGCGCGACTACTCGACGTGAGAAGGCCGTTTCGCGAGTACGTGTAAGCTGACCTCGGAGCCTTTCCGGTCCACTGCACAGAGCTGCGCCATGAAGTTGTCGAACCTGATCGATTGTGACCTGACTCGGAACCGGTGCGCATGAGCCACGAACGAAATTTGTCGCCTGAAGCGAGCGCTCCTACCTCGAAAGCGTCGAGGAGAGCCTTTCTCAAAGTGGCGGGCGCGGTAGCCGCCTCCGCCGCCGCCGCGACGGTTGGGTGTGCCCGCGAAAGTCCCGGCGATAGCCCCGGTTCCGCCGCGACTGGTAGCACAACGACCGCGAATCTGAATCGCTCGAACCTCGATCGTCTAACGCTCGACGCACTGGGCGACGTCATGCTACCCACCTCGTTGGGAGTGGAGGGCCGAATCGCCGCCGTCAGCGGATTCGTCGCATGGCTGGACGGCTACGATCCGGTCGCCGAGGAGATGCACGGATATGGGTACGCGGATGTGCGCTACCTGCCACCCGATCCCGCGCCGGGATGGCGCGCGCAGCTCGAAGGGCTAAACATCCTCGCCCGAAAGATGAAGCAGAAGCCATTCGCACAGCTCGACGAGCCCGCGCGCAAGAGCGTGCTGACGGCCGCCCTCGCCGACACGGGAGGTGACCGCCTTCCCGCCCCGTTAGGCGCCTCGCACATCGCTGTCGCGCTCGTGTCGCACTGGGCATCGGGTCCCGCAGCGTGGGACCTCGCACTCGGCGCCCGAGTCGCGCGGGGAACCTGCCGACCGCTCGACGGCGTTCAGGCCAAGCCGCTGTCCATTGTTGGTGCGACCGCATGAAGACCATCGAGACCGAGATCCTGATCATCGGCAGCGGCATCACCGCCGCGCTGATGGCCGCCCGTCTCTCCGAAACGACAACCCGCGCCATTACCGTGGTCGAAGCCGGCCGACCGACCACTCCTTTCGCCGCACGCACGAAGGCGCGCGAGCGCTATTTGGCCTACGGCGAGAGCCCATGGAAGCAGGATCATCTCGACGACCAGAACGCCTACGGCACCACGTGGGGCTTCTCGCCGAGCATGAATGTCGGCGGGCTGGCCATGCACTGGGGTGGCGTGTCGCCGCGCTATTCGCCGGAAGACTTCAGGCTCAGGTCCTTGTACGGCATCGGTGACGACTGGCCCTTCACCTACGAGGATCTCGATCCGTTCTACCAGGAAGCGGAAGAACGGATGGGCATATCGGGAGAGCAGGGGCCGCCCGCGCTCGATCCGCGCGGCAAGCCGTATCCCTTGCCGCCACTGCCGATCAACTACAACCTCGCGCAGCTGCAAAGGTGGGCGAGCAACGCGGGGATAACAACGTGGAGCACGCCATCGGCGAAGAATTCCGTCAGCTATGCCGGTCGGGCACAGTGTCAGCGCTGCGACACCTGTTATCCCGTCTGCCCTACCGGCGCAAAGTATTCGCCAGATTTCACGTGGGACGCGCTAGTCGCGGCCAAGAAGGTCACCCTCGTGACCGAGACTCTCGTTCGGCGCCTTGAGGCCGAGCCCAAGAGTGGGCGCATTGTGCGGGCGACCGGCAATCGCACGGATGCGAGTGGCGAGGAGGTCAACATCGTGGCCAAGACCTTCATTCTCGCTGCCGGTTTTGTCTGGTCGCCGCACCTGTTGCTGCTGTCGCGTGATGCCGCACATCCCGATGGCTTGGCGAATCGCAGCGGGCTGGTAGGCCGCTATCTCGCCGGCCATCGCAACATTGGCGGGCAGATCACGCTGCCGATGGACTTGTATCCCGGGGTGAACGTGCAGCATTCGCTGGTGTCGAAGCAGTTCATGCGACCCGGTCGGCAGTCGCGATACCTGCGGCATGACCTGCGCATCTGGGAGTCGAGCGCGGGGCGTGAACCGCGACTGCGCGGGGATGACGGGTCGCTCCTGTTTGGAGAGGCGATGCTGACCGACTGGCGCGGTCGGGCCAAGGGGGCCACGGCGCGGGTTCGGGCATATTACGATGTGCTTCCCGATCGTGAGAGCAAGCTCGTGCTCGATGATGCGCGGAAGAATCGATTCGGCGACGCCATGCCTAACGTGACATTTCGCGATTCGCCGGAGAGTGCGGCATTGCGGGAGTGGCAGGAGGAGGAACTGCGCGAGCTGTTCATCGACAGCTCGCAGACGCTCTCGCATTCGGTCGAGCAGGCTGCCGCTCAGCTTCAGACTCTGGGCGAGTCGCTGGTGCGGCGCACCGGCGAGATCGTCGCAGCCGAAGGCGTGCGCCAGCCCGATTTCGCCAACTCCCGCAAACGCTTCCGCGCTGGATTAATTTTAGTCACACGACCATCCGAGGTCGTGCGGCCTGAAACCCTGGCGCAACTCGAGCGCGTGCGGGTCGAATTCGCCGAGTACTTTTCAGCCCTAACACATGGGCGAGGGGTGATCGAGCTACGCAACGAGGCCAAACCGGTTGGCGTTGTCGCAGGTCCCGTCTATCGATCACGGGCTGGCGGCCAGCAGCCTGGACTGCCCGCCGCGGTGACGTGGCTGCGTCTGCAACAAAAGCCAGATGGCCGCTTTGAGGATCGACCAGCGACGGCAATGCGAGATACCAGT
>ENA-ORBV01003862-ORBV01003862.1-microbial-mat-metagenome-genome-assembly--contig:-NODE-3862-length-29465-cov-13.964339_pt1 | contig 29465 bp, 29 predicted proteins | sample MGYA00237777_ERZ505514 | MGnify/ENA primary metagenome ERZ505514 (study PRJEB26160, sample SAMN06269048) | microbial mat metagenome | isolation source: Oligotrophic lake microbial mat | place... | reverse complement strand
CCGTAGATACATCGAGGGAAGAAAAACAGTTGGCAGTTGACCAGATTTGGTCTGGGGATGGGGGAGCTTTGCGTAAGCCCAGTGTAGGTCAATTCTGAGTCCTCAAAATTGAAAAAGCCGACCTGTCGGCCGGACTTAACAGTGATTAATTATACACCGCGTCCGCCCAACACGCAAAGCAAAATGTATTTTGTCCATGTTAAAATGAAGTTCATGACCAAAAAGGTGAAACGGCTGTTTAACGAATTTCAGCCGAAACACTACATTATTGACCTCAAACCGGACCGTAAGGACATGACTTTTAGCGGTGAGGTTATTATTAGCGGGCAAAAGCTAGGGCGGCCCAACAAGCGCATAACGCTACATCAGCATGGCTTGATTATTAAAAGTGCCCATGTGACCCGGCACGATAAGCAAGGTGATCATGATATCGCCGTAAGCCGCATCAATAATCATAAAAGTTATGATGAGGTACGCCTCCATACCGATGGCATGCTGTACGGTGGCCAATATACCATCAGCCTATCATTTCATGGCAAGATTACACGTTCCATGAGCGGCATATATCCATGCTTCTTTAAAGAAAACGGCAAAGAACAGAAGCTCATAGCTACGCAGTTCGAGAGTCACCATGCGCGCGAAGTTTTCCCGGGTATCGATGAGCCTGAAGCCAAAGCTACCTTTGATCTAAGTCTGATAACCCCAAGCGGAGAGACTGTGATAAGCAACACACCTGTTAAAAAGCAAACACTTGAAGGCAAAAAATTGAAGACAGAGTTCGAGACCACACCACGTATGTCTACATATCTTTTGGCCTTTGTCTATGGCAAGCTCGGTTTCAAAGAGGCTAAAACCAAGCAAGGGGTGATGGTGCGTACGTATGCTACCAGCAACAATGTTGGTCTGACCGATTTTGCGCTTGATGTGGCCGTTAAATGCCTTGAGTTCTATAACGATTACTTTGGCATTGACTATCCCTTGGCTAAATGTGACCTTGTAGCCCTGCCAGATTTTGCCTCCGGAGCGATGGAAAATTGGGGTTGCATTACATTTCGGGAGCAGGCCCTGTTGGTTGACCCCAAGCACACTAGCCTTGCTAACAAACAGTACGTGGCGCTGGTGGTAGCCCACGAGTTGGCTCATCAATGGTTCGGCAACCTGGTAACCATGCGCTGGTGGACAGATCTATGGCTAAATGAGGGCTTTGCCAGTTGGATTGAGTATTTGGCGATTGATCAGCTATTTCCTGACTGGCAAGTATGGACACAGTTTGTTGTAGATGAGCAGCAACAAGCGCTGAAGCTTGATTCGCTTGAGCACACCCATCCTATTGAAGTTCCGGTGTACCATCCCGACGAAATACGCACTATTTTTGACGCAATAAGCTACAGCAAGGGTGCGAGTGTCATCCATATGCTGCAACACTATTTAGGCGCAGAGTCGTTTCGTACGGGCTTGCAATATTATCTAAAAAAGCATGCTTATGGCAATACTAACACTGTTGATTTATGGGCAGCGCTGGAAGAAGCATCTAAAAAGCCGGTCAGGGACTTTATGTCTAGCTGGACTGGCCAAGCTGGTTTTCCGCTTGTCTCGGTATCGGTAAATGACAAGTTAGTGCAACTAACCCAAGAACGCTTCTTCATAAACCCCAAGCACACCAAATTACCAGCTCAGCAGTGGCCAATACCTTTGCTGAGCGCATCACACAATGCCACTGATCTGTTCGAAACAGAGTCTGATAGGCTACTTGTAATACTGGGCGCAGATGCAAAAATTAATCGTGGTCAAAGTGGTTTTTACCGGACAACTTATAACGCTACCCAGCTGGAGCGTTTAGGCCAATCCATTCATAAAGGTCGTTTGGAACCACTTGATCGCATGGGCTTACTCAGCGACCTGGTAGAAAGCGCTAAAGCCGGCAAAGCCGATACGATTGAGGCGCTCCACTTCCTGGACAATTTTCATGCCGAGGACAATTATGCGGTATGGGACGTTATAGCTGGGGTGGTAGGCACCGTACGCGGGGTGATGGACGAGGACGAACTACGTGAAGCCATGAAGCCATTTATCCAAGAACTGGTTAAGACCCAGCTGGAGCGTTTGGGTTGGAAGCGTAAAACGAATGAATCCCACTTTGACCAATTACTTAGACCAATTATTTTGGGTTTGGCAGCTTCGGCCGATGAACCAGCTGTAGTTAATAAATGTTTAGCGCTCTTTAAGGCATTGCATTCCGCAGAGGAACTGCCAGCCGACCTTCGCGTCACCACTTCGCGTAGAAGAGTTAAAAGCGGTAGTAACATAGATCCAGACTTACGCGGTACGGTCTTTGGCACTGTTGCCCGGCTGGGGGGCAAACGTGAGTTCGATAAATTATTGGCTCTGCATAATAGTGCACATCTTAGTGAAGTACGGGTGACATTGGCAGCCGCCCTAACGGGCTTCAAACAACCAGAATTAATTGATCGGGCATTGATGCTTATTACATCTGATGTTGTGCGCTTGCAAGATGTAGCCTATTGGATCGTGTATGCATTCTTGAACCGGCATGCCAAGCGCCAGACTTGGCAATGGTTGCAAGTCAATTGGGATTGGCTCAGTAAAAACCTGGGTACAGACCTCAGTTTTTACCGTATGCCTATCTACGTGGCACGGGCTTTTAGCGATAAAGCTTTTCTAAAAGAATATACAGCGTTTTTTGGCAGTGTCATGTCGCCCGCCTTAGACCGCTCGTTTAAACAGGGAGTGGAGATGATAGAGTGGCAATCCGCCTGGAAGCAACGTTCACTAGCCGAAGTAAAAACCTTTTTTGCCTCTTACACGCCTTTCGTACCTTCTGGTTGATGCCAGGTTACTCCTGGCTAGAGCGAAAACAATTGAGCTGATGGAGAGGTAGCCATAGCTACATAGACAGTAGATCAAGTGTTTGCAGCCAGCCAGGTATGATCTGGGGTAAGTGGAAGGTGTGAAAGGCGTGTCCTATAATAAGTAGGGCAAAAACTGGCTGACAGTGAAGCCGGGGCCGCTGATTTCAATGGCGCTCAGTGTATAGTCATTATCCCAGTGATTTTCCGCTACCCAAAACGCAGCGGCAAAGCGCATGCGCCTGAGCTTGCTTGGAGTAATATAGTCAAAGCCACTGCCTTGGGACGTTGTTGTACGATATTTTACTTCGACAAAAAATAAAGTCTTATTCTTGCTAGCAACAATATCAATTTCGCAGTACCGCGTCCGCCAATTCTTGGCTACGATTTTGTAACCTTGCTGCTCTAAGTACGTAGCCGCGTAATCCTCAGCTGCATGTCCGCTCGAGTAGTTGGTCATACCGCCAGTAGCTGAACCGGTTTATAACTCTTTCGGTGTATACGGCATGGACCGTGCGCTTTCAGCATATTGCTGTGTAACTTCGTACCATAGCCAACATGTTTATCGAAGCGATACACTGGATAGAGTTGTGACAGCCGTACCATAAGATGGTCACGCTGCACCTTGGCATAAATACTGGCCGCACTCACAATCGGGTGCAGCCCATCAGCATTAACAACACATTTGACGTTGGTAAATTCAGGCGGGCAATAATTGACCAGACCATCCATAATGATTTCTTCGTCGAAGGCTGGCGCCAGCATGATAAGCGCACGGCTTACACCTATCCGCATAGCCCTAGCTAAACCATGTTGGTCAATTTCCTCTGGTTGTACCCAACCCTCGCCCAGCTCGCAAGAAGTTTTAATGTCATCAACTAGCATCTCTCGCTGCTGCCTGGAAAGTAGCTTGGAATCGGCTAAGCCTTCTGGCAAATCGATCCTAGCATAAGCCGCCACAACCAGGAGAGGACCAGCCCAACTACCCCTCCCAACTTCATCAACCCCTATGACAACGCCCATATACTAATACTAACAAAAACCCACCGTAATTAGGCGATTTTCGCTGTTGGCTGCAATATTAGTCTATCTTTTTGGCTTCGCCAGAAACTTCTTGGTGCTTGGCGAGAGCAGCCTCGGCTTTGGCCTCTTCTTTTGTCTTCTTTTCGGCTTCTTTAGCTGCTTGGTCTTGGTGCTGCTTCTCGGCTTGTTCTTTCATTTTCTCTTCTTCTGCATCAGCCTGATCATCATGAATGGTATTAACGGCGTCGCGGTCAAAAGCGATACCACTAAGTCGGGCAGACTTGCCGGTGCGAGCCCGCATATAGGTAAGATAATTACGCCGAACTTTGCTTCGTTTTGTCACTTCCACTTTCAGTACCAATGGTGAATGTAGCAAATAGGTTTTTTCCACGCCTACCCCACTAGCAACACGTCGGACGGTAATAGTAGCCATGTGGCTGTCTTTACGGCTTACACGTATAACAAGACCTTCAAATATCTGGACGCGTTCCTTGTTGCCTTCACGGATCTTTTGATGTACACGAACGGTGTCACCTGGTCTAACATCAACCACTTGGCGCTTTTTGTACTTAGCTTCAATTTTCTGTATAACAGATTGCATAACTAGTAGATTCTACACTAACTTGGCACCATTTACAACACCCGCAGCAGTAGCTAAATCTACCACACCTTGTGAGAGTGTGAGAGGTTCAACCTCTCACAAGGTGTTTGATGTTGTGATAATGAAACACCTTAGCTAGCTAAAAACAGTCTAGAATGTACTTATGAATTTTGGCGATGAGGCGCTCAAACAACACTTGAAACTACGTGGCAAAATTGCCATACAGCTTAAGGACAAGCTGGACACACAAGATAAGCTAAGCACTTATTACACTCCGGGGGTTGCGGCTGTCTCAACATATGTAGCTGAGCATCCTACCGAAGCACGTGATTATACTTGGCTCAACAACAGTGTGGCCGTGATCAGTGACGGCTCGGCCGTACTCGGGCTTGGCAACATTGGCCCTTTGGGAGCTCTGCCAGTTATGGAGGGCAAATGTATGCTGTTCAAGCATTTTGCCAACATTGACGCTGTGCCAATAGTTTTAAACGTTCATACGGCGGATGAGATTGTGGCCGCCGTTAGGGCAATAGCACCGAGTTTTGGCGGTATTAACCTGGAGGATATTGCTGCACCCTTATGTTTTGAAATCGAAGACAGAATTAAAGCCGAGCTTGATATACCGGTTATGCACGACGATCAGCATGGCACGGCAATCGTTGTGCTGGCAGGGCTCATCAATTCTATGAAGGTTACCCACAGAAAATTGCATGATAGCAAAATAGTTATTGTGGGTGCTGGGGCTGCCGGCACCGCCGTGATGAAATTATTGCATGGGTATGCGCAGCCAGAGATTCTAGCGGTAGATAGCACAGGTATTATTAGTAAAGATCGCAAAGACCTGAATGCCGAGAAGAAAAAGCTGCTGGAGTTCAGCAATGCCAAAAACGTCAACGGGACGCTAGAAGACGCTGTCAAAAAAGCAGACATCTTTATAGGCGTGTCCAAGCCAAACTTGCTGACACCAGAGATGATCAAAACTATGGCCAAAAAGCCGATTATCTTTGCCATGGCCAATCCAAACCCCGAAATCATGCCAGACTTAGCTAGGGCAGCCGGAGCGGCCGTGGTAGCGACCGGGCGTAGCGACTATCCCAATCAAGTTAACAACGCTCTTGCCTTCCCGGGTATCTTCCGCGGGGCGCTTGATAACAATGTGTCCAAGATTACCGATCAGCACAAAATCGCCGCTGCCGAAGCTATTGCCGCACTCGTCAAGCACCCTTCGGCCGACAAAATCATTCCAAGCGTACTTGAGAAACGTCTGGTACCAACTATCGCTCAGGTTATTACCTATAGCCATCAGCTATAAACTTTAGGACTAACCGATTACTCTGTAAACTTCTTCTATAGTCGTCTGGCCATCAAGGACTTTGAGAATGCCATCTTGTAGCATGGTTGTCATACCGCCTTTTATGGCAGCAGCCTCAATGTCGGCAGTCGCTAGCCGGCTACCGCCCTGTTTGAGTAATTCGGTCATGTCGTTTGTCATGGTTAATTGTTCGCGCAAAGCTAATTGCCCCTCAAAGCCGTATGGATTTTGTGGTGACGCACCGGCTTTATAGAGCTGCACGCCCTCAAGCGGAGGATGCACTACGCCTGGTGGTAAACTACTAATAACTTGTTGCAATGTAGTTTGTATGGCTTGATCGGGTGTATATGATTGCTTGCTGGTGTCATCTAGTCTCCGTACCAAGCGCTGGGCCATAATCATACGTATGGCTGACACAAACAAGGGATTTTCGCCAATAATGTCCATCAGGCGAGTAAGTGCAGCAGCCGCCGAAGAGGCGTGAAAGGTAGATAGCACCAAATGGCCAGTAAGTGAGGCTTGCAGAGTGGTCTTGGCAGTGTCGATATCACGAATTTCGCCCACCATAACTACATCCGGATCAAGCCGTAGCACTGCCCGCAATTTGTCGGCGAAGTTCGTCTCGCCACCTGTTTTGGTAGTAACAGAAATCTGCGTAATACCGTCAAACTGGTACTCTACCGGGTCTTCTATAGTTATAATCTTGCGGTCTTCGCTATTCAGAGAATTCAGAATTGAGTATAGTGTTGTGGTTTTACCCGAACCAGTCGGACCGACTGCCAGTACTAGGCCACTTGGCTTCTTGATAATATCTTCGAGGGCTTCCCGCTCTTTAGCCGATAGACCAAGCCGGTCAAGTGTGAACATGCCAGGGTTCATATTGAACAGTCTCATTACAATATCCATACCATTAATTGCCGGCACTGTTTCTACCCGCAAATTAATATCTACCTCGGCACCATCAGCCATGCGGACATGTTGGGCAATATGTCCTTGCTGGGCCTCGGCTGCAGCTGTAGATATATTGCCAGCGCTAGCTACGGCTGCAATAAGCATGCGATTTTTGTCATGGCTAAGCCGGGCAATCGGGTGCAGTACACCATCGATACGAATGCGGATACGTACACCGCTCTTTTGATTTTCGACATGGATGTCCGAAGCATTAAGCTTATGGGCCTGTTGAACGAGATAAGCAAGCATGTCATCGGCTCGAATCTGATCAAGCGTCGCGGATACCTGCTGAATCAGATCTGCACTGCCGTCGGCAGTGATCTCGATGTCTTTATAAACAACTTGCTTGGGTGGGTCATACAACCGCATGTACTCCCTAAAACCAGCATCGGCAATAAGGTTGTAATTAACTTGTTGATCAGCAAAACGCTGGCGCAAGTTAGCCATGTTTTGCTGAGAGGTGGTGGTAGTGATACCAAATGTTATGTTATGGGGGTCGGCGTGCAGTGGTACAACCCGTAACTGATACATATCAGCTAGCGGCATTACGCCTTTAAACAAGGCTTTGTTGGCAACCCGGGATGTATCAGCGTAGATCAACCCCAGAATTCCGGCACGCCGGGCAGTTGCTTGCTCTTCATCAAACCTAGCATTTTGACTCATACTCCTTTATTATAAACCATAAGCTTTTATGACATGTTATAGTGCATTAAAATGAGGGGTATTATATTAATCGCACACAACGTACGCAGTAGCCACAATGTTGGTTCATTGCTGCGTACAGCCGAAGGGCTTGGTATCAAAAAGGTCTACCTAAGCGGCTATACGCCTTACCCACAGCTAGATAAAGACGAACGATTACCACATATAGCCAAAAAAGTTCATGCTCAGATCAGTAAAACGGCGTTGGGAGCAGAAAAGTTGATTGCGATTGAGCACGTGGATGAGGTTGGAAGTCTCTTGCACCACTTAAAGCATACCGGTTATGAGATTTGTGCCCTCGAGCAAGCACCGGGCGCCCTACCTCTAGCTACTTTTAAAACAGATAAAGCTGTTGCCGTATTGGTGGGTAATGAAGTAAGTGGTCTCGACCAAACATTATTAACGATGGTAGATACTGTTTTGGAGATACCAATGCTGGGCAAAAAGGAATCATTTAATGTTACACAAGCTGCGGCTATGGCACTCTTCCATCTAAGATTTAACTAATGCTTATTGTATATGATGTAAAATAAGGTTAGAGTATAGAGGCTATGGTTGCTCATGCACGGGCGGCTCACCAAAATAAAAGACACGGCAAACACCAAAGGCACACCAAACATTTTCTGAAGGTGTACACGCCTTATATTCCTTTGCTTATTATTGTGGTGATCGGTCTTGTTTTTAGTAGTTATTGGCAGCCGCGAAGTCAGCGCCGCGGAGTGTTAGCCTATGCCACTAGTATGAGCATTAATGATCTTTTACAGGCAACAAACCAACAACGCCTCAGTAACGGCGCAAGTGGGCTCACACGCAGCAGTAAGCTTGACCAAGCCGCTCAAGCTAAGGCCAACGATATGGCCACGCGCAATTATTGGTCACATAACACGCCCGAGGGAAATCCACCTTGGGTATTTGTAGATCAAGCTGGCTATAGCTACAAAATGGCTGGCGAGAACTTGGCATATGGTTTTATGACCAGTAGTGATACAGTTGCCGGCTGGATGAACAGCCCCAGTCACCGAGAAAATTTGTTGAGCAGTGCTTTTGCAGATGTCGGTTTTGGTTATGCTAATTCCAGTGATTACCAAAATAGCGGACCAGAAACAATTGTTGTTGCTATGTATGGTACGGCATTGCTAGATCCAGCTCCAAGCCCAGCACCGGTAGCGTCTATACCACCTAGCAGCCCAGCCACACAAAAAGTCGCAGCTGCAGAATCTTCTGCACAGCAACAACAAACTCAGTCAACTCCTGCTACCGAGCCGCCAGTTTCTGCGACTCAACAATCCAGGCAATCTACCGATAAAACTCAGCCAGTAACATCGCTGGCTGCTTCCCTTAAAGAGCCGGCAACCCAGCGCGTGTCACGTTTACAAACGCTCACTAGCGACTCTGTCCCTTGGCTAGCGTCCACCGTGTCAGTACTAGGCATACTGGCGGCGGCTATGTTTATTGTTCGTCATGGTCTGGGTTTGCATAAATTATTAGTGCGTGGTGAACGCTATGTTCTACACCACATGGTATTCGACGCAACCATAATTAGTCTGATAGGTCTCTGTTACATAGTCAGCCAAACGGCTGGCTTTATTCGCTAAGAGCTAAGATAAGTAGTTATTGAATCTTCACATTATCCGCACCGACTAACGACTCAAGTCGTGAAATTGGCTCCTTGGCATTTTGAATACGCATAGGCAGCTTAATAATTTGTTTCGCTGCGGCTGCGCCGAGCACTAAGACTACTTCCGTGTCGCCCTTATATTCATCTATCATTTGCCGCAACGACATAAGCTTGTCTTGATCTTCACCACTTGGTAAACGAATGTAAATACGCTTTGCAGTAGCTGGTAAGGTCGCTTTGCTGCCAGGACCTGTGCTAATGTTTGGTTTCGCCTTGGCCAGCGTCGGAGACTTGCTGCGGGATTTGTGGTTATCTGCTTGGTCCGGTGTCAAAATCTCTGCTGCATTGACCATTATTTTTAGCTCGCTTGATGTATCGTCTGGACGTCCCCGGCTACTAAGCTTACCTTTAGCAATAATGATGTTGTCTTGCTGCCAAACATCGGCTGTCTGCTCAAAAACACCTGGGAAAACTACTAATTCAATTTCCCCGCTGGTATCTGCCACACTCACAAAAGCCATGCGTTGGCCATTTTTGGTAATTATCTCCTTCGCGTTTACAACCACGCCGCCAATAGTAACTGTCTTTCCCTCAGCTTTGTTATCAATACTAGTAATCGGTGTGGACTTGTCGGCCAGGATGGCCTCAAAACTTTGCAAGGGATGCTGTGACAAATAAAGGCCCAGTAATTCACGTTCCCACTGTAGTTTTTCACGCATAGTAAACTCAACTCCGCTATCATTGAGCTGCAACTTTGGCTGGTTTACTTGGTTATTATCAACTGCGCCGCCAAAAAGGTCGGTTTGGCCACTTGAACGTTGTTTTTGGAAGCGCCCAGCATAAGCAAGTATGCTATCTAGGTTGGTCACTAGCAAGCTACGGTCTGCAAATTTATCCAGTGCGCCAGCTTTTATAAGACTTTCTACGGCTTTACGATTAGCCAAACGAGTATTCACGCTTGTAAAGAAACCCTCCAGACTTTTGAATCCCCCGCTCTTGCCCCTTGCCCTCAATATTTCCTCGACTGCACCCGTACCAACATTTTTTATAGCAGCCAGTCCGAAACGGATTTTGTTTTGGCTTGGTACAACTGCAAATTCCACAAACGATTCGTTAACATCAGGTGGTAGGACTTCCAACCCCATATGGGTACACTCTTTTATCTCTATGGCTAGACGCTCGGTATCGTCATGATCGCTGGTCATAAGTGCTGACATAAAAGCTGCCGGAAAGTTAGCCTTAAGGTAAGCAGTTTGATAGGCAATTAATGCATAACAAGACGCATGTGCCTTGGGGAAACAATAGGCCGCAAAAGCTTCTAGCTGTTTCCAGAATCGCTCCATAAGTTTGTGGTCGGCTTTTACGGTTTTCACGGCGCCTTCAATGAAGTCATTCTTGAGTTTGGCAAGCACTGTGGGATTCTTTTTGCCTATGGCTTTACGCAATGTGTCGGCCTGCCCACCCGAAAAGCCACACATTTCTTTGGAAATCTGCATAACTTGTTCTTGGTACACAATGATGCCGTATGTCGATTCGAGAGCCGGAGCCATGACTTTGTGCAAATACTCAATCTCCCGCTGCCCATGTTTGCGTGCAATAAAGTCCTCAATCCATTGCATCGGACCCGGCCGGTATAAAGCAACCATGGCGATAATGTCGTCAAATACGGTTGGTTTAAGTTCCTTTAAGTACCGGCGCATGCCAGCCGATTCCAGCTGGAAAACGCCCGTGGTATCACCGCGCTGCAAGAGTTTAAACGTTTTGGCGTCATTCAACGGAATCCGAGCAATATCAATATCTTTTTGATATACTTTTTTGACAATACGAAGTGCGTTTTTAATAATAGTCAGATTAGAAAGACCTAGGAAGTCCATTTTGAGCAGACCTACGTCTTCGATAGGCCCCATAGCGTATTGGGTTGCCACTACGCCTTTTTGAGCCATTTCTAAAGGTGCGAATTTGACAATGTCATCGGGTGCTATGACGATGCCAGCGGCATGCACACCATGGGAACGAATAGTCCCTTCTAGCTGCATAGCAAGGTCAAATACGCGCCTTGACTGTTCATTGGATTCGTATTCATTACGTAGATCAAAATTATTTTTAAGTGATGTTTGCAGGGGAATATGACGACCCTGTACAGGTGGCGGTATCATCTTAGCCAAACGATCGGCATCGGCATAGGGCACTTGCAATACTCGGGCCACATCACGTATTGCGTTACGGGCTGCCATACGGCCGAAAGTTACAATATTGGCCACCCTATCGGCCCCGTATTTCTCTACACAGTACTCTATGACTTCATTACGCCTTGTATCCTGGATGTCAATATCAATATCAGGCATGCTAATGCGGTCTGGGTTCAAAAAACGTTCAAAAAGTAAGTCATACTCCAGCGGATCAAGCTCGGTAATTTTAAGCGCGTAGGATACAATCGACCCAGAGGCCGAGCCTCTTCCTGGACCAAAAACAATGCCTTGGTTCTTACCCCAATTCACAAAATCGGCAATAATAAGAAAATAGCCATTAAAACCCATTTGATCGATAACAGTAAGTTCGTAATTAGCTCGCTCTAAAATTGCCGGTGGCACTGATTTCTGGGCGGCTGATATGGTCAGCTTTTTGGCTTTGGCTTCTGGCTGATTGCCATAACGCCACGACAGTCCCCTGTAAACAAGACTATCCAAAAATGACTTCTCGGTTTCACCGTCTGGTACGGGAAACTGTGGGATAAGTATTCTACCCAATACCAATTCTAGCTCGCAGCGCTCGGCTATAACTTGTGTATTCGTAATAATCTCTGGGTGCTTGTCGCCCCAACGCTGGATAATATCCTGTGGGTTAGTCACATGAAGTTGAAAATCTTTCAAACTCATACGGTTCTCATCACTTAGGAACGAGCCAGTCTGCACGCAGAGCAATATTTCATGTGCTTGTTGGTCTTCGTGCCTTAGGTAGTGAGCATCGCAGGTTAGGACACAAGGGATCGATAACTCTTTGGCCAGTTTGAACGTTTGACTGGTTACACTTACCTGCTCGGGCCAACTACTGGGATGTTTTATGTGACCATGATCTTGCACTTCAAGGTAATACCGATCCCCAAAGATGGACTTATACCACGAGGCTATATTTTTGGCTTGTTCATACTGGCCTTGCCGTAGGGCATCGCCGACTTCACCACCTATGCAGCCACTGAGAACAATCAGCCCCTCATTATACCTCTCGAGCAAATCATGGTCGATGCGAGGACGGTAGTAAAAGCCATCTAGGTTAGCGATAGTACTTAGACGCATGAGGTTTTGATAACCTGTGTGATTCATCGCCAGTAATATAAGGTGGGAAGAATTTTTGTCTTTACTGGGGTCCTTGTCGGTATGTTTGCCGGCAGCTACGTATGTTTCAATACCTATAATTGGCTTGACACTCTGCTCTTTGGATTCTTTGTAAAACTCAATCGCCCCCGACAATGTGCCATGGTCCGTGATAGCTATAGACCCCATACCCATTTGCTTTATGGTTTCTATAAGTTCGGGAATTTTTGTAAGACCATCTAACAAACTATATTGGGTGTGGTTGTGCAAATGCACATAATCAGCTGGTTTCAGTTGGTGTTTTGGCATCCTACCCTCGTAGTTACAATGCTTATTGTAATGAATCTTAGCCCTATACTGCGAGCTAAAATTATAATTACAACAAACTGGCTATTTTGTTTCTACAGTATGTCGCAAATTGTTGATTAAAGACCTCTTACAGACTAAGCCGTGGAGTCAAAAAGGGAGGGCTATAGCATCTGCCCGAGTTGTTCATACTCCCTCGGCGCTTTACCCGACTTACGCAAAACTCCTCCATGCCCAGACCAAATCTGGCTAACTGCAAACATTTTTTCCTCTCTCGATGTATCTACCGATACATCTCTTTATGATAAAACTGTTTTCGCTCACCCAGCTTTACTCTGGGAACGAACGGTTCTGCGTAAGTCGGGTCTATTGTGTTTTTTGAGTCGGGGCATCTTTGGCCAAATATGTCTTTAAATGCTTAAGCGCCTTATTAGCCTCACTAATAGCATGCTGCAAATCCTTATCCTCTGCATCACCATCATGCAAAGCCGATAGGAGTTCACGCACTTTTTCTTTAGCAAGTTGGGCCTTTGCAACTACGTCGTCGTATTCGGCTTTGGCACCAGTCTTTAGTTTTGTGGCATCTTTTTTGGCCTTATCAATCAATATATTTAATTCACCATGTAGCCGCTTGAGGTTTCGTTCGGCTTCCGTTTTGGCTTTTATGGCTGCTTTGTGTATATCCTTACGTGTTTCTTTGCCACTTTTGGGAGCAGTTAGTAGACCGGCGATGTAGCCTGTAGCGGCAGCAATTGCCGTACCTATAGCTAATTTTTTTGTGCCGTTTTTCATTCGTCATCCTTTCGCTTTTTGCCTCTTTTATCTCTAAATGATTGTAAGATATTAGCTATCAGTTTTGCGAGCGCTGCCGGACCAGCTGTCTTCTGGAAAAATTCACCCACCGCTTCGGCTTTGTCGGCAATTTGTTCGGCCTTTCTCAGTATGTTTTTGATGTCTTTAAGAATTTGAATAACTTTGACGAGTACAATAATACCAACTACCAAAAAGATTGATAAGGTAGCAGACACAATAATTACCAAAACTTCCATTGACCTGTCCATAGCTCAAGTATACCACCCGATATGACTGCCACAAGCTTCTAGCGTGTAACACTGCGCAGGTAAGTGCGGAACGCCTCGCGTAAATCTTCGTGCTGCAAGGCAAAGTCCACAACGGTTTTAAGATATTCCAGTTTATTGCCCGTGTCATAATATTGCCCATTTTTGATTTCGTAAGCTAACAATTCTTGGCCGTTATCAATCATCATTTGCATGGCAGTTTGAATAGATAGTTCTTGGCCTTCTTGTAACTCGCTCAAGGCCTGGCGTATCCAAGGGAAAATTTCGGGCGTTAGCACATAACCGCTGACACTGGCTAAATTACCGGGAGCCTTATCTTTGCCTGGTTTCTCAACTATGGTTTTCATGCGAACTAAACCATGGTTAATTTCTTCTCCAGCGACTATACCGTAGCGCTCATAATCTTCGTCTTGTTTGACTCGAATGCAAGCCAGCACGCCACTGTGATACTGTTCATAAAGCTCAACCATTTGCTGGAAGCGCGGGGGTGAAGCCACGATAAAATCGTCCGCAAAAGTATATATAAACGGCTCGTCGGCAATTAAATGTTCGGCATTCATGACTGGTGTAGCATTGCCGTAAGGGCCTTTTTGCCGGATATAGGCAAAGTTGGCTAGGCTGGAAATCTTCTTGGTGGCTTCTAACAATTCGGTTTTGCCTGCTCGCTTGAGGTTATGACGTAAGTCGGCACTCATATTATCAAAGTGGTCTTCAATAGAGCGTTTATGGTAGCCAGTTACAATAACAATATCTTCAATGCCAGCCTCAACCAGTTCTTCGACTATATACTGAATAATCGGCTTGTCTACTAGCGGCAGCATTTCCTTGGGCATGGCCTTGGTTTGCGGCAAAAAGCGCGTGCCAAACCCCGCCGCCGCTATTACTGCCTTGCGAACTGGCTTGTCTTTCACAGTCATTATTGTAGCGCAGCGATCAATTGCTAACCAAGCTTTTTCTTAATGAGGTCACGGGCAATCTGGGGGTTGGCTTTGCCAAGACTCTTTTTCATAACCTGACCTACTAAAAAGCCAGTAACTTTCTTCTCGCCCTTGCGCACATCATTAGCGGCTTCTGGATATTCCCTTATCACTTCATCAACTATTTTTTCTAGGCTTCGGCTGTCAGATAACTGGATAAAGCCCTGTTCTTCGGCATATTTCTCCAGGTTTTCGGGGACAATACTATTTTCTAATATAACACCAAGTAATGCCTTGGCATTGGTAGAACTAAGCTTGTCGTCCCGGACAAGGTCGTATAATTGGAGGTATGACTCGGCCCTAGGCAAATCTTTGATGATAACACTAGTTTTTTGCTCTCGTCTGATTGGAATCTCGACATTCACAAACCAGTTAGCCAATTGTTTGGCCATGGCTCGATCTTTGATATGTTCCTCTATAAGTGGCAGGTAGCTAGTGTGCTCATCCTCGATTTCAGCTTCTAGTAGCGTATCGATATAACTAGAATCAAGTCCAAGCAAAGCTAAGCGTCTGCGCCACTCGCCAGGAAGTATCGGCATTTCCGCTTCAATGGCATCGATAAACTTTGGATTGATCTTAATCGGTGGCAGATCGGGTTCAGGAAAGTAGCGGTAGTCATGAGCCTCTTCTTTGGTACGCTGGCTAAACGTTTTTTGCTTGGCGTCATCCCAGCCGCGCGTTTCCTGTACTATTGAGTGTCCCTTTGATAGCAGCTCAGTCTGGCGTAAAATTTCATAGTCGGCTGCCTTTTCGACACTACGAAATGAATTAAGGTTCTTAGTTTCGGTGCGTATGCCAAGTTTGGTAGGATCTTTACTGAGCGATACATTGACGTCAAAACGCATATTACCGTGATACAAATCGGCCTCCGACACACCGGCATATTTCATAAGCAGGTAGAGTTCCCTAGCATACAGTCGGGCTTCTTCTGACGTGTGTATATCAGGCTCGGATACTATCTCGAGCAATGGCGTGCCAGCCCGATTAAGATCTACAAGGCTATAATCTTTGCCGGCCGGATGAGTACTTTTGCCGGCATCTTCTTCTAGGTGTGCACGAGTAATACCGATACGCCTGGTTCTATCGGCAAGGGCAATATCCACATGTCCACCAACGATGATAGGCTGATCGTACTGCGTAATTTGATAGCCTTTGGGCAAATCCGGGTAAAAGTAATGCTTGCGGTCAAACTTACTAAAGTGCTGTGGCTTGGTACCCAGTGCAAAGGCCGCACGTCCGGCTAGCTCTACAGCACGCTCATTTAACACCGGCAGAGCGCCCGGCATGCCCAGGCAAATATGACTAATCAATGTATTGGGTGAGGCAGCCCGCGCATCGTTACCAACGCCGGCAAACAGTTTGGTCACAGTCTTGAGTTGTACGTGGCATTCAATACCAATACTCGGCACATATTTAGTGTTTGTCACTGAGTGCCCCTAGATCTTTCAAGGCTTGCCGAATACCCACTAGTGATTTTTTAACATCGGCCTCACGTAGTTTGATATTGGCCTCATCAATCAATTTTCTGGCCAAGTTATGGGCAAACCATACCTTATCATTATCTTTGAGCTGGTGCTGGGCTGACACTAGGCGTTCACCCATGCTTTTACCTTTGATATGTTTTTTCCTGAGCGCTTCGTCTAGCAATTTATCGGCTGTAATGATGGCAAGTGGCCACGTCTCACGGCTAGCACAGAATTTTTGTAATGACGCCCAATCCCGCTTAAATTTTTCTGCTTTGATACGTCGCTTAAACAGTCTCATGCCAATACTTCCTCGGTTGTTTTAGCCATTTGTAGCAACTGGCGATCGTGGCGCTGCGGTGCCATAAGCTGAAGGCCCACCGGTAAACCCTGACTGCTTCCAACCGGTAGACTAATGGCCGGTACGCCCGTTAGATTGGCACCGACGGTCATAATATCGGTCAAGTACATCTTGAGTGGATCGGCAATATTGGCTCCAATCTTAAAGGCCGTAGTGGGAGCAGTTGGTCCTAGCAAAAAGTCAACCTTTTTAAAAACACTGTTCATTTCGTTTATAAGCTTGGTGCGGACAATTTGAGCCCGTTTGTAATAAGCATCATAATATCCGCTGGTGAGTACATGGGTACCAATCATAATCCGCCGCTTGGCTTCTGTCCCAAAACCGATTGAACGTGACTTGATATAGCTCTCGTCAAGATCTTTGGCGGCTTTGTAGTTGTAGCCAAAGCGCTGACCATCATAGCGGCTTAAGTTACTGCTGACCTCGGCAGGACAAATAATGTAATAAACTGCCAATGCCAGCGGCAGAGATGGCAGACTTACCTCATTAATTTTTGCGCCAGCTTTTTTGAGCTTGGCTACGGAGTTTTGTATTTGTTCTTTGACGCCGCTGTCCAGGCCATCTTCCATATATTCCTTAATTACGCCTATCTCTTTGTTCTGGATATTCAAAAGTTTATCATGCACGTAACTTTCGGGATCCCGCTCAATTGTTGTGCTATCGAGGGGATCCCGGCCAGCTATCACGTCTAAAACCAACGCCGCATCGTCTACATTCCGCGTTAGGGGCCCAATCACGTCGGTGCTACTGGACATAGCTACTACGCCAAACCGAGAGACTAGCCCATAGGTTGGTTTATAGCCAACAGCACCGCAAAACGCTGCCGGCAAACGAATAGAACCACCAGTGTCAGTTCCCAACGCAAAGGGAACCATGTCGAGTATGACTGCCGCTGCCGAGCCTCCAGATGAACCGCCCGGTACACGAGTTTTATCATGGGGGTTAAGCGTAGTGAAAAAATCACTATTTTCGGTACTGGAGCCATGGGCAAAAGCATCCAGATTAGCCTTAGCTACACAAATTGCGCCCTCTGCTTCCAATCGTTCAATGGCCGACGCTTGATACGGCGTATCAAAATTTTTCAGCATGTTGCTGGCTGCCGTTGTGTTAGCACCGAAAGCCAAAAAGTTATCCTTGGCTATAAAAGGTACGCCAGCTAGACGCCCCACTCGTTCGCCATGGGTAATACGGCTATCAATTTCTGCTGCTCGCTCCCTGGCTCGCTTGTCTGTCGTGGCAATAATGGCCCTATAATCGCTTCTAACCTCAATCGTCCTAAGTGATTGCTCCACTAAACTCTGAGCTCTAAACACTGAACTCTGCACCTTCTTGGCAATAGCACTGATTGATTCCCACTGGCTCATGCGAGGACTCGTTTAACCTTTATCTGTCCGGCTTCTATGTATGGTACGTTCTTGAGTAGATCGTCACGGTTAACACCATAGTCAATGATCTCATCGAGCCTGGTAACATTTGTGAGTCCAGTTACCTGCGAGGTTGGCTCTAATGTACCGATATCAACGGCTTGTAGTTGCGCAACGTAGTCGAGAATTTCGCCTAATTCCTCCCTAAACTGCTCAACTTCTTCGCTCGAGAGATCCAAATAAGCCAGTTTGGCCAATTTTAAGACGTCGTTTCTTGTTAGTTTCGCCATCGCTGCATACTAGTATAACAAAGTTCCAACTGGGGTTTACAAACAATTAAAAACATCCTACTATAACCATTAGCGTAAGGTAATATAAACATGGCAATAACTGTGCACGAAACACTGGATTGCCCGCCACAGACTGACGAGCTTGTTAGCCATTCTCTTAATCCAGTTGATGATGCCACAAATGAATTGTCAGTAGATATTGGTTTATTAAATTTTTTGGAGCGTCTAGAAACGCTAAAAAGTGGTTCGGAGTTAAGAAAACGACCCGAATTACTCAATATTGAGCGTACCAAAGTAGGAGATTTGGAACGTTATGGCTTCACAACCATAAATGGCTATAGCTATGATGCGGTAGTAGGTCTTCCAAGTAAGCAGACTACTGACATTCCGGTATTATCTACTGGCGCTTGGTTTACAAGTAGCCATGGGCATAATGAGCACGCGATGCTACATATGATGCGCTCAGGATCACCAGTTATTTTTGTTGGCGCAGAGGGCAGCCATCACCCACATACATTTATAAAGCCAAAGACAAATATTTCTATGGCTGGTTCAGCTGCTGCTACACTTAACTTTGCCAAAGAAGCCAGTAATCAACACTCCAGTGTTATTGATAGCGTTAAGCGCATGCTGATTGGTGAATCTCGTGGAGCAATGGTTGGGATGGGGATAATAGCTATTGACCAGCTATTTGGTCAGGAAGTGGTGTTTGCAGATCTAACCGCACCTTGCTTTCCTAGACGCTTTATACCAGAGGATATATTAAGAATTCCGGGGCATTTACCAAACTTACCGATTTCTATTGGACGGCTAGCCATGCGTCTAGGGATTAAGCGTCTTGTGCATTATCCAGCAACAATTGATCCGCACCCTTATGCAATGGCACATCAAATAGCCATTGGCCCCGCTTTACTAAGTGGTGAAGCAGGGGATCTTGCAAGGTTGATTACACCCGAAAAGATTATCCATATAACTTGTTTTGATCATGATTTTGCTTCTATGAAATCAGAGTGGCAGAAGATTTTTGCTAATCATCCTAATGTGCGGATCACACCACTTAAGGGCAGCCATCTTACTATTGCCGACCCAGAGACACTAGCCTACATAGAGGCTCGCAAGCAGGCATATCATCAAATTCAAGCTGAACAGGGTTCTAACTTAGACGGCCGAGCCGTATTTGAGCGGGCTCATCAACTTATCGCAGCCTAGAGTTTTTATTTGATATTGGCAATTATGTCACGGAGATTGCCGCATGCTCTGTGGTTGGCGCAGGATGAGAATCAAGGTCCGACAAAGCATTGGCGGTGGCAGAAGCCCCCCCCGTATAATAAGTGGCAGCAATCCCAATCTGTTAGAAGACAGTCTTCTTAAAGTTCTTAAAGTAATCGGACACTATAAAAAAGGGAGTGTCCTAAATTGGATGCTGACAGCATCTTTATGCCGTACCTATCTTAATAACCGAACAAATCCCGCACTATTCCTGTCATAACCAGCTGTATATCTGGTAAGCAAGGGTGCTTAGGCATAACACGGTGCCTGTGTAGGGTACGACTGACGGCACGGAAATGTAGCCTTGGTGTTTCGGTGTTCGCCTTTTAATAACTATAAGCGATACGTTCACAAGCGTGAATATACTGAGTACCAATAGACTAGTAAGTTGCGCGAGCGAAACTAGTGGCAACAGTAATGTACCGACTATCATGGCTCCCAGCACCACCAGTGTCGCCATCACGGGTGTTTTATGTTCTCGATGCACCTCGGCCAGTTTGCCATTTAGCCAACCTTGCTTGGCTAAGCCGTATAGTATTCTTGAGCCCATAATGATCTGGACGATTACGCCATTAATTGTCGCGATCATACCTATGAAACTTAGTATCAGCACATTACTGGCACCGCTTTTCTCAAATACTAAAGTAAGTGGCGCTTTGCTCTCTGCCAGCTCGCCAGGAGTTACAAGGGTGGTAGCAACAATTACAACCAAGAGATACAGGGCCGTTGATGCTACCAAAACAAATAGAATAGCTAGTGGCATGGTACGCCGAGGGTTTTTTGCCTCCTCCGCCACATTAACCATATCCTCAAAGCCGATAAAGGCATAGAAAGCCAGAAATGCCCCCGCAATGATTCCACCCACTCCTACGGTTGGATCGACAGTTAATAAATCGCTCGCTTCTACTGCTCCGAAGGCGTTTCTACCAAACCAAATAATCAGTAAAAGCCCCAAAACCTCGACTGCCGTGAATAAAGCGGCTGTTTTAGCCGACTCGCCAATACCTTTAAGTGTTATCGCGCCAAGTACACAGATGAGTCCTACGCTCGCCACAGCAGTCGGAACGCCAATAAATGAGTTGAGATAACCAGCAAAGCCTTGAGATAAGGCTGCCGCCGAAGCGACTCCGCCAGCTACCATGGCCAGACCAATTAATACCGATAGCCATCGCTTTCCGAACGCCTTATGCAAATAGACCGAAACACTAGCGCTTACCGGATAGCGACCGGCCAGTTCCATGTATGAGAATGCTGTGAAAGCTGCTGTAATCATGGCAATAATAAACGCCAGAGTAGTACTGGTACCCGCAAAACCGGCAACCTTGCCGACCAGAACATAAATACCGGCACCCAAGATGTTCCCAAGCCCATATAAGGCAACCAGCGGTAGCCCGAGCGACCGCTTCAACCGAACGTTTTTGCCCATGCTTACTATTCTAACAATTTATTTAACCTCAGCTATAATGATTACTAGTGAAAAAACATAAACGAAAACAGCTACAGCAGCTCAAAAAATGGCGGAAATGGCGTTATGAAAATACCGCACTGCTTATAGTAAGCCTTATTGGTTTTACTTTTCTTGCTAAGACGCCCCTGCTTGATAGTACTATTAAAAACCTTGGTGATTTAGGCTACCTCGGAGCGTTTATAGTCGGAATCTTCTTTGTTTCGACATTTACAGTTGCCCCGGCAGCAGTTATATTATTTCACCTGGCTGATACCTTACACCCGGTTGAGGTTGCGCTGCTAGCGGGACTGGGGGCAATGGTAGGTGATTATGTCCTTTTCCGGTTTATGCAGGATAAGGTCTATGACGAACTAAGGCCACTCTTTTTAAAACTACACACTCCCAAAGTAAAAATTATGTTTAAAAGTCCCTATTTCGCATGGCTGTTACCTTTGTTCGGGGCCTTCCTCATTGCTTCGCCACTGCCCGATGAGGTTGGTGTTGGGATGTTGGGACTGTCCAAAATAAAACTCTGGCAATTCCTCGGTTTGGCCTTTGTATTAAATGCCACCGGCATATTTATAACCGTTAGCATAGCCCAAGTAGTAAACTAACTCGAATAGTACTTATGCTACTATAATTATGAAATAGCCCCTGCAATCCTTGCGAGAGAGGGGCTATTTTCTTTATTTGCAAGGACTTGTTTGCAAGGACGGTTCTTGCAAACAGAGGATATGTGTTATAGTTTGCTTTTGATATCGGTGATGATGTCTCTTAGCTCGGCCGCCTTTTCGAATTCGAGGTTAGCGGACGCAAGCTCCATTTGGGCAGTTAAATCTTTTATCAAATGCCCATACTCATCTTTGGGTATTTTCTTAAGATCCAGCTTGGCGCGTTTGGCTTCTTCTGGCAGATCCGGCCGCAGGCCCTTTTGGACTGTTTTAGATATACCCTTTGGTGTAATGCCGTGCTGTTTATTGTAGGTCTCTTGAACCAAGCGCCGGCGATTCGTCTCGTCTATGGCCCGCTGCATACTGCCAGTAATGTGGTCAGCGTACATAATAACTCGTCCTTGTTCGTGGCGGGCAGCCCGGCCAATGGTCTGCACTAGCGCTTGTTCACTGCGCAAAAAGCCCTCTTTGTCCGCATCTAATATGGCTACCAGTGAAACTTCTGGAAGGTCTAAGCCCTCCCGTAGCAAATTAATACCCACAACGACATCATAAATACCCAGGCGCAGATCACGCAAAATGTCTGTTCGCTCCAGCGTCTCAACATCGCTGTGCAGATAGGTGACTTTGATATTAACTTCTTTTAGGTACTCTGTCAGGTCCTCGGCCATACGTTTAGTAAGTGTGGTGATCAACACTCGCTGCCGCTTATCGACTGTTGTTTTAATCTCGTTAATAAGATCATCGATTTGTCCGTCGATAGGACGGACTTCAAGTTGGGGATCAAGCAGCCCAGTTGGCCGAATAACTTGCTGTACTGGCGTGGGGCTATGACTAAGTTCAAAATCAGCTGGGGTGGCACTGACATAGACCACTTTATTCATATGTTTTTCGAACTCCACAAATGTCAATGGTCGATTGTCGAGCGCGCTGGGCAGGCGAAACCCATAGTCAACCAGTACTTCTTTGCGAGCTCTGTCGCCGTTATACATACCGCGAACCTGGGGAATAGTCATGTGTGATTCATCAATAAACATTAGGTAATCATCTGGGAAGTAATCAAGCAGTGTGGCTGGTTGCTCCCCAGGTTCGCGGTTGGTCAGGTAGCGACTGTAGTTTTCTATACCCTTTACGAAGCCAGTTTCCTCAAGCATTTCTAGATCAAATCTAGTACGTTGTTCCAGCCGCTGGGCCTCAAGCAGTTGTCCGTTTTTCTTAAACAGCTCGAGACGCTCCTCAAGTTCACGCTCAATATTTCCCAGCGCTGCTTTGAGCTTGTCGTACGGCGTAACATAGTGCGATCCAGGAAAGATCCTTACGTCCTCACGGGTACCCAGAATTTCTCCGGTCAGCGGATCAATTTGGGTAATGCGTTCGACTTCGTCACCAAATAACTCAATACGATAGGCCAGCTCTTCGCCGGCCGGAAAAACATCGACGACGTCACCACGGACCCGAAAGGTTGAACGGTGAAAGTCCATATCGTTGCGCTGATACTGAATATCACTCAATTGGCGCAGCAGTTTGTCACGGACACGCCGTTCACCGCGAATTACTTGCACCGCCATGCTGCCATAATCTTCGACAGAGCCAATGCCATAGATACAACTAACGCTGGCAACTATTATCACATCCCGCCGAGTAAGTAGTGCGTCAGTGGCAGCATGCCGCAGACGGTCAATTTCTTCATTAATCTGGCTGTCTTTTTCGATATAAGTATCGCTGCGTGGAATATAGGCTTCGGGCTGGTAATAATCAAAGTAGCTGACAAAGTAGTGTACGGCATTGTTTGGAAAGAAGTTTTTGAACTCGCTATATAGTTGGGCCGCTAACGTCTTGTTATGACTAAGCACCAGGGTGGGCTTTTGGAGGTTCTGGATGACATTGGCCATCGTAAACGTCTTGCCCGAGCCCGTAACACCAAGTAACACCTGTTCTTTTGTGCCATTGGCCAGGTTTTTTACTAAGGCAGCAATAGCAGCTGGCTGGTCGCCAGTCGGCTTATACTCCGCTTGCAATCGAAATCTGCCCATCAGAGTATTGTAACAATATTCCAGATGTCAGTCGTACAAATCTATGTATTCTTTGTAACGTTCGTCCAAGATTTTCATAAGTTTTTCAAAAAGTTCTTTGGGATCTTCGCTAAAAACTATGTCATCACCTTGTGCATGCCCGGAAGCATGCAATATATCCATGATTTCTGAGCCGATGCCTCCCGCACCCTGCAAAAAGCCGATTGGCTTGTCTGTCTCCATGGCAATAGTAAATTCGTGTAATGTCCCCAAGCGGCCGCCAATGCTAATAACAGCATCGCTAGAATTAATAAGTAAAACATCACGCCCAATATAATGTAACCCAGTATACAGAATACTGTCATAGGGCCGAGTCGGTAAGCGATATTTCATAACATGCTCTATCTTACTCGCTGCCGGGCTGATGCCCACGCTCATAAGCCCGCCGGCACGTTTGTAGGCTTGGGCGGCCACATGAGGTAAGCCAACAGTCGCTCCGGTCATAAGTGCATGGCCTTCTTTGGCAATCACTTCGCCGACAGCGTGCGCTAAACGCCGGCCCTCTTCTACGCTCTTACCTTTGGATGCGCCAGAAACACAGATTTGATACATCCTCTATACCTCTCCTATGTCATAGACGCTGACCAGTTCCGTATCTGATGTTTCATGGTCAAGTTGTTTCATCACCTCTTGCTCAAGTGAGGTCTGACTCATATATCGTACCCATAACTCATCCCATAGATTCGCCCGAAAATGCCGAGTTATATGGCGTCCATAGGGCAAACTGTTACAGTAATTGAGCGCATTGTCGATAAGGTTTAAGGAAATCGGCCGGCCTTTGTTAGGTACAGCCAAGTAGTCCGTACCTTCCCAGAACTTCAGTGCCGGCTCAAGACGATATAACACTGCTTCCGCCTGTTGCCACAGTAAATCGTCTGGCTGCACGTGTGGTTCAAAAATAGCCTGGTGGGACTGGCTAGTTGCCGTACCAAAATGGCGTTGCATTACTCGCCAATGGATCGGCTGGCCTGCTAGTGTTGCGGCATTATTAGGATCTTTGCGAAGCGTAGTAATGATATTATCGGCAAAATTGGGCTTAACTTGTTGTAACTTAAAAAATGCGCTATACAGGCGAATCTCATTAATATAATGCAGCAGCAACGGTAGCAAAGTAATACAAATACCCCGCAAACGTTCTACTGGTAATGGCAATACCACAATTACACCGAATTCTTTAAGATGTGTGATATTACGGTGATGCGTATGTACAAACTGACGAGGTACATCACCCCACCGCTTATTGGTAAGGCTAATGATTTGAATGTCACGCGTTTCGAAATCACTTGGGCCAAGTTTTTTATAGGAAGCAATAAAATTATTTAACCACGCCGGACTTTCAACTAGCCGAAGTGCCCCGTAAATTTCGACGATCTTTTCACGTTTGAGCATGGAGTCAACGGATTTATAACCAAGCTGTTTCATAATTTTTTTAGGGGGCATATCTTTGAGCAGTTTCTTGGCTATACTTGGTTTTATAGCCCAGCAAGTTTTAGGTATAGCCAAATGCTTAACTGTTTTAATGATCCGTGGTAATAGATCGTCCGTGTCCAGGGGATCGCTTCCGCCTATGGCCTTAGTGAGAAATTCGTCATGCCGCTGAGTCAATGCCAGCAGACTGTGGTATAGCTCTTCGCCAGTTGTGTCGGCGGGGTCCAGACCCAGTTCTTTTTGTTTCATATGTGCCTTGCGAGCTATTTCTGACGTTAGGCGCACATCGACGTCAGGGGCTCCGGCTGCGACCGCCAGGCGCTGTAGGCTAAGTGTAAACATGGGTTCAGTAGCCTCCAGTAGTTCCGATAAAGCACGCGACATAGTTACATCTAGATTAGCATAAGGGGTTCAAGCCAACAATTAGATGCGCTCGGGCTTGTACCAGTCTGGGGCTTTTTTGAGTAATTCATTTAGTTCCGGCTGGGTTAACAATCCCTTTTGGGCACCAACGTATTGCACTACATTCATAGAGTTAATTGGCGCCCACTGCAATGCACCCTCAATGTTGCTACCTTTCATCAGTGCCGCCACAAATGTCGAAGCAAAAGCATCACCGGCCCCTGTACGTTCATAGGGCGGTTTGGGGTCTGGATATAGTGGCATCTTGAACCGATTACTGCCATCGCTGGCAAAGGCACCTTTCGGTCCATCGGTGATAACTACAATCTTAGGACCGAGCGCATGCAGGTGATCAAACAGACTGTTCAGATTGTCGCGGTCACCTCCTCCGACTAGTGCCGCTTCCTCACGATTGAGTAGCAATACTTCACTTCTTTTATAGATACGGTGCAGGCGTTTGGCGCCGGCTTCCATTTGGAAGGTGCCGGGCTGAAAGGCCAGCTTGACTTCATCATGCTTTTCTAGCCAGTCTGCCAAATCGTTATGAAAGTCTATGGTATTTTTGCTAATCGAACTAAAGTAGAGCCAACGCGGTATTTCATTGGGTCGAAGATGCGGCCAATAGTAGTCATATTCCTCATGCTTAATCAAGATGGTGCGTTCTTCTTTGTACCACAGCACGTAGTGATAGTTACTGATTTTACGTGGGTTGATGCGAACAAAACGGGTATCAATTTTGTTTTTATGAAGCCGGCTTATCATATCACGACCGTATTTGTCGTCTCCAACATTGGTTATAAAACCACTTTTTAAACCCAGTCGGGCAAAACTAACTGCGGCGTTACTGGCGTTACCCACTGCTTCAATTATTTCGACATGGTCAAATGGCACTTTGGTGGCAAACGGTACGGCCAACCAAGCACCATTCTCATTCTTATAAGCATGAGCCTCGTCATCCAGTAGTTTTATGAATGCGTCGGTGACTATATCGCCAACTGCAATGACATCGATCTTATTCATCCCGTTAGATTTCACTTTTCACTAAACCCGACTTACGCAGAATCGTTCGTTCCCAGGGTAAAGCTGGCTGAGCGAAAACAGTTTTATCGGAAAGAGATGTATCCGTAGATACATCGAAAGAGGAAAAAATGTTTGTAGCCAGCCAGATTTGGTCTGGGCATGGAGGAGTTTTGCGTAAGTCGGGTATACGCTAGTTAGGCAGCTTTGGGTTCTAGTTGAGTAATGCGTTGTTCGTGATCTTTAAGTTGCTCATCATTTGCTTGATTTGATTGTTCAATTGCCTCTGCAACCGATGCGGACAAATCATCTATCTTGTGCTCAACTCTATCAAGCCGTCCATCAACTTTATCAAGACGCCCATCCACTTTATCAAGCCGTCCATCCATTTTGTCAAGGCGCTCAATAATCTCAGAAGTTTGTTGCGAAACGGTAGCAGCAATAAATTGTTTTAGGTCTTGCATATTATCATCGTCCATGGGGCTTCAATTATATACCAAACAATTTGCAAGATACAAAATTTTGGTGCAACATCGTTGACGACTAGTCAATACTGGGTAAGGGTGCTTCCGTAACGCTCACCCTGTACTTATCAAGATAGCTCGTTGCAGCATTGCTTACTAATTCGGGAGTTGTGGCGCCAATTATTCTTGCTACACAAGTTACGATATTGGCGTAGGCTTTCAAGCTTGCAACTACTGCTTTGTTGGCTACAACGATTCGGTGAGATGAAGTATTCAGCAAAGAACGTTGTGCGGTGCTGTGAGTGTAGTTACAAAAATCCGCATACTCACTATCGTGCATAGCTTCGGTGTCTTTACCTGCCTCTTTTGCCCTCTGCGCAACAGCTTTATTATCTAGCTTATTTTTGTAGGCTCTAGGGTCGTTTGATAACCTAAACCAATCGGCTGCGGTTGCCATTCGCTCCGTCTCATCAGTTTTAGATTCCAGATAATGAACGTTTATTGCGTCCTCTAGTAATACCCTTGTGCCTATCATAGCCAGCAGTACTACGTCATTATGCACTCCTTGCAGAATGTCATCACACAATACGCCACTATTGATTAAAGGGTCTTTTAGATAAGCGTAATAAGCAATGTGGTCATCAGAGCTACGCTCTAGGGTATCAACTATGTCAGACAACCTCGCAGCTTCTTTTAGTAACGTATTCTTGAGTTCAGCAGAATCTTGGGTAAAGTCATCATCGTTCATACCTTTATTATACGTCTAGAACAGTGTAGTAAGACTAATTGGCGAACCGCCAAGCATAGAGTATGCACCACTTCTTAACGCAACGCTTTTTACAATCTCTCTTGAGTCTTGCTCTGCTTGTTGGCGACATAGCTTGGCTTTGCTGTAACAAGCTGAACCTGTGTTTTGCAGTTCTGTTTCAAAATTGTGCCATATATCAATCACTGCACGAGCAATATCGGGTGGCATTAGGTTTAGGTCTTTTAATGTTTTACCGTCATGACTTCGTAGCTGTTTGGTCTTACTGCGATTTTGTAGATGTAACGAGCTTTGGTGTAGTGCATTATTTAGATTAGTAAAGTTAGTAGGTCTTGGGATTTGTGCGGTTAGATTAAAGAAGCAGTGAGCGTGGCAGTAATTCTTACCTGTGCCTGTAAAAAACTCAAAGAGTGTCCTTGCACGGAGTAATACTGAGTCCATTGCATAGACCTGCACAGAGTAACCGCTAACGGCAAGATTAAGTTCAAATTGTGTCTGCCATTCTTGCGCAGCACGTAGTAACCAAGCCAAACCATCAAATAAATGACCTGCTGGGCTAGCAACTCCAAGCCAGTCATCAACATTCAGCACCGCTAGGGCTGCATCGCAGTCATTTCCTTGATAACAGCAATTCATAACTTTGTTAAGTATTCGTATATCTTAACCATAGCTAGGGTATCAAGACAGCAATACTTTAAGAGGTCTTCATAAGTTTTTTCAGCTTGTTCTTCGTCAACTACACCCATTACTGCGTCATACCAACGTATTGAAGCTACTAAGCCATTCTGTATGTCCATTACCTTGTACGAGAACTCTGGGACAAGCACAGGTAATACGTACTTTATTGAGCTGCTGCCCTTGAAGTCGTGATGTACAAAATGCTGCTTACTAAATACGTCCATTAGGTCAAAAATCCTGTTGTTTACACCCTCTAAAAAGTCGGCGTATTCGGGAAATGCTTTGCCCATTTCGGTGTTACGACCTTTTTCAAGTGCCACCTTTGTAATATCGCGATAGTGCAGTGGCTTATCTGTCTCAGATAGAAATTTATATGCAGCGTTTTTATAGATGTTCATAGTTAACCGTTCAATAAACCGTTTAACTGATTCTTCCAACTTTTTTCATCAACCATTGTGAACACAAACTGATTATCTTGCTGCCCAAGGTCTAGTTCTTGCCAGCTTTTCTCAACAGTTAGGTCGTTGCATAGGTCAAACACGTTACGCTTGTACTCGGTATCACCACTACCAGCAAGCTGGTCACCTTTAGACTCCAGTACATAGACCTTGTCATAATCATCATCAACTTTGTGTGTTGCTAAAAAGTCAGGGTAAATCTTGTTTGGTCGCCATCCTTGTATACGGTACTCTTTCTTATCAGTCGTGTTGCGATACCACCACAACAACTGGCTTTGGTCATCTAAGTACAACGCAACAGCTTCCTCAAGACCGTTAATGTCTTCCCTTGGAACATAGTCAAATAAGCTACGCTGTAAATCGTCATCGTGATAGTTGCGTAACTTCTGCCTACTTCGGACAACGGTTGGTGGTTTTAGAGGCTTATCGCTCAGTAAGTAAAACTTCATAACGCCATTCTTGAGCTTCGTCTTAAACACTGTCTCAGCAAGCCTGTCTCGCTCAGTGAATAACAGCTTGCGTAGGCTCTCTATGATGAACACTAGGTTACTTGCCACAACTTCTATGT
>ENA-ORBV01003861-ORBV01003861.1-microbial-mat-metagenome-genome-assembly--contig:-NODE-3861-length-29474-cov-11.379903_pt1 | contig 29474 bp, 21 predicted proteins | sample MGYA00237777_ERZ505514 | MGnify/ENA primary metagenome ERZ505514 (study PRJEB26160, sample SAMN06269048) | microbial mat metagenome | isolation source: Oligotrophic lake microbial mat | place... | reverse complement strand
GGCGACCACCGAGATCTACACCTCTCTATTCGTCGGCAGCGTCAGATGTGTATAAGAGACAGTCCCCGCGCTATGCGCGGCCATCTGTCTGTGCGCACCCGCCTGGGCGCAGCTCCCCACGCCGATCGTCCCGGCCCACTTCACGACCGAAGTTGTCGTCACCGGTGCCGAAGCACCGACCGACATCATCTCCCTGCCCGGCGGCCGCCTGATCGTTTCCCAGCAGGACGGCACGGTGAAGAGCTTCGGCCCGGGCAACGTCGCCCAGGGCATCGTCCTCAGCCTGTGGTCAGAAGTTGCCTCATTTGCCGACCGAGGGCTCGTCTCGATCGCGGTGCATCCCGGCTTCCTGCCCGACGGCGGCGACACGTCCTGGCTCTATCTCTATTACGCCGTCGGTCCCGACAAGCTCAACGGACTGGACAACGATCCGAGTTTCGGCCGACTCACGCGCTATCGGCTGAACGAAGTGGTCGAGGGTGATCAACTGGTGCTGCGCTCGATTCCGGTGTCACGGCAGGTGCTGCTCGGCGATCGCCTGCCCGATGGCACCGCGCCCGACGCGATCCCGATCCTGCACGAGTCCCACCAGGGTGGTTCGCTGGTGTTTGGAGCGGACGGAACGCTGCTCCTGTCGACCGGCGACGGAGCGGACATCTTCCAGCTCGACTTCGGCGGACTTCACGCCTTTGGCTTCAGCGACTTCACCCATCCGGTCACCGGACTGAAGGGGCCGGTTTCGCCGTCCCAGGACCTCGGTTCGTTCCGCGCAATCTACCTGGACAGCTTGAGCGGCAAGGTCCTGCGCATCGACCCGCAAACCGGCCTGGGCCTTGCGTCCAATCCGTTCTTCGACGGCGACACTGCGAGCCTGCGCTCGCGCGTGTGGGCCATGGGCCTGCGCAACGCCTTCCGCATGACCAAGGTGCCCGGCACAGGAGCAGCGGATCCCGCGCTGGGTCAACCGGGTTGGTTCGTGATTGCCGATGTCGGCTCCACGACGTGGGAGGAGCTCGACATCTGCCGCGGCGGCGAGAACTTCGGCTGGCCGTGTTACGAGGGACCCAAGGTCAACGATTTTGCCGCCGCCCACACACATCCGCAGAATCCCTACGGGTGGCCGCGCTGCAACACTGCGCCCGTCGCGGCAACGGCGCCCATCGTCGCGTTCCCCAGGGACGATCCCGCGGGTCTGCAACCGCTTGCGTTGCACCAGGGCATCGACGGCGCGCGCAAAAACGGCTTCCTTGGCATCGCCGTCATCGGCGGGGACTTCTACCAGGGCTCGAGTTATCCCGAAGCACTGCGCGGCAGCTACTTCTTCGCCGACTTCGGTTTTGAATGGCTTAAGGCCCTCGACCTCGACAGCGCCGGCAACCCGACGGCAATCAAAGACGTGGCCGAGCTCGTGTCCACGATGGTGGGCGCGCGCACCGAAGCCGACACGGGCGACCTTCTGATCGTGCAGCGCGGTTTCCAAGCGGGCACCGCTCGCGTGCTCGCGCTGCGCTACGGCGCGAACCAGCTTCCCGATCCGACCTTCGAATTCGAACCCGTCGGCCCCGACCTCTTCACGTTCAACTTCGACGCCAGCGCGACCACGGACGCGGACGGCGACCCGCTCACGTTCACGTGGGACTTCGACGACGGTTCCGCGCCTGTGACGGGTTCAATCGCAACCCACACCTTCCCCGCGGCAGCGGCCTACACGGTCCGGCTTCTTGTGGACGACGGCTTCGGAACGGCTGTTTTCGAGCAACCCGTGCTGCCGGGCTTCGACCAGCCCACCGTGGCGATCACCTCGCCGGGTCAGGGTGGGATCTTTGAACCCGGCGAGTTGCTGGAGCTGCGCGGCATCGGGTCCGATGGCAAAGGCAAGCCCCTCGACCTCGCCTGGGCGATCGACGTTTTCATCGACGGCGTCTGGACCCTGGACGTGATCGTTGAAGCCGCCGACGCGCTCGACATCCCGTTCATCAAACCCGGTACCGACGCGACGGACTACAGCGTGCGCGTGAGGCTCCTCGGCCTTGACCCGCTGCGTGGAGCGCTCGCCACTGCGACTGCGGCCATCGTCGTGCACCCCGCGGCGCGTGTGGTCGATGTGGCGGGCGCTGCGCTGTTCGAAGCCAAGGTGCTCGGCCTCGATCCCCCCGGCAGCCAGGGGTTTGGCAACCGCGACCCCGAGGTTTGGCGCGACCGCGTCCTCCCATCAGTGGGCGCGAGCTTGGCCGAGCAGTACGCGACCTACCATCCGCTGTCGCCCTTCGCCGGTCCGCGTGATTGGGTCGGTTACGTCTTTGGCCCCCAGCACCCCCCCGACGCGCGCGTGTTTGCCGTCGAATTGCGCGAGGGCGCGCACCAACCCGAGGGCGGTTGGTTCAAGAAGCCCGAAGTCGAAGTGCTGCTCGGGGGGGTGTGGCAGTCGGCGAGCGACGTCGTCATCGACCCGCCCTATCCGGGCGACTTGCAGGGAGCGGGGTTTGCGACCTACCGTTTCAACTTCGCGCCTGTGGTGGCCCAGGGTGTGCGGATCATCGGTCGTCCCGGCGGCACGCTGAACTTCGTCAGCGTCTCCGAGCTGCGTGTGTTCGCCGCGGCGCCCCCCGGGCCCGCGAAGGACCTCACTGCCCTCGCGGCGGCGCCAATCGCGAACACGCTCGAACTCACCCCGCCGGGTCCCCAGGGCTTTGGGGCCCTCGACCTTGAAAAACTGCGCGACGGCGCCGAACCTGCGCCCGGCTCGACCAGCCAACTCGCACAGGTTTCGTCCTACCACCCCGCCGCCGCGGGTCCCGCGTGGTTCGGATGGCGCTTCGACGACCCCGTCACGCTGAGCGGGGCGCGCTGGCGGGAGGGCCTCGTGTGGTCCTCCGCGGGCGCCGACCTGGGCGGCTGGATGACTAGCCTGCGTGCCGAAACGCGGCTCGACGCGGATGCACCCTGGACGGGGGTCGACAGCCTCGTGGTCACACCCCCGTACCGCACGGTGGGTCCGGGAACACCCAGCTTCGAGGCGTATTCCTTGTCGTTCACACCCCGCGTCGCACGGGAAATCCGCGTGATTGGAGTGCCCGGCGGTGACGCGAGCTTTGCAACCGCGTCGGAGCTGCGCGTGTTCGGTCCGCACGGCTTCGACGGCGGATGGTTCGCGCGGGCGGGGCTCGGATTGACCGGGGACTCGCTCGCGCTGACGGCGACCACTCCCCCGGTGTTGGGATCGCCCGTGCTGCTCGAAGTCAGCGGCGCCAGCGCAGGCGCGGTGGGTTTCCTCGCCATCGCGCCCTTCGCCGCGCTTATTCCGTTGATCGAAACGACGCTGCTCATCGACCCGGCGGGAGCGGTGTTCGCGCCGCTCGTGTACGACGGCCTGGGAACGGCGGACGCACTGTTCGCGCTTCCGCCGCTGGTCGGGCTCGCGGGCAAGTTCCTGCACTTCCAAGCGTTTGCGCTCGATTTTGGAGTATGGGGATTCCTCGCACACTCCAACGGCCTCGACGCACTGATCAGCAGTCAGTGAGGCGCCGCGTGTCCCGCGCAGGGCCGATCAGAGCAACCACCACACCACGGCGGCGATGACGATCGCCACCACGCCAAGCGCCGTCCACTTGAGCGCCCGATCGCTCGGCGGTGGCTGGTCGATTTCGACCCAGTTGAACATGGCGCGCACGCGCGGCTCGAGCGCGGCGTTGCAGTGCGGGCACGTGCGCGGGGTTTCATCGGCGGGCTCGCGCTGGTCGTAGGCGAGCGGAATCACGCCGTGGCAGTGCATGCAGTAGTGGTTGCGCTCACTACCACCCTCCTCGACGCCCGGCGCATGCGAGCGCCAGCGCAGGTAATCGAGCGCTTCCTTGTTCTTCCCGCGCCGCGAGCGCGACCAGTGGTGGTCGCCCATCGAGCCGAACGAACGCACCGGCTGCCCTTCGTCAGACGTGTTGCCCGTCCCGTTGGCGGGGTCACTCGGCGGATCGTTTTTTTCAGTTCCCACGTTGAGTCGCGCCCGTCCTGCGCCCGGGAAGCGATCGTCCTCCATCCTACGCGGGAGACGTGGCTAGCGAGCCGCGGGTTACGGTGGGCCCATGGGCCGCGCCTCCCCGGCTGGAGCACCCCGCCTCCCCGTCGCTGTTCTTTTCGGCGGTCTTCTTGGCGGCCTCGTCGCTGGCCCCGCGTTCCCCACGGCCCAGTTCCCAAGTCCGCAGATGGCGGGGGGCTTCACGGCCGCGCGCGTGGTCGAGGGCTTGGTCGAGCCTACGGACCTCGTCGTCGCACCCGACGGCGCCCTGTGGATCGCCGAACAGGCGGGCCAGGTACGCAGGATCGCGCTCGATCCAAGTGGCGGCTCTGCGGTCCCGGACCACGTTGTGCTCGATATCCGCGTCGAAGTGCTGCAGTTCAGGGATCTCGGCCTCGCGGCGCTCGCGCTGCACCCAGGGTTCCTCGCAGACGGCGGCGAGAACTCGTGGATCTACCTCTACTACGTGGTCGACCCGACCCCGCCCCTCGACCTGCCCAACGGTGGCGACGGGATGTATTCTTTCGGACGCCTCGCGCGTTGGCGCGTGGAGACGCTGGAAGGACTTCCCACCGCGATCGCGGGGTCGCGGCATGTGCTGCTGGGCGAACAGTTGCCGTCGGGGAGCGCTCCCACCGCGCTCGCCGCACTGCACGAATCGCACCAGGGTGGTGGGCTTGCGTTTGGACACGATGGGTCGCTGCTGCTCGCCACCGGCGATGGCGCGAACTACTTTGCGCCGGATGTCGGCGGAATGCAGCCCTTCGGGTTCGACGACCTGGTCAACCCGACGACGGGGCAAGTCGGCGCGCTCCCCAAAGCCCAGGACGGCGGCGCGTTCCGCGCGCAGAGCCTTGCGAGCCTTTCCGGCAAGCTGCTGCGCGTCGATCCACAGACGGGAAGGGGCTATCCGTCCAATCCGTTTTACGACGGCGATCCCGCCAGTCTCGCAAGTCGCGTGTGGGCGCTGGGTTTGCGCAATCCCTTCCGCATCGCCGTGGTGCCAACCGACGACGAAGGTCCGGGACTCGTTGTTGTCGCCGATGTCGGTTGGCTCGATTGGGAAGAGCTCAACGCGGTTCGCCGCGGTGACAACCTGGGCTGGCCGTGCGCGGAAGGGCCCGACACGCGCGAGCCGTTTTTCTCCCACGACTTCGGCGCAAATCCACTGGGTTTGACGGCGTGTGCCGATGCGCTGCTTCCGTGGATCGAGCCGGCGGCCGCGTGGCGCCGCGACGACGCCAGCGCGCAATTGCCCAGCGGCAGCCATGTGGACGCGAATGGAGCGCCGCTCGGCGGGTTCGCGGGCTTTTGTGCGATCGGCGGCGGCGTGCTCGCGGGGCCGGCGATTCCAGCGGCCTACGCGGGTCGCTACCTATTCGCTGACTACGGTTCCACCTGGATCAAGGCCGCGCGCTTGGACAGTTTTGGCGCAGTGGAATCCATCCTGGACATCGGCAAGTTGTTTGCGGGTCCGATCGCGATCGCCGTGGACACAACCACGGGCGCGGCTTACGTGCTGCTGCGCGGTTACGGGGTCGGACCTGCCGAAGTGGTGCGCATCGATCCGCCCAATCTGGAGCCCGCACTCGCCTGGACCTCAGTGCCCGGGGCGGGCCTCGCGGCGGACGTGCTCGTGCTGGAGTCGAACACACCCGCAACCCTCGGCTCGACGGTCGCATTCAACGTCAGCGGCGCAACCAGCGGGTCTGCGCTGGTCCTCGCGGCGACGCTGGGCGGTGCTTACGTCGAACTCCTGCACGTGACGGTGTTGATCGACCCTGCCCAAACGGCGTTGCTGTTGACAGCGGTGGCGTTGGGCGGAGGGAGCGGCACCTTCAACCTGTTGATTCCTAATATCCCGAGCCTCGTGGGAGTTCCGCTGCACTGCCAGGCGTTTGCGTTTGACATCGCCGTGGAGGGTGGATTGGCGGCCTCCCAGGGACTTTTTGCGCTGTTCAGCGCGCCGTAACGGCGCTGACATTCCGCATCGATCAATCGACTTCGAGCAACGCGCGCGCCGCGTCGAGCGCTTGTGCGTCGATCGGAAGCAGGCGCGTCGCGCTATCCACGTCCAACGCCACTTCGCCCACCAAAACGACACGCCGTTCGGTGCTCGTCACCCGCGCCAACCAGACCTCCGCACGCGCGGGCCCCTTGAAGCGCGGAAAAAGCACGAGCCGTCGCTCGCCCTCGAACCAATGGGGCTCGCGGTCGGCGGTGCGTTGCGCAGCGCCCTTTGCCGCCGCGGGCTGAAGTCGCACGCCGAAGTCGAAACCTGTCCCCACGTCGTACGCGCCACCCAGTTCCGCGGGCAGTTCCAGTTCGAGCCGCGGCGCGCGCTCCAGCGCCACGACGATGGGGCCCGGCGCAACCAAACGCAGCGGGGTGTCGAGGAACAAACGTGCGCCCGCGACAACATCCAAACCCTCGGGCGGGACCTGGACACGCACCACTGCGCCGTCGGATTGCATGCCGCCCGCACCGCTTGGCGGCGCGATGAAACCACCGTCCACCGGCCGAATGGAGGCGTTGGATGCTGCGGTGGAGCGCTCCACCAACTGCACCATGACGGTTTCGACCGCGGAGCTCCACTCCACATCCCCCAAGTCGATTCCACCCTCGTGCGGCACCTCGAAATCCGCGATCCGCCAGTGCGCGAGCCGTCCGTGGTCGAGCACGAACAACGACGAAGGACCCGCGCGCGCGCCGTCGATGCGAAACGGTGTCGCGCCGTTCCCCAACATCAGAATCGTGTGCGGCGCGGCCGCTGGGTCGGCGCTGCGAACTTCCAGCCGCAACACGACGGGCACGTCCGCGGAATCGCGACCGGCGCCCGACGGCGCGCGCAGCACTCCGGACACGGAGGCGCCCGCGCCAAGCGCGAGTTCGACGTCGAGCGCTCCAAGCGGCGCCCGCTCGATCCATGCGGGCCCGTGCCCCGGCGCGCGTGCAACCAGCGCCACATCAAAAAGCGGCGGATCGCCGCGCATTTCAAAGCGGCCCAGCGGGTCCGTGCCGACCACCTCGAAGGGCACCATGGTCTCGCCCATGCGCAGGGCGGGCCGCGGCTCCAATCCGACGGCTGCACCTTCGATGCCACGCCCCTGTGCATCCACCACGCGACCGGCGAGTAGCAGCGGTGGCTGCTCGAGCCGCAGCACTCCAAGATCGTTGGCCCCCGGCTGGATCGCGGCCACACGGAAGCGAGCGCGCTCGGTTTGGTGCACGGGTCGGCCCATCGTCGACAGCGACAGCTCAAACTCGGGCGGCGGCGCGTTCCAGCGAAGCTCGAGCTCGATTTCGCCGGACGCATCGACGCGGGCTCGCGCTGTAGGCGCCGCTTTCCGACCGTTGACAAAGATCTCGGCGCGGATTCGGGCCCCGACAGGAGGTCGGCCGTCGGAAAGGGCGATGCGCGCGTTGAACCAGGATCCGAGTGAGCGCGGGTGGAGCTCCACGCGCACGCTTTCGCCGTCCGCCTGCGGTCCCTCGAACTGCGAGGGCCGCATCCGTACACCTTCGGGCCCGACGAGCGCAAAGGTGTGGCCAAGGTGCACAGGTTCCAGGCGCAGGACACCCTTTTCCCAGTAAAGCGGAAGCGGGGTTTCGTCGAATCCCGGCATCTCGATCGTGTACTCCCCCGTTTTGGCGTCTGCGGGGAACACAAACTCGAGCGCTCCGCAGGGCGGCAGTTCGAACTGCGCGTTCGGATCCCCTTTTGCCCCGCGCCCAAGATCGATCGTCTGCGCGTGCCCACCGCCACCGACCCAACTCGCCTCGACGTCCATCGGCTGCAAGGTTCGCCAGTCGGGATCGAAGCGCACCACCCCCATGCCATCGCCGTTTGTCAACAGGACCCTGCCATCGGATCCGCGCACCGTGACGACCAGGCCGGGCACCACGCGTCCGTCGGCGCCGACACACTGGAAAGCCCCCCACGACAACGGTTGCGCCTCTTGCGTGCGAGCCGTGCTCGGCGCACGGGCTGTCGCCGCCATGCTGTCTTGCACGTCGAACTCCGTGTCCGCTGGCGTTTGCTGCTCGGCAGCCGTGGGCAACGTCGCGCTCGCGCGCGGAGTGGGATCCGAACAGGCGCTCAAAACGATAAGAAGAAGCGCGGCTGCAGCGATCCGCACACCGAGGTGTCGCGGGGCCATTACGGGCGGTCCCCGTCAAACTGCCATTCCACCGCATTGTCGCCCACGCGGATCTCGCGCCATTGCGCCGCGCCGCCTGCGGCTGCCGTCGCGCGAACCCAAAACCGCTCCCGCAGCGGCGGCGTAGGTGGCACGCGGACTTCGAACACGCCGTCCGCGCGGGAACGCGCGCTCCAAAGAGGCGTCGTGCCGCCCTCGCCGTCTGGCGGACGCTGCGCAAAGCCCTCGAGCGTGGCTTCGACGAGAGCCGACCCATTCGGAGCGCGCAGCGTCCCTGCACAAATCAACGGTGCCGGGGGCAGCACGAGATCACCCAACTGCTGCGCTCCCGCGGCGAGCCCCGCGAGGTCGATTTTCGCCCAGCGCCGGGGTTGCCATACGCCGGGGGAGGATTCGTAAGCCGCGGCGTCGAGCTCCAGCACGAGCGTGTCGGCGCGCAGGGCCGCGCGGTCAACCTCGATGCGCACAAGGCCACCCTCGTCGATCCGCCACTTCGGCGCGCTCCACTCACCCCCTTCCCAACGCAACACCACCGCGAGGGGGCCGCCACCCGGAAGCGGCAGGCCCGCTTCATCCACCAACCGCGCGCGCAATCGCGGTGGCAGTTCGGGAAGACGCCATGCCTGCGTGACCTGCTCGCCGTCCGTCGACGGGCCGACAAAGCGCGGGCCCTCCAACGCTTCCGACCAACCTGCCGTGACCACACGCAGGTGGAGCCCACATCCGATGCGCTCGAACCGCACCCTACCGTTTGCGTCGGTTTCGCCCGAGCGCTCGGCAAAATGGGCAGCGCCGGGCGCGCGCGCTGCGAAGAGCAACACTTCCAGGCCCGCGGCCGGTACCGGCGCTTCACCGGCGGTCAGCACGGCGAGTTCCACCGCACCTAGCGCCGGCAATCGGAGTTCGAGCGGTCCATCCGGCGGCTTGGTGAGTGCGAACCCGGGCAACGCCTCCGCGACGACGTCGCACTCGACGCGCCACAGGTGCGTCGTGCGGCGGAAAAACTCGCCGCTGTGGTCCTCGAGCACCGCGTTGCCCGTGGAGTCCGTGTCCGCCGTGCACAACTCCAAGGGCAGACCCGGGGGAGCGCCCGCGACCTGCGCTGCTCGCCCGCGCACGGCCACACGCACCCCGGCGGCGGGCGACCCGTCGGCGAACACCACGCGGACGGGGACATGCAACGGCCGGTCGGGACGCACGCTGATTTCACCCGTGTGCACGGACGGGATGCGCAACGCCACTGCCGAGTGCGTCCAAGATCCGACGGGGCACAAAAGCGCAAGGAGGAGGCACCACATGCTCCCGAGTGTAGGCGCCGAGCCGCCGCGGATCGGCCGAAAACGGTCGTGGCAGCGACCGGGCGCGAGCGCCAACCCGTGGCGCTGGAGCAGCGCCTGGCAGGGGACGCGCTGAGGGGGCTTGGAGCGCGGGCCTTGGAACGCGGGCCTCCAGGCCCGCCTTGGGGAGAGACCCGCGCGATCCACGACCCTAAGCACTTCCCAAGACGGGCCTGGAGGCCCGCGTTCCTATCCTCGAACACCGCACGAGCGCGAACTTTGTCTCCCAGGGCAGAGACCGAAGGGACCGGAATCGCGGAGATTCTGTCTCGCAAAGGGCGCGTCGGAAGATCTGAGGGTCTGGGGGAAGCATGCCGCGTCCCCAACCAAGCCCCATTCGCTCTCCCACTATGAACACCTCCACGGAACGTGCAGCCCCCGGCGGACAAAAGCGACTCTGGAGTCGGCTTTTTTGGGTCGGACTGGTTTGGCTCAGCTTCGCGGGCGGGCTGCGGGCTCAAACCCAGTGGACCGTCGATGACTCGGGTGGTGCGGACTTCACGTCCCTTCAGGTCGCAATCGACACGGTGAGCGCAGGCGACGTGCTGAGAATCAAACCGGGGGTCTACGGGGACGTGGTGCTGAACAAACGCCTGCGGTTGCTCGGAGCGCCGACGGAGCCCAGCGGCGTCCTCCCCGTGCTCCAATCCCTCGATATCCAGGGGTCCTCCGCGTTCACCCTGGCGCACCTCGAAATCCGCCGTTTGCGCGCCGTGGACGTGACCGGCCGCTCGGAGATCGACCGTTGTGTTCTGGGCGGAAGCTTCAATTGGGGCAGCGCCGGGGGCAGCCCTAGTGGATTCAGTCCCGTGCTGCTGCACGGTGTGCAAGACCTGCTGGTCAGCCGAGTCCAGGTCGTCCGGCCCATGGCTGCGACCCAATACGGCCGCAGCGGCATGATCATCGAGAGCACATCGACCGTGCAGCTCGTGCAGTCCTCCGTGCAAGGCGGCGACGGCCTGCAGGACACCAACCAGTGGATCTCGGGCTTCGGCGGCACCGGTCTCGAAGTCAAGCAATCGTCCCGCGTGTGGCTGATCGAAAGTTCGATCACCGGCGGAGATGGCGAGAACCTCTTTATTCCGCTGGGCCCGAGCGATCCGGGGGGTCCGGGGACCGGTATGAAGCTGAGCGGCGGGTCGGTGGTCGACGCGCGCGGCACACCGGCGAACCAAATCCGCGGCGGCCACCCCCAAGTGGGCAGCCCCTGGCTCGGTCCCGCAACCGACTGTGTCGCCAGCACGCTCCTCCTGCATGTCGGCGGAGTGGCGCTCAACGGGCAAGTGCCCGCCATCTCCGCCGGGCCCTGTCAGGTGGTCAGCGGCATCGTACCGCCTCGGCTCACCTTGCAGGGGCAGAGCGCCCCGGGTGCGACGGTTGTGGCGCACATCTTCGGCAGCGCGGCCCCCGGCGGTCTACCGGTCGCGCTCTACGCCAACCTGACCCCGGCGCTCCTCGAACTGCCCGGCTTGCTGCTCGGCACACCGCTCTTCATCGACCCCGCCCAGCCGCTTCTCCAAGGGATCGCGGCCATCACCAACCCCGCGATTCCGGCGAGTTTTGGCTTCCCGCTGCCTGCGACTTCGGCCTCCGCTGGCCTGCGTGTGTACCTGCAGGCGGTGCAAATTTGGCCCGGCGCCATCTACGGCAGCAACCTGCAGTCGCTCGTGCTGACCTGGTGAGTCCAGCGGCGCGAGCTCGCAAGCGATGTGGCCGCGGGCCTGACGCCGCCCTCGCCGCCATCCGCGCCCGCGTGGCATCGAGCTAACCCCGAACCAAGTGTGGGTCAGGGGCCCGCGCGCACGCGCACGGTGTCCGAGCCGCCCACGATGTGGACTTGTGTGGGTGTCAGCGTCTGATCGCCGTCCCAGGTCAGGCGGTAGCGGCCCGGTGGGACGGCGGCAAAGTGCGCGCGTCCGTCGCCGTCGAGCGGTTCGCGCAGCGACTCTGCGAGGAACTCTGCCGCCGCGCACCCTTCGTCCCACGCTCGCGATTGGTCGGCGGGAACGAGTTGCAGCCGCGGTGCCGTTGCGTCGGCGGATGGAGTGAAGTCGACGACTTGGATCTCGGCCCGCACCCCGGGCTCGAGAAGCTGCGCGATCGCGGCGTGTTGCCCGGAGACCAGTTCGAGGCGTTCAATTGCACCTAACCCGTGTCCGAACGCGCCCATTCGCACTTCCCACGGCCCCCCAGGCAGCTCCCATTCCACCTCGCCGCCGGCGAGCGGACGCCCACCAGGAGCCGCTTTGAAGTTGACATCCCCCGGCCGCCGGAAGAACAACGCCGGATCGCCGATCGGGCTTGCGCTCACGCTGTCACGCGCCACGGCGCGCAGCCGCGCCATGCTGGGCAGTTGGAGAACGGCCGGATCGGGCCACGACTCGAACCGAGTCTGCGCACCGGCCCAATCGGTGCTCACGCGAGCAAGGACGGGAAAGGGCGTCTGTGCGGGAACCACGAGGAAAAACGCACCCGCGGAATTCGTCGCGGACGGATTGACGCCCGAGTTGAACGAGGTGTCCACCGTGGACTGCACGGACACGCGCGCGTCCTCGATGGGTTCGCCGTCCTCGTCGACAACTTTTCCGCTCAGAGAGCGGATCTTCTTCTGCACGACGAGGTGCAACTCGACCGTTTGCTTGCCCGTGTGCAACACCGAAGCGACGGGCCCAGGATCCATCGCGTAGCGGTATCCGTCGGGATCTGTGTGGTGGGCCCAAAACTCAACGGTGCCTTCCGGCAACCCCGTCAGATAGAAGCGTCCGGACTCATCCACCGTTGCGCTCCATTGGCGCGTCCCAGCCTTTGCCGCGACACGCGCACCCAATGGATGGGCCGCACCCAAAAGTGTCCCCTCAATCTCGGCCCCCGGCGACACGTGCAGATCCAAGGTATGGACCCCGCCGCCCGAGGGCACGGTGAACTTCCACCGCAGCGGTGCGTAAAGGACATGGAGGAACTCGAGCGAATACTCCGCTTCAGCGCGCACTGGCAGCGTCCAAGTCCCCGGCTGCGCGCCTCGTTGGAGGCGGCCCCAAGAGTCCACACGAATCCCGCTTGGAAACGCCGAATCTCGATCAGAAAGGTGTGATGCACTCGACTTGTGCAATTGGCCGCCGAGCACCGCCGCGCCGTCCGGCGCCAACACGCGAACTTCCAGGCGCACGGCGCGCATCAGCGGCACGTCGATCACCGGACCATCACGGCGAACGTGGACATCGGTCGTCAGTCGCCCGTCGGCGGAGATCAAGAGGTCCATGGCGCGCGACCGCTCGCTGCGGGGCGATTCGGTGAACCACATCAGCTCGAGTTCCCCGTTGCCGTCCGTCTGCAAGTCCTCCCATTGGTCGATGTGCACGGGCATGTGGGCGAGCGGCGACATGCTGTGCGCGTCGACGATGCGCAATCGTGCAGCGAAGGGCGGCGGCATGAACACCGTGTAGTCCGAATGGACGTCCTCCACCAAAAGCAGCGTCCGTTCGATGGGACCGGAGTCGGCAGGGGAGCACCACAGGGTGACCCTGCTCCCGAGCGGCGCCGACGCGAACGAAAAGCCGCCCTCCGCATCCGTCACCGCCCGCTGTGCGTCCAGGTAGAGGTCAGCGCCCAGGAGCGGCTCGTCCAACTCGAGCACGACCCCAGCGAGTGGCCGGTCGTCCCCATGGACCAGGACCCTTCCCGCAAACGCCTGTGCCCGCTCGAGCCGCACCTGTCGGTCTGCGGGGATCCGATCCACGTGCAGGGCGACAAAGCCTGGCGCTCCCACCACCGGTTGTTCCGCATTTGCCACCGGCAGTTCCGGTCGCGGCAACCAGCCGTCCTCGTCCGTGAACCACACGGCACTGGGCGTTAGGCCCGCTTCGCTGACGGGCTCCAGGATGTCGAGCAGAACCATGCGGCCCTCGGCTATCGGCGCGCCACGGTGATCAACGAGGCGCAGAAAGCCCCCCGAGCGTGCGGCGGTCGTGTCGTCCACGGGGGCGATCGCGCGGCCGGCACTTTCCGCCGTGCCTCCGGACTCCGCGGGTGGCGCCCGGCCTACCCCGGTTGCACTGCCTCCTGCCGGTCGATTTTGGCCGCCGGACCCACTGGCACTGTCAGGAGCGATGGTGGAAGGCCGCCCGCCGACGATCCACACCAACGCGACCAGCCCGGCGGCGAACGCAACCCAACCCACCCCGTTCCTCACGCCCGAAACTAACCCAGGCCGGACGCCCAGTTACCCACCGGACGGTCTGTGAGCCACCCGCGAGGGGTGTGGATGGCCGCGGTGCCGGAAAACATCGACTTTTTCTGCAACCGCCGGGAGCCGCGCGAGTCTTCATGGTCAGAGCGGAACGAGAAGAAGCGACCAAAGGTTGGCCGTCCCTCCCCGCAAACTTTTACCACGGATTTAGATCGATGAAGTTTTCCCTTTTTGGCTCGCGGGGCGTCTGTGTTCCTCGCGCGGGGGGCGGACCCGCAGCGGCGCTGTTGACCGCGGCGCGGTTGCCCGCGGCGCTGTTGACCGCGGCGCGGTTGCCCGCGGCGCTGTTGACCGCGGTGATGTTCGCCGTGGGCGCGCACTCGAGCGCTCAGCACTCCGGGCCGACGGCCGGGGGACCCAACTCGGGAGGCCAGGGCGGACAGGTGCGACTGTTGCCGGCGAATCCGCCCCCGCCGCCGCCCCCGCCCCCCACGCTGCCTCTCAAGATGATGAAAGCGACACACACCGTCACAGAATCACCCTCCGGAACGATCTCCATCACGAAAATCACGTGCGGTTCCCCCGGCAATGATTGTCCGATTCGACTCTGAACTGTGTGATGGCGACCGCGACGGCGCAGGGATGCGCCGTCGCGTTTGCGCAATCGGTGCCCGCGCCTCCTTCGACCGCGCCTCCTTCGACCGCGCCCCCTTCGATCGCGGGAAATCGTGCGGCCGATCGTCGTGGTTGCTCGCGACCAGCGTGGCCATCGCCGCGCTGGCGCTCGTGGCTCTGTTGTTGTTGACGTTCACGGGCGGCGACCCGCAAACGGGGGTCGAAGAACACGCATCAACGAACGACTCGCTTCAGGCCACTTCGGAGCGTCCCGCGCAACCCGAGGCTTCGGCGCTCGGTCTTCGCACCACGGCCCTCGACCCCGGTGCTGCGACCCCGCGATCGCTTGTTGCGACGGAAGTTGCGGCTCCCGCGATCCAAGGTATCGTCACTCCGCGCGAGGGCCTCGACTTTGAGAACGTGCGGTGCGCGCTTTTTCCGTCGCTTTCCGTGGCGGGTGGCAGCGCCCGTTGGGGAGACGCGCACCACGAAAGATTCGCTGAACCTCGCATCCCCCCGACACACGAGGTCCGGCCGGACGACCAGGGTCATTTTTCGTTGCCGGTGGACGGCGGATTCTGGACGCTCGAGGTCGAAGCGCCGGGCTTCGCGTCGTGGTCGGAGTGCTCCTTGGAGCCCGGGGATTTCCGGGTCGTCGAACTCGAGCACGCCGTCGGACTTGCGGTGCATGTGAACGGACCCCAGGGCCTGCCGCTCGAGGATGCCTGGGTCGAGTTGTGCCACGACAGCGCCGGTCAACTGGAGCCCGCGCAACGCGCATCGACGGACCGCGCCGGCATTGCCAAGGTCTATGCGCGGGCCGGCCATTACACCCTGTGGGTGGGCCATCGGCAGCACCTCGCCGCCGGCCAACCCGTGGTGTTGGAACCCCCTGGCCAGGAGTACTACATGACGGTGCAACTCGAAGCCGGTTGGGCATTGGAGGGCCGAGTCGCGACTCCGGAGGGGACCCCGGCCCCGGCGGGCTCGAAGGTGCGCGTGGAAGTGAGTGCGGATCTGCGTGCCCCCGTGCTGTTCACCGTCGAACCGGATGGAACGTGGCGCACGGGCCATGTCTATCGATCCGGCCAAGCGATCGAAGTCGCGGCACTTGCACCGGGATTTGGCGAGGTGCGCGTGGAGCGCGAACTTTCGATTCCCGCCGCGAGCGAACCCCTGAGGGTCGATCTCATCCTCTGGGTGCCGGAGCGTAGACTCCATGGCGTCGCCGTAGATGTCTCGGGTGCTGGCGTACCGGGCGCTCGGGTCTTCGTCCAACCGCTTCTCGATCTGCCGCCCCAGACCCGCTCGTTCGTGATTCCCGCGGACCTGAGTCCGACCGACGGCACGGACACACGGCACGAAGCGGAAGCTTCTTTCGCCGCAAAACGCCGGCCAGTGTCGCAAACCGACGCTTCGGGCCGGTTCGAAGTCGCGGGATTGGATCCAACACGGGCCTACGCGGTGTCGCTGGTAAGTGACAGACACAGCAACCGGCTGGTCTGGGTCTATCCAGACGCGCTCAGTTCCACGTGGGACCTGGGTGAAGTGGTGCTGCCGAGTGGCGCGACGTTTTTTGGCCGGATCGTGACCGCGCAGGGAATGCCCGTGGGCCACTTGGCCATCCAGACGGTGTGGCGGGAGGAAAAACGGATCGTCGCGGGCCAGGTGTTCGAGTCGAAACTCCCGGACAGCTACGAAGGCGCGTTCGACACCACGACGAACGCCGACGGAGAGTTCCGCTTTTCACCCCTTCCCGCCGGAAAGTTTTACCTCTACGTTCAAAGGCAGTTGTTGGGGCCGTTCGAAGCGCGCGCAGGCGAATCGGTCGGACCCGAGACGGTCGTGGTGGACCGGGACCAGCGCGTCGATCCCAAAGTCGAGGTGCTTGTGGAGGGAACGGTGTCCGGCGTCGACGGCGGCCCGCTCGAAAAAGCGTGGATGCGATTGCTGCACGCGGATGCCACGAACCCCGCGGTTTTCCCTTTGATCGCGATGACCCGGGTGGACGCGCAGGGTCGCTTTCAGTTCCAGACTCCCGAGACAGGTTCTTTCCGGATCGAAGCGGTGGACCTTTCCGGCCAACATCAGAACGGATTCCTGGAGTTTGAATCCGATCGCCTGGAGGGGCCTTTGAACTTCATCCTCACACCGCACGCAGCACCGCCCCACCGGTTGCACGGAACCATCCTCGACGCGCTGGGTCAGCCCCGTGCGGGACTGACGCTTGAGTTGCTGTTGTCTCCCGACCGCACGGGATGCGGATGCATCCGCTGGCCGGCCGTCAGCGACGCGTCGGGACACTTCGACTTCGGGCAAATGCTGGAGGGAACACACCAACTCTTCATCCGCCTCCCGGCCCCGGACCACGCCCGCTCATTGCCCGTGCGCCCCCGCTCGGAACCGTGGGAAATATGGCTCAACGAATGACATCTGGAAAAAAAACGGCACGGCCCAAACGAAGGAGTTCACACGTGATGTTTGACCCATCGCCTTACGGCGCTGGAGCTCGTTCGCGGGCCACTTCGTCGACCTGTCCGAAGCCGACGGCGAACCCTAGCGAGTAGCGGCCGTGCACCTCGCTGCGCGCGCACAGCTCGAAGCCCGCAGGTGATTTCCAGGTGAACGCGTCGATTCCCACGGGCCCGAAGTAACCCGCGACCGCGAGCGCCCGCGCCACGCGCTCGACCTCGGCGCCGAGCGCTTTGTCGATCGCTGGGTCGACGTTCCGCGCCGCGTGCGCGCCGCACCATTGCCCCCGCGCGTCGACCGCGCAGAGCACTGTGCGTCCAACCTCGATCGCGCCCTCCACAGAGACCCACGCATGGCGGCTGTACTCCGCTTCGAGGGCAAGGAGCGGAGCAAACTCAAGTCCCCCCCACGCCCACGATGCTTCGATCCACTCCGCATCCCCGCGCACGAGTTGGTCCGTGTCCAAACCGCGCACAAAACGCCGAATGCCACGGCCGCTCGACGTGAATCCCCGCTTGGCGATCCACGCCCGCGGCCCCATTGCTCCGCGCACACCGTGGTCACCCGCACGCACGAGGTCGTGTGGACCGGCGGCCCAGAATGCCGCGGGGAGCGCATATCCCATCTCCGCGTGCGCGCGGCGCGATGCGATGTGCCGCAGCAACGCGGGGTCGGGCGCGGGCAGTCGGGCGGCGCCGACCGCGGCAAAACGCGCCGACGCAGCGGGTGTCGCGCACCAAGCGCGGGCCTCGAACTCTGAAAAGCGAGGGTCCAATCGGCCTTTCGGGCCGAGTGCGTCTTCCAGCAGGTGGTCACCGCTTGTGAACAATTGACGCGCGGCGGCCAAAACCTGCGGCGTTCGCGCGGATGGGCGCGCCGGGGTGTAGGGTCGCGGCCACAGCTCGAGTTCACGCTCCGCGTCGAAATCGAACCACCACAGGGCGCTCACTGCTCCCGCTCGAGCCGATCCAGGAGCGCAGGGGGGAAACCCGCCCGTTCGCGCTCGACCCGAGCGAGCGGCAAGTGAACGAAGGGCCGTTCGGTGAACGGAGCGGGCAGATGGGCGCGCCAGTGCTCGAGGTCGAACGCTCCCGCGAAGCGGGCAAACCAGCGCACGGCGAACCGCACGTGCGCGATCTCCTCGTGGCCGACCGCGGCCACGAGATCCGCGGCGTGCGCGTCCCCGGCCGCTGCAAAACGCGCCGAAAAGCGCGCCGTGTGGTCGAGGTTCGCGCCCTCGAGGCCCAATCCGATCAGCGCAAGGAACGCGGCGGGGCTCTGTGCGGTCAGCGCGCGCTCCCAGAACCAATCGCCGACGGGGAGGTCGCCGTAAACCACGCCCCGATCGCGAAGAAGCACGCTGTACCGGCGCGCGTGGTCCAGCTCGTCCGCAATGAGCCCCAAAAGCCCGCGGCGCCAGGGATCGGGCGCATCGGGATAGGCGAGCAGCGCGTGGGCAAAAAGCTCGGCCGCCTGCATCTCGTGGTGCAAAAAAGTGTGTAGGAGCGCGTTGCGCGCCGCGGGGAGCGTCAACGCCTTGCCCCCCACCGACCGACGCGCGCGGGTGGCAACCTGCCAGCGGGCAGGCCGAGGGGGCGGCAGGATTCGTCGGGCGCAGACCTGTGCGCCCGGAATCTCGCCCTCGAACGGCAACTCCCGGGGGCCCGGAACATGCGCCGCGAGGCGCTGGAGCGGGTCCGGCAACGCCAGCCAGTCCGCGACCCAGGCCTCGAACGTTCCGGGGAGCGGCGACGTGCCGAGGGTGACCGGAGGCTCCACGGCCAAGAGCATGGCGCACTCCCGGCCGTCGGTCGAGTGCGAATCCATGGGGCCAGCACCCCGCACGGGAAGCGACCGGGACCAGCGCCGGGCGCCGATTGCCGCGGGCCTCGGTTGCCTTACGATCCCGCGTCCCATGCCGCCTTCCCCCGCTTCGCTGGTTGCCCTACTGGGGGTCATCACCACCATTTTGGTTGGCTGGGTCCTGCACATGGGAGCGCCGATCCTGCGACCGCTCGTGATCGCGCTGTTGCTCGCGGCGCTTTTGCAGCCGCTCGTGCGCGGGCTCGCACGTTTCCGCATCCCGTCCTTCGCGACGGTGATCCTGCTCGTCGGCCTCCTGGGACTCGGACTCGCGCAGGTAGCGCTGTGGTTCCAAGCGAACCTGCTTGCGTTCCTCGGCCCGCAGGAAGAGCCCGGGGCCACGTTGCCCGTGGAGCGTCTCGACCCCGTCTCTGGCGACCAGGAGGAGCTGACCCGCGGCTTCGGGGGCTGGGACAACGTCGTCGACCGCGTCGGGGTATGGCTCGAGAAGAGCCCCATGCCGAGCGACTACCGCGAGTACTTGCTCGAGAACCTCGAAGCCCTCGATGTGCAGCGCCTCGGTGCCGAGTTCCTGGGCAGCGGCCTCGATCTTGCAAAGGTGCTGTTCCTGATCGTGCTCTACATGCTGTTCATGTTCGCTGAACAGGCCGTGTTCCGCCGCAAGATCCTCGCCGTCGCGGGGCCGAACCGCGACGCGGCGGAGGAGATCCTCGACTCCATCGGCCGCGGCATCCAGCGCTTCCTCGGCCTCAAGGTACTGACGTCCTTCGCGACGGGCGCGTTGTGTTATGCGGCGCTGGTCGCGCTGCAGATCCCCTATGCGCTGTTGTTCGGCTTCCTGACCTTCCTGCTGAACTTCATCCCCTACTTCGGAAGCCTCGCCGCCGGCGCGCTGCCGACGATCGTCGCGCTGGCCGTCGAGGGTTCGATCAACAAAGCGCTGCTCGTCGCCCTCATCTACCTGGTCGTCAACGTCAGCATCGGCAGCATCGTCGAGCCCAAACTGATGGGCCGCGAGCTCGACCTCTCGCCGCTCGTCATCCTTGTGGCCGTCGTCGTGTGGAGCGCCCTGTGGGGGGTCGTGGGCGCGTTCCTCGCAGTGCCGCTGACGGCGGCACTCCAGATCGTTTTGGCAGCCCGCGAGTCCACTTACCCCATTGCGGTGATGCTTTCGAGCGGACCACCGCGCCAGGACCGCCGCAGGCGGTTTTTCGGAGCACCGCCGACGCCGCGCTGAATCCTGTCAGGGGAGCGACTCAGGCGGCGTGCGGCGCGCGCGGGTCAGCGCTGCGCCGGATTGACGATCGAAACCGGAGCCACGTTGGGCGCCAGGAAAAAGCGGCCGATCGCGGCGTCGAACGTGCTGCCGTCCGCGCGCACCATGCGGTAGGTGCCCTCCATCGTGCCCCAGGAGGTCGCGAGCACACATCCCGACACATATTCGAAGCGCTCGCCGGGCGCAAGGTCTGGGTGCGCGCCGACCACACCGGGTCCGCGGACGTCGCGGCGCTCGTTGTTCGCGTCGCGCACGATCCAATGCCGTGCGAGTAGGCGCGCCTGCTGATCACCCTCGTTAGAGATCGCCACGCGGTACGCAAACACGTACTGGGCCTGGTCGGCATCGGACTGCGCGGGGATGAACTGGGCGGCGACCTGGACGCGCACGCCCTGTGTGACCGTATCGGAGTGACCCGTCTCCATGCGACCATCATGCCCGCGACGGGAGCTCGCCGCCAGTGGCCAACCCATCGGTTGCCCCCCGCCGCTATCCGCGGGCCGCTATATCCCCGGGCCGCTATCCCCGGGCCGCTATCCCCGGGCCCTGTGTGCGGGCTTCAGAGCCGCGCGCAGCAGCCCTTGAACTTCTTGCCGCTGCCGCACGGACACGGATCATTGCGGCCCGTTTTCTCGGCGCGGTGGACGATCGGCCGCGGCGGCAGGGCGCGCGCTCGGCCCGCCCGGTCCCCCCGCTGAACAGTTGCCTCGAATGCCCCGAGGTGCGCCGCGAGCGCCTGTCGCTGCTCGAAGGCGTGGGGCACGAACGCGCTCAACTCAAGGTGCACGAGGAGCGCGTCAAGGACCTCACCCGCCTCTTTGGCCAGCGGATCCCGGGCGCCCAAGTGTGCGGGAAGGTGCTCGAGCAGCGCAGCCACCACGTCCTCGCCATCGAGCAGCGCGGGCGCTTTGCCCAGCGCGTCAAAACACACCGCAAACCACGCGTGGGCGAGTTGGCGCGCCGCTTCCCGCCGGCGGGGTCCAAGGGCCGCCGCGCCGGCGGAGTCCAAAAAGCGCGCCGTCTCGCGCAGGATCTGATGCTCGAAGGTCATCGGCCCGCGTCCTCGTCCATCGCGCCCCGCTTGTGCACGTCGTCCACGGCACCCGTCGCTCCTGCCGCGTCCGCCGCGGGCGGCCCCTCGGCGAACTTCGGGAGCGCGACACGCACGCGGCGGCGGCGCTCGGTCAACGAATCGAGGAACTGGGTGAGGTCCTGCTTGTCGTCCTCCGACAGGTCCACGGGCGCGAGCAACGGCGACTTCGTGGGGAACAAGGGATCGTCCGCCTGCTCGGGGTTGCGCCGCAGCGTCACCATGCCCGCCGCGTACATGTTCAGCACGCCGGGCAAGTCAAAAAGCCCATTGTGCATGTAGGGCCCCGTGCGGGCGACGTTGCGCAGGGAGGGTGTCTTGAAGCGGCCGACGTCCGCCGTTGCGCCCGTGGTGTCGTACCGCCCGAGGTCCTCGAGCTTGCGGCCGTAGTAGGACAACCCCAGGTCGTGGAACTGCCCATCGGACAGCAACGGTCCGTTGTGACAGTTGGCACAGCGCGCGCGCGTGCGGAACAGGTGCAGCCCGCGCAATGCCGCGGGCGAGAGCGCGTCCCGCTCGCCGCGCAGGAAGTCGTCGAAGGGGCTGGAACCGTCGCTCACCACGGTGCGGACAAAACAGGCGATCGCCTCGACCACGCGGCGCAGGGACGGCTCAGGGTCGCCAAACGCCTGTTGGAAGCGCGCGCGGTATTCGGCGCTCGTTGCGAGGCCGGCGACGAGCTGCCCCGCGTCGATGCGCATCTCGGTGGGGTTGTGAAGAACACGCTGAACGAGCTCTTCGAGGCTCGACGCACGCCCGTCCCAAAAGAGTTCCGCGAGGTGCCCGCTGTTCAACACCGTCGGCGCGTTGCGGCTCACGGGCTCGGCTCCGTGGCCGAGCGACGTCGCGCGTCCATCGGTCCAGCCAAGCTCGGGCGCGTGGCAACTGGCGCAGGACATCTGGCCGGTCCCCGAAAGGCGGCCGTCGTGGAACAGCAGCCGCCCAAGTTCCTCCTTTACTTGGGAGTGCGGATTGGCGGCGGGATGTGCGACCGGCGGCACGGGGCCAAACTCCTGCCACATGGCCTCCGCGCCCAGCACCGGCGTGGGCCACGTGGAGGGTTCGCCGGCATAGAGGAATGCGAGGGTCTCGTCCGTCGACCAACGCGGCGCGGGGCCCGCGGAAGCAGGGGCGGCGTCGCCGGACGGTATTTCCCTGTCAACCCGCACGCCCGAGCTGCAACCCAGCGAGGCGATCGCGGTCGCAGTGGCGTAGGCCACGACAGCGAGTCGGACCGGGCCGAGCCGGCAAGAAACCGCGCGCGTGACACGGGGCGAAGTTGCGTTCATGGGAGGGCTCCGTCGGGGGGGGCGCGAGCACGCGCGCCATACTACCCGTCGCGGATGGCGTTAAGCGGCCGTCTGCGATGCACCGGGTAGGATCCCCACCGCGACGGTCCGACGGCGGGCCAGCCCGGGCGCGGCCAGCGAACGCCGTCCCACGCCCGAAGGGATTCCAACATGTCCAAGCTGGAGAAAAGGAAGGTCAAGGGTTACCTGCACGGCTTCACCGACGACGAACAACGTCGGCTGCACGAGCAGGCGCGTTTTCTCGAACACCGCGTGCACGTCGCGCTCCCTTACTGGCGCCGTCGTGCGCTGCTGGAAGTTGGATGTGGTGTCGGCGCACAGACCGAGATCCTCCTGCGCCACTTCCCGGAACTGCACGTGACGGGTGTGGATGCGTCGCCCGAGAATCTCGCGAAAGCCAAGGAAAACCTCGCGCGCGTGCCCTGGGCCCAGGCGCGCTACGACCTGCAACTGCAGGACGCGGCGCGCATGGACTTCCCTGCGGAGCACTTCGACTCCGCGTTCCTGTGCTGGATCCTCGAGCACGTCGCCGATCCCATGCTCGTCCTGTCAGAGGTGCGGCGCGTCTTGCGCCCCGGTTCTCCGATCGTCGTGACGGAAGTCCAAAACGCCACGTTTTTCCTCGACCCCTACAGCCCGAACACGCTGGCGTACTGGATGGCGTTCAACGACCACCAGCTTGAACTCGGCGGCGATCCCTTCGTGGGTGCGAAGCTCGGCAACCTGCTGCAGGCGGTGGGTTACCGCGACATCCAAGTAGACGTCCGCTCGATCCATCTCGACAACCGCTCGCCCGGCGAGCGCGCCGAGTTCCTGCGTTATTGGACCGAGCTTCTGTTTTCGGGCGCAAAGGGCCTCGTGGACGCGGGCAAGGTTTCGGCCGATGTGGTCGATGGCATGAAGGAAGAGCTCGCCACGGTCGGACACGACCCCAATTCCGTGTTTTTCTACGCGTTCGTACAGGCGCGGGCACGCGTGTGGTGAACCGCGCGCGACCCGGCTACGGTCCCGTGCGCGCCCTCCTGCACATCGCTGTCATGGCGCTGATCGCCGCCATGCTCGGCTGCAGCAGCGCGCCCGAGCAGAACAACGGCGGCGCTGACCAAGCCTCCCGGCGCGCCATGGTCGCGGAGCTCGGCCAGCGCCTTGTAGGAACATTTTCGAGCCGCGCACAGGCGGAGCGCTCGACCGACGGCGCTCCGTCGCAGCGGCTCGTTGTAAGTCCCCTCTGGCCGGAGCGCACGGACGGTCCTTGGCTCTACCTGGAACAGGCGCCGCTGCGTCGGCTCCAGACACCCGTGCGCCAGTGGGTCCTCCACCTGGTGGCCGCCTCGGACACCGACGTGCGGGCGGAGTTCTACGACTTGCCCGGGGATCCGCTCGGTTACGCGGGGGGATTCGCCCGTCCGAGCGCGTTCGCACAGCTGCAGCCGCACCGTTTGATCCCGCGGAGCGAGCGCGATCTGCTGTTAGCGCGCGCGACCGGCGGCGATTGGACCGGCGCGACGCAGGGCAACGGGCGCACTGGCGCGGACCTGGGCGCGATGGTGGTGGGAGTGGATCGCATCGCCATGGCGGAGCGCACCGCCGGCGCCGCGCGCGCCGCGGGCTCCGCGCGCGCCCCCGCGGACACCCGTGGGAGCACCGCGCTCGAATTCGATCGCCTCTCTCACCTCACCCCTGCAATGCCGTGACCACCGAGCGTCGCCCGTCCGCACCCAGCGCCCTCGATCGCTTCCTGCGGGCCGTCGAATGGCTGGGCAACCTCCTCCCCCATCCGGTCACACTCTTTGCGCTGTTTGCCCTCGGGGTGGCCGTCCTGAGCGCGGTCGGCGCGGCGTTCGATTGGAGTGTGGTCGACCCCCGCCCGGAGGGTTCCCGCGGCCGCGCCGCGGACGGCATCATTCGAGTGTCGAGCCTGCTCGACGCCGACGGGTTGCGCTGGATCACCACGTCGCTCGTGTCGAACTTCGTCGGCTTCGTTCCACTCGGGACGGTGCTGGTCGCCCTGCTTGGAGTGGGGGTCGCGGAGCGCTCCGGATTGCTTGCGGCGGCGATGCGCGCGCTGGTCCTGTCGGCGCCAAAGCGGCTCGTCACACCGGCGGTCGTGCTCGCCGGCATCCTGTCGAACACGGCGTCGGAGATGGGGTATGTCGTGCTCGTTCCGCTCGCAGCCGCGCTCTACCACGCGATGGGCCGCCACCCGTTGGCGGGCCTCGCCGCGGCGTTCGCGGGTGTCAGCGGCGGTTATTCCGCCAACCTTTTCCTCGGCACCGTGGATCCGTTGCTGGCGGGCATCACGCAGGAGGCCGCGCGGCTCGTCGATCCCGAATACAGCGTGCACCCGGCGGTGAACTGGTACTTCATGTCGGCCAGCACGTTCCTCATCACCGGTCTGGGCTGGTTTGTCGCCGAGCGCATCGTCGAACCGCGCCTCGGCGCTTACGACCCCGCGGGTGCCGACACACGCGCCGTGGACGAGGTTTCCCTCGATCGGCTCAACGCGGTCGAGCGCCGCGCGCTCCGCTGGGCTGCGATCGCCGCCCTTGGTTTTGCGGTGGTGCTCGCGCACCTTGCCGGTTTTGGTTTTGCGGGGCTTCCGGGCTTCAACGTTCTCGGAGTGCCCGACGGTGGCGCCCTGCGGGATGCGGCGCTCTTGAAGGGTGTGGTCGCCGCGATCTTCGTGTTTTTCCTCGTGCCCGGTTTTGTGTATGGCCGGATCGCGGGAACGATGAAAAGCGATCGCGATGTGATCGACGCGATGGCGGGCGCGATGTCAACCCTGGGGCTCTACATCGTCCTCGTGTTTTTCGCAGCGCAGTTCGTCGCGTTTTTCGACCGCAGCAACTTGGGAGCACTCCTGGCGGTGCTCGGCGGAGACACACTCGTCGCGCTGCGGCTCGATGGGCCGATCGTCTTCGTGCCGTTCATCCTGATGTGCGCGTTCGTGAACTTGATGCTGGGCAGCGCATCCGCCCAATGGGCCGTCACGGCGCCGATCTTCGTGCCGATGCTGATGCGTGTCGGGTACTCGCCGGAGGTCATCCAGGCCGCGTACCGCATCGGCGATTCGACCACCAACACCATCACGCCGATGATGAGTTATTTCGGCCTCGTGCTGGCGTTTGTCGCGCGCTACGACAAGCGGGCTGGCCTCGGGACGATCATCGGAATGATGCTTCCGTTCAGCCTCGTGTTCCTCGTCGGTTGGACGCTGTTCTTTTTCCTCTGGGTGTTTGGGGCGGGCCTACCCGTGGGGCCCGACGCCCCGACCTACTACCACCCCGGTGAGTGATCGCGCGAGAGATTAGGTCGCTAAAGTTTCCGGGGCACAGGGACGCGGGACATCGGCCCCCGGGACGCGAATCATCGGCCCCAGGGTGGCAGCCTAGAACTTCGCATGCTAAGCTTCCCTCTGGTGGCTCGCCGTCAGTCGGGCCGCGACCCATGAAGCCTGAGCCCGCCAGCCCCCGTCCGGCCGGACCGTCGCCCTCGGTCGCTACGGCGCCCCCCGTGGAACGAACGTCTTCGGTCGCTGACAGCGCGCTCGAGACCGAGGTGCTGATCGCGATCCGCCGCATCCTGCGGGCGGTCGACCAGAACTCGCGGCGCCTGCTCGACACCTTCGGCCTTACCGCCCCCCAATTGGCGGCGCTGCGCACGCTCGAGAAACTCGGACCGATGCGCCCGAGCGCGCTCGCCAAGAGCCTGCACCTTTCACACCCCACGGTGACGGGCATCCTCGCGCGCCTGGAGTTGCGCGACCTCGTCCGCCGCACCCCGGGCACCACCGACCGCCGCACGCTCGCCGTCGACCTGTCGCCGGCGGGACGCGAGCTCGTCGGACGCGCTCCTTCACTGCTGCAGGACCGCTTTCGGCGCGAACTCGGTCGACTGGCGCGGTGGGAGCAGCTGGCAATCCTCTCGAACCTCGAGCGCGTGGCCGCATTGATGGAAGCCGAACACCTGGACGCGGCACCGCACCTCGTCACCCGTATCGACGAAACCACCGGCGGCGCGGACAAATCCCCCGCATCGGGCGCCGCCGACGACCTCCCGTCCCACGACCTCCACCCCCAACACACCGCATGAAATCCTCGACTTCGCCTGCCTCATCCGCGTCGACGCGGCTCGAGCGCGACATTGCGCGCATCGAGATCGCGCTCCCCGACCCGAACCGCGAACTCGCGCAGGACAAGGAGTTTTTCCTCGTCCGGCGTCCCGCGGGATGGCGCGAAGTCCGCATGCACGATTACCCCGCGATCTTCGCGATCCCCGGGCTGTACGAAAAGGTCGTCTACAACCTCTTCGAATGCAGATCGCCCGAAGTTATCGCGGAAATGGTCGCACAGGCGTGGGACGAACTCGGCCAGCCGCGCGACCGCGCGCGTGTGCTTGATCTTGGCGCCGGCAACGGCTGTGTCGCGGAGGCTTTGGCCGCGATTGGAGCGGAGAACTTCACGGGCATCGACCTGCACCCCGAAGCCGCGGCTGCCGCCGAGCGCGATCGTCCCGGTCTGTACCGCGAGTTCCTCGTCGGTGACCTGCTTGCGCTGCCGCCACAGCTCGAAGCACGCTGGGCGAATCTGGAAGTGGACCTTCTGACCTGTGTGGCCGCCCTCGGTTTCGACGACATCCCACCCGAGGTGTTTCGCCGCGCGTTGTCGCGCGTGCGCACCGGCGGACTTGTCGCGTTCACCCTTAAGCGCGACTTCACGAAAGAGGGCGAGGAGAGCGGCTTTGCAGCGCTGCTTCGCAGCCTCGTCGAACGCGGAACCCTCGACGTGATCGAGCGCCGCACCTACGTACACCGCAAGGCAACCAGCGGCGACCCGCTGCACTACGTCGCATGGGTCGCGCGGGTGAAACACCAGGAGCGCTGACTGCGGCGCGGGCGCGGGCTAGACTGCGCACCATGCCGCCCGCCGCCGCCACGCCGCCGCCCTTCGACGACGATCCCCAGGACCGCGCGCGCTCTACGGGTAAGGAGGAACGTCTCTTCCTGCGCGGTCCCGCGCGGCGGCGTACCGAGCTGCTGCGCTTGCTTCGCATCGGGGCGGAGTTTTTGCGCGGTTTTCGAGCGCTGCACTTCGTAGGCCCCTGCGTGACGGTGTTCGGGTCCGCGCGTTTTGGCGAAGGCCATCCCCACTATGCCACCGCGCGCGCGCTTGGAGCCGGACTCGCGCGGGCGGGCTTCACCGTCATGACCGGGGGCGGCCCGGGCATCATGGAAGGCGCCAACCGCGGCGCCCAAGAGGTCGGTGGTTACTCGCTGGGTTGCAACATCGCGCTGCCACTTGAGCAGGTCCCGAACCCCTACGTGGACCGCTGGATCGAGTTCCGCTACTTCTTCGTGCGCAAGGTCATGCTCGTCAAATACAGCTACGCCTTCGTGGCGCTGCCCGGCGGATTCGGGACCCTCGACGAGGTGTTCGAGACCTGCACGCTCATCCAGACCGGCAAGATCGCGAACTTTCCGCTCTTCCTGATGGGTGTGGACTATTGGGCACCCTTGATCGCCTTCATGCAGGAGCGGCTCCTCATCGAAGGTGCAATCGCCCCGATCGATCTCGAGCTTCTTCGCGTGACCGACGACGTGGACGAGGTGGTGAGCACGATCCGGCGGGTAGGGCTCGAGCAGTTCGGCCTGACGTACGGACCGTCGCTGGAGCGGCGCTGGTTCGAGCCACGCCCGTTCCTGCGGGCGGGCATCGACTGACCGTCCGCGCGGAGTCGGCGAAGGCCCTGCACCACCGCGCAGCGCAATACCACCGCGCAGCGCAATACCACCGCGCAGCCCTACGACGCGCGCGCCGTCGAGCCGCCCGCGCGCCCTTCGTCCTCGAGGCGTTCCTCGGCGTCCAACTCGGCGTCCAACTCGGCGTCGATTTCGCGCACCTCGCGCAGCAGCTCCTGCGCAAGGCGCACGGCGCGCCCGGGCTCCGGGGGCCGCTCGCGGACGACCTGCGGCGCCGGATACCACAGGCAGTCGCCGTCGCGTTCGCGCTCGATGAACGGATGCGGATCCGCTTCCCACTCCTCTTCGGACACCGGTGATCCGTCGGCGTGCAGCCGCGACGCGATCAAACGCTCGCGCGCGCCGTCCGCCTCCAGCACACGCACGGCCAGGTGTGTCCCCAGATGGAAAAACTGGCGCAGGTGCGCGCGGTGGTCCAGTCCGAGTTCCGAGCGCGGCGCGAACCCCTCCACGCCGCTCTCGAAGCGCAGCACGAGCCCGGTCGGCTCCACACGCACAATCAAAGGCCGCTGCACGTCGCCGCGGCGCGCGGCCGCTTCGAGCGCCGGCCAGGGGCTCGGGTCCACTTGTTTGAGACCGAGGCCGATGCGTTTGCCGTCGGCGCGCACTGAGAGCACACGCACGAGCACACGCTGGCCGACGGAAAGCACCGCTCCCGCATCCTCCACCCGCTCGTGGGCGAGGTTCGACAGGTGCACGAGGCCTTCCAACTGGGTGCCGATGCGCACGAACGCTCCAAACGGAGCGAGGCGCGACACGCGGCCTTCCACCACCTGACCGGGGCGCAAGGCCACCGACTCGCGCGCGCGTCCGCCGCCGCGCTCCGCACGCAGGACGAGCTTGCGCGAGACGAGCACACGCTCCCGCTCGCGGTCGACTTCAAGGACTTCGACCGGGAGCGTTTTGCCCAAGAGCGTGCGCGGGCGATCGCGCCGGCCTAGGCCGCTGTGGGAGCGCGGCATGAAACCGTGGAGTGGGCCGATCTTCAGTTCGAACCCGCCGGGGTTGAGGCCCGTGATGCGTGCTTCGACGAGCAAACCGGGTCGCATCTGCTCCCAGTCGGCGAGCGTTCGCGCACCCGCGAGCTCGAGGCGCCACAGGCCGTCCTCCTGCCCGCGCAGCGTGAACTCGAACGTGTCGCCGACCGACGGCGGCGCTTGGAAACGGGCCGCGGCGATCAGGCCCTGTTGACGCGGTCCGAGGTCGACAAACACGTCACCCCGGTCCACACCCACCACGGTTCCGCGAACCCGACGGAGGGTGTGGGCGCCGTGGGTCGGCGGGTCGCTTTTGGCGCCGGCCGCCACGGCGCGGGGGCGCGCCAGCGGGGATGCGCCCCACGGGTCGGAGCGCCCGGAGCGCCCCGGAAGCCCGGAGACACCGGGCGGGCCGGCGGACGGGGCGGAACCTTGGGCGCGGGGACGGTCCCAGGGG
>ENA-ORBV01003860-ORBV01003860.1-microbial-mat-metagenome-genome-assembly--contig:-NODE-3860-length-29480-cov-18.597626_pt1 | contig 29480 bp, 28 predicted proteins | sample MGYA00237777_ERZ505514 | MGnify/ENA primary metagenome ERZ505514 (study PRJEB26160, sample SAMN06269048) | microbial mat metagenome | isolation source: Oligotrophic lake microbial mat | place... | reverse complement strand
CGTACAATTCGAAAAGCAAGCCGCCGCGGCTATCGCGGCATAACTAAGACACCGTCCACTTTTTCGGGGCAATCCCAAGGTGCTTCAGAAAAGCTAACCTATTCCTGCGTCCTTTGCCGATCTCGCCGTCGGTAAGTCTGAAGGCCGACGAATCGGCTTAGGACAACGAGGTTTTCAAGATGATGCGAGGTTCGACGATGACGGTGTGCCGACTGGCGATGACGTTTAGTCTGATGGCTGCGGGCGCTTTTGCGGAGGACGCTCTGGTGGTGGCTCCGCAGGCCTACAAGCTCCAGTCCGAGAACGAGTGGGTGAAAGTGGTCCGGGTCCGTTACGCACCGCACGAGCGAATCCCCGCCCACGATCACAATCCGACCGCGGCGGCCTGCGTCTACCTGAACGACGGGGGGCCGGTGGTTTTCAACCACCTCGACCAGGAGTACGGCGCGGTCACCCGGGCCGCGACCAAAGCCGGGAGCTTCCGGATCTCCTTCGGGATTCAGGAACTGCATGAGGTGGTGAATACGTCGCCCTTGCCGAGCGAGTTCCTCAGGGTGGAGTTCAAGACCGAGCCGAAGAGCGAGATGAGCCTAAAGGGGCGGTTCGTTCGAGAACCGTATCCTGAGGGGGAGAACGTGGAGAAGATTCACTTCGACAACGAACAGGTGAGGATCACACGACTGATCGGCGTCGCCGGCAGCCCCGTCACGGTTGCCACGAAGGCGGAGGAGCCCGCGCTGCTCGTGGCCCTCGCCGACCTCGACCTCATTTCGATGCGCGGTGAGAGTGTCAAGGCTCCGCTCAAGATCGCCCTCGGCCATACGGAATGGGTGGCTGCCAACCAGCTCCTGGTTCTCGAGAACGCGGGGTCAAAGCCGGCCGAGTTGCTGCGGTTCGACTTCAAGACTCGTCCGCTGACCTCCGAGGAGTTGAGACTCAAGACGAAGAAACACGAGCACGGGGCCGGCGCCAAGGCCCCCGCGGCCCCCGCGACCTTCATGGAGGAGGTGACGGTGACCGCCGAGCGCCGGCCCACGCGCGTGAGCGACACCGTAGCGAGCCTCTCGGTGGTGTCGCGCGACGATCTCAAGAGCGTCGCGGCGTGGACACTGGATGATTCTCTGCGCCAGATTCCGGGTTTCTCCCTGTTCCGGCGTTCGGGGAGTCGCGTTGCGAACCCCACGGCGCAAGGCGTTTCGCTTCGAGGTGTGGGGCCGAGTGGAGCCAGCCGCGCCGCGGTTCTCTCGGATGGCATTCCGCTCAACGATCCTTTCGGCGGATGGGTCTACTGGGGTCGCACCCCTCGACTCTCGGTCGAACGGGTCGAAGTCGTCCGGGGTGGAGCCTCGAGTCTTTATGGGACCGACGCCCTCGGCGGCGTCATCAACCTGATCCCGCGGGAGACCGCCACGGCCGTCCTTTCCGCCGACGTTTCATACGGTGGACAGGATTCGGCTTCGGGATCGATGTTCGCCGGCCGAAGGATCGGACCCGTTGTCGCGCAGGTCTCGGGGGAACTTCTCCACGCCGGCGGCTATGTCATGGTGGACGAGGGTCAGCGCGGGCGAGTGGATACGAAAGTGGGTGTCACTCACAAGACGCTGGACCTGCGCATCGCCACCGCGACGCGTGCGGACCGACGTGCGTTCATGCGAGGGACGCTCTTTGACGAATCGCGCAAGAACGGGACGCCCCTGCAGATAAACGACACGTCCCTGCAACACCTCTCCATCGGCGCTGAACTCGAAACTCCGCGGGCGGGTCGTTTCGGGTTCCGTTCCTACATCGGTTCGCAGACCTACAACCAGACCTTCTCGGCGGTGGCCTCAGGGCGCAACTCCGAGTCGTTGACCAGGCGCCAGCGTACTCCCGCGCACCAGTTAGGCGGATCCCTCCAATGGTCGAGGCATGCGGGCCGGCATCACAGTCTTGTTTCCGGCATCGAGTTCAAGGACGTGCGTGGGCACAGCGACGAGGTGGTGGTGAGCGGCGGTCGAGATACCAGCGCGGTGAGTGCCGGTGGACGTGAACGGATGTTCGCGGTGTTCGCTCAGGACACGATCGTCGTCGGCGAGCGACTGCTCTTCACTCTGGGTGCGCGAGCCGACCGCTGGCGAAACCTCGAGGGGCGAAGCGCAACGACGTCACTCGCAACAACCGTAACCGCGGCGCGCGCTTTTTCGCCGCGAACCGAAACGGCGATCAGTCCGCGCCTTGGCGTGCTTTACCGCGCCGATCCGAGCCTCACCCTGACCGCGTCCGCCTACCGGGCGTTTCGCGCCCCTACTCTCAACGAGCTGTATCGGTCGTTCCGGGTCGGAAGCGTCGTGACCCAGGCGAACGATGGTCTCCTCGCCGAGCGCCTGCGCGGAGGCGAAGTGGGAGCTCGCCTGGCGCGGGGGGCCGGCCGGCTGCTCGTAAGCGGTTCGCTTTTCTGGAGCGAGATCGAGGGACCGGTGGCAAACGTCACCCTCCAATCGACGCCCGATCTCATCACGCGGGAACGCCGTAACCTCGGACGGACGCGTTCGCGCGGCGTCGAGATGGAAGGCGAGTTCCGGGTAGCGAAAGCGGTCTCGTTGAACCTCGGGTACCTGCTCGTCGACTCCACCGTCATGAGCTTCTCCGCGAATCGGGCCCTCGAAGGGCTGCGCTTGCCGCAGGTGACGCGGCACCAGGCCACGGTGCAGGCGCGATACTCGAAGGATCCGCTCACGTTTTCGCTGCAAGGCCGGGTCAGCGGGGCGCAGTTCGACGATGATTTGAACCAGCTCCCCCTCGGCCGCTATCTGCTTCTCGATCTCTTCGCCTCGAGGCGCATCACCCGATCGGTGGAGATCTTCGCGGCCGCGGAGAATGTCCTCGACCGGCGCTACGAGGTCGGGCGGGCGGGCGTCACCACTCTGGGGGCGCCGCGCCTTGCCCGCGCCGGTCTGCGTCTGAGCCTCGGCGCGCGCTGAAGATCGCCACCCCGGCAGTCCGGTTCAATCGCCTATTCTCCGCGGCGTAATGACCGGCACCTCCACAAACCGCCTCCTCCTCGCTTCGAGCCTCGTGCTGCTGAGTTCAGGCCCCTTGTCCCGCATGGCGGCATCGGCGGCTGGTCCCGACGACTGGCCGATGTGGGGCGGATCTCCGGGGCGGAACATGGTATCGCCGATGAAGGGCCTTCCCGCTTCGTGGGAAATCGAGACGATGAAGAACATCAAGTGGGCCGCCGATCTGGGCGACCACAGCTACGGAAATCCTGTCGTGGCCGGCCGCCGAGTGTTCGTCGGAACCAACAACGAGAATCCCCGCGATCCGTTGCAGACCGGCGACCGCGGCGTTCTGATGGCGTTTCGGGAGGCGACCGGAGAGTTTTTGTGGCAGCACACGAGCGCGAAGCTCGAGTCGGGCCAGGCGAACGACTGGCCGCTTCAGGGCGTGGCTTCGTCGCCCTGGGTTGACCGGAGTCGTCTCTACTACGTCAGCAACCGCGCCGTGCTGTTCTGCCTCGATGTCGAGGACGGGAAGGTGATCTGGTCGTTCGACATGATCAGGGAACTCGGGGTGTTTCCCCATAACCTGGCGAACTCCTCGCCCACGGGTCTGGGAGACCTCGTTTTCGTGGGGACGTCGAACGGCCACGACGAGAGCCACGTCAGGCTTCCCTCACCGAAGGCGCCGTCGATCATCGCGGTGAACAAGATGACCGGGAAACTCGTGTGGAGCGACGCTTCGGCGGGCCACCGTGTTCTGCATGGACAGTGGTCGCCGCCCTCGGCCGGGATCATCGGCGGCGTGGCCCAGGTGGTGTCGGCCCAGGGTGATGGGTGGGTGCGGGGCTTCGAGGCGCAGACCGGCGTCAAGCGGTGGGAGTTCGACACGAATCCCAAGGACGCGGTCTGGCCCAAGACGCGCAACGAGCTGATCGCGACGCCGGTCATCGCGAACGATCGCGTCTACATCGGCAACGGCCAGGATCCCGAGTACGGCGAGGGGGTCGGGAACTTCTACGCGATTGACGCCACCAAACGCGGCGACATCACTCTTACGGGGAAGATCTGGCAGGCCGGGAACATCCGTCGCACGATCTCCACCGCCGCGGTTTCGGACGGCCTCGTCTACATCGCGGACTTCAGCGGCTTCCTGCGCTGCCTCGATGAGAAGACCGGAAAGGAGATCTGGATGCACGACGTGTTCGCCGCGGTCTGGGGTTCACCTTTCGTGGTGGACGGCAAGGTGTACATCACGGACGAGGACGGCGATGTCGCGGTGATGGCCCACGGCCGCGAGAAGAAGCTCCTCGCGGAGACCAACATGGGCAGCGCGGTCTACGGGACGATCACGCCCGCAAACGGCGTGATCTTCCTGAACACCCAGACCCGGCTCTTCGCCATCGCGGCGAAGTGAGGGTAAAGCTATTGCCCTACTTCGACGCCGTCCTTTTGCCGATCGCCCAGAGCGCGCCGGTGGTGCGGACGAAGATCTGTCCATCCGAGATGGCGGGCGAAGAGAGGCTGTAGTCCTCGAAGGCGTTTTCGGACAGGACCTCGAACGTCGGCCCCGCCTTCACGACACTCGTGAGGCCGTCCTCGTTGGTGATGTAGATCTTGCCGTCGGCGAGGACGGCGGATCCGCTGTAGGCGCCGGGGCGCAGGCGCTGCTGGCCGTAGATCTCCCTGCCCGTTCTGGCGTCGGCGTCGCGAGTGGCTGGTTTCAGTTGGAATCGCAGATGGCCTCTCAAAGTAGGGCAGGTACAATCAGCCTGCGGCCAGGCGCTCTCCCCCTTGGCTTGGAGCCCTTCGGATGACCAGCGTCCCACTAGACCTCGCCAAGTTTCTACCTGCCGAACTCGCCACCCTCGGCGACCCTCAAACCGCGATCCCAAGGATCGCGAAGGACGCCCGACTCTTAGGTCTAATCGACGCAGCGGTGGCTTCACTCCCGACTCGTCACGAGGCCCGCATCGGCGACGCGCGCGATCTGTCTTTCATCCCCGATGAGAGCGTCCATCTCGTCGTCACCTCACCGCCCTACTGGACTTTGAAGGAGTACAACGCATCGAAGGACCAGATGGGCGCGATCTCGGATTACGAGGACTTCCTCACCGAGCTCGACAAGGTCTGGACTCATGCCTTCCGCGTCCTCGTCCCTGGCGGCCGTCTCATCTGCGTAGTGGGCGATGTCTGCCTCTCGCGCAAGAACAACGGCGGCCGGCACACGGTCGTTCCCCTCCATGCCTCGATTCAAGAACACTGCCGCAAGATCGGCTTCGACAATCTCTCACCGATCATCTGGCACAAGATCGCGAATGCGGCCTACGAAGTCGACAAAGGCGGCGGCGGATTCCTCGGCAAGCCCTACGAGCCGAACGCCGTCATCAAGAACGACATCGAATTCATCCTGATGGAGCGCAAGCCCGGTGGCTATCGAACGCCCTCAGTCGCCGCACGCGTCCTAAGCGTCATCTCGGGCGAGAACCATCAACAGTGGTTCCAACAGATCTGGACAGGCGTCACCGGCGCATCGACCAAGGATCATCCGGCCCCCCTACCCCGTGGTCCTGGCCGAGCGCCTCGTCAGAATGTTCAGCTTCGTCGGCGATACGGTCCTCGATCCTTTCCTCGGCTCTGGAACGACATCCGTTGTCGCCTCGCGATGGGGCCGCAACAGCATCGGAACTGAGATCGACCCCGACTATTACGCACAAGCCACACGCCGTTTGCGGCAGGAAGCCGCGAGCCTCTTCGGAAGGATGACTGTCCATGCCAACGAGCCCACACCTTCCAGACCTCGACGAAAAGCTCAGCCTGGCCGTCCGCCAGTTCTGGTCGGTGAGAGATCGGCAAGCTAAGAAGAGCGGCAAGAAGAAAGACCAGGGCTCGCGCGGTGCCGTGACCGGCGGCGCCCAGATGAACGGCTTCGTTCACCTCATCCGCGATGTTCTGCACTCGGCCGGTCTGCCCACTGATTCGGTCCACGTAGAAGCGAAACTCCAACTCCCAGGATTCTTTCGGCCGACCAAGAAGTGGGACCTCGTTGTGATCCATCGAGGGTCGCTGATCGCATCAGTCGAGTTCAAATCCCAAGTCGGGCCGTCTTTTGGAAACACGCGAACAACCGCGCCGAAGAAGCTGTCGGCAGCGCCGCCGATCTCCGCGCGGCCTATCGGAAGGGACCCTTCAAACCTTCTCCGCGACCGTGGCTCGGGTTCTTAGTGTTGCTTGAGGAAACCGAGGCGTCCACCCGACCAGTCTCGGTCGACGAACCGCATTTCCCCGTCTTCGATGAATTCCGAGACGCGTCCTATTCCCTTCGCTACGAGTTGCTCTGCCTCAAGCTCGTTCGTGAAGGCCTCTACGACTCGGCCGCTTTCATCGTCTCAAACCGTTCCGCGGAACCAGGAGCCTACCGAGAACCCAACCAGGAACTGGCCTTCAGGGCCTTCGCCGCTTCTCTCGTCGGCTGCGTGTCGGCGGCTCTCGCCGCTGAGCAATAGAGCATCGACCATCAGGCACCGCTGGCCTCAATGGTTCGCGAAGCGAGCCCTCCTTTTTTCAGATGTCAGCACGGATGGGCCAAGTGCGGACAGGAACCTTGAGGTCTTGTGTAGACCTCTCCAGTCCGATGGCATTTGCCGCGATTTGTGACCAGTCCAGAGGGAACGAGGCGCCAGTCAAGGCCCTGAGGCACCGTACCAAGGCCTCCGGGGTGAGCCTGTCCCGAACCGTTCGCAGAGAGTAAGCGCGCGGATCCTAGCAAGACGCCAACTGTCCTGCTTGAAAGAACACCCATTTGCCGTTGTCCGTTGGTGATGTAGATCTTGCCGTCGGCGAGGACGGCGGATCCGCTGTAGGCGCCGGGGCGCAGGCGCTGCTGGCCGTAGATCTCCCTGCCCGTTCTGGCGTCGAGACACCACATGATCCCGCGGTCGTTGATCACGTAGGTATACGTGCCATCCGTAACCGGAGTCGGGACATCGGGGCCGTCGTTGAACGACCACATCAGGTGCGACGTCGTGACATCCCCGCGGCCGCCGGGTTTGAGCACCAGCATCGGCCGCACGCGGGAGGGCACGATGATGATGTCGTTATGGATCACCGGTGAAGCCACGATCCGGTAGTTTCCGTTATTCGCTGGATTGAGGCCGTCGGCGCGCCACAGTTCCCTGCCCGTGCCGAGGTCGTGCCCGGTGGCCACGTCGCCGCCCGTAACCACGATCTCCAGGTTCTTGCCGTGACGCAGCAGGGCGGGCGTCGAGTACGAGTCCGGGGATTCCTTCTCCGCCCTGGTTGGACGCTCGACCCGCCATTCCGTCTTGCCGCCCTTCTTGTCGATGCGCAGGAGGTAAGACGGGTCGTCGGTCTTCATGCCGTGGAGCACCTGGACGTAGAGCGAATCCTCGTGGAGCAGGGGCGATGATCCGTAGCCCCAGTTGAGGCCGAAAGCGCCGTAGTCCTTCTGGATATCGCGCGACCAGATCTCCTTGCCCTTGAAGTCGAAGGCTTTGAGGATCCCGGTGCCCGTCATCACCCAGACGTTCTTCCCGTCGGTGACGGGCGAGGGCGTCGACATGTTGTGCTTGCGCAGCTTTTGGTCGCCGTCGCCCAGGTGCTGCTTCCAGAGCAGGGCGCCCTTCGTGCGATCCACCGCCCAGAGATAGAGGCTTCCCGCGTCCGCGACGTTCAGGAAGATGTGATCCTTCCAGACGATAGGCGTGGAGCCGGACAGACCCGGCATAGGCAGCTTCCAGGTGATGTTCTCGGTGGCCGACCACTTTGTCGGCAGATTCGTTTCGGCGCTCAGGCCGTTTGCCTGGGGTCCTCGCCACTGCGGCCAGTTCTCGGCCCTCAGGACGGTCGGAAAAATGCCGCTCACGAGGGCTGCGGCGAACAGGGCTCGGGTTTGATTCTTCAGCATGGTCGTGGTCCTCGAGTACGACGTTTCAGGCAGGCCGCCCGGACGATGCTCCGAACGCTAGCAGACGAGCCGGGGCCCTCCTTAGCCTTCGACAAGGACAGATCCTTGCTAGAGTAAGGATCATGTCGAAAGTGACCAGCAAACTCCAGGTGACCCTGCCCAAGGCCATCGCCGACCGCTACGGCGTCGCCCCCGGCGCCGATCTCGTGTTCGAACCCGCGGGCGATTCGATCCGCGTACTGGTGGCGCGGGAGCCCGGCCTCGCTTCCGCGGATGGTCTGTCGCCCGAGGACAAGCGGGCCCTCCTCGAGGCTGCGTCCCGCCGTCAGGCGATTCGGAATCGGCGATACCGGCTGAGCCTTGGCGCGGGGAAACGCCAGAAGGCGGTCAAGAGCACCGCCTTGAGCGGGAGCGGGGAACGGGGCTGGACGCGGGAGGATCTGTACGATCGTGGCCGCGCTCGTTGACACGAACGTCCTCGTCTATCGCTTCGACCCGAGGTTCGAGGCGAAGCAGGAGAAGGCCCGCCTGCTTCTTGAAACCGCTTCGCGGCCCGGTGTTCTGAGCCTGCCGCACCAGGCCCTGGTCGAGTTCATCGCCGCGACGACGAAACCGATGCCCATGCCTGTGCCCATGTCGAGGATCGGCTCGCTCCTTTCCTTTTCGGAAGCGCGCGAGGAAGTCGAGTCGATGCTGCTCACGTTCGATGTCCTGTATCCAGACGCGGCACTTCTGCGCACCGCGCTCCGCGGAGTCGCGGCCTATCGGCTCTCATGGTACGACGCCCATCTGTGGGCCTACGCCGAGCACTATGGGTGCCCGATCCTGTATTCCGAAGACTTCCAGCACGGCGGGGTCTACGGATCGGTGCGCGTGGTGAACCCGTTCAGGGACTGAGCGCGCCCACACCCGCGCGTTTCGCGGAGCGGATCATGACGCGGCACCTCCATCCGAGGTAGTTCACGAACAGCCAGAAATTCCGGAAGGCCGGGTTGCGCGTCTCGCCTCGCTGGTACCGGTAGTAGATCTGCTGGGCGATCACCGCGAGTCGGAAGAGGCCGTAGACCTCGTAGAAGGCCCAGTTCGCCGGCCGCCGCCCGGTCTTCAAGCTGTAGTACTCGACCACCTCGCGCCGGGTCAGCATGCCGGGAAGATGCGTGGGCTGGCGGCGGAGTGATCGAATGAAGAAGTCATCGTCTGCCTGAACCCAGTAGGCGAGGGCATTGCCGAGGTCCATCAGCGGATCACCGATGGTCGCCATTTCCCAGTCGAGGACGCCGACGATACGGGTGGGCTCGTCGCAATCGAGCACGATGTTGTCGAACCGGAAGTCGTTGTGGATGACGCAGGCTGCGGAATCTGCCGGGATGTGGGTCTCGAGCCAGCTCATCACACCATCGAAGCCGCCCACGTTCCAGGTGCGCGCCTTCTGGAAACGATCGCGCCAGCCCTCGACCTGGCGCCGGGCATATCCACCGCCTTTTCCCATCGCCCCGAGATCGGTCCCCGTGACCTTCACCGCGTGCAGCGCGATCAGCGTGTCGATGACATTGAGGCAGAGCTGCCGCGTCTGCTCGGGAGTGAGAATGAGGTCTGGCGGCAGGTTCTTTCGCAGGATCAGGCCGTCGAGACGCCGCATGACGCAGAACTCGCAGCCGATCACCGAGACGTCGTCGCAGAACGCGATCATCTCCGGGACCAGAGGGAAGGCGGATCGCAGCGCCTGCTGAATCCTGTACTCGCGCCCCATGTCGTGAGCCGATTTCGCCTTCGTGCCGGCGGGAGGTCGCCGCAGGACGAGGTCATGGGTGGGGTAGCGCAGGCGATAGGTCCAGTTCGAAGCGCCACCCGAGAACTGCGTGAGTTCCGGCTCGCCTGAAAGCCCGGGAACGCGAGCCTTCAGCCAGGCATCGACTGCGGCAATGTTCAGCTCCTCGCCAGACCGAAGGTGAGCCGAGCCCGCGAGCGCCGGTCCTGCCGCCAAAGCTCAAGCCCTGCGCGGCTGGGCGTCGATCAGGCTCTTGTATTTCCCGAGTTCGAGGCGCGCGATCACGCCGCGATGAACCGCGTCGGGGCCGTCGGCGATGCGCAGGGCGCGCGCCATCGAGAACAGGGCGGTGAGCGGGAAGTCGTGAGAGACGCCGGCGCCGCCGTGCATCTGGATCGACTCGTCCACCACACGCTGAAGAACGTTCGGCGCCACGAGCTTGATCGCGGAGATTTCCGTCATCGCCCCGAGGGCGCCCGCCTCGTCGAGTTTCCACGCCGCGTGGAGAGTCAGCAGGCGGGCCTGGTCGATGGCGACACGCAGGTCTGCGATGACCTCGCGGTTTCCTCCGAGGTTGATCAGAGGTTTGCCGAAGGCGGTCCGGCTGATGCCGCGGCGGATCATCAGTTCAAGCGCCCATTCGGCCGCTCCGATGGCGCGCATGCAGTGGTGGATCCGGCCCGGTCCGAGGCGCATCTGGGCGATCTCGAATCCGCGACCGGGGCCGAGCAGGAGGTTCGATTTCGGCACCCGAACGTTCTCGAACCACACCTCGCCGTGTCCGTAGGGTTCATCGTACTCGCCGAAGGCCGTCATCATCCGCCGGATCGCGACCCCGGGCGTGGGCACGGGCACGAGGACCATGCTGTGGCGATGATGGCGCTCGGCCTGCGGATCCGACACGCCCATGAAGATCGCGATCCGGCAGTCGGGGTGGCCGAGGCCGGTGGCCCACCATTTCTTTCCGTTCAGCAACAGATGATCGCCGTCTTCGACGATGGTCGCCGCGATGTTCGCCGCGTCGCTCGAGGCGACATCCGGTTCGGTCATGCAGAAGACGGAGCGGATCTCTCCGTCGAGCAGCGGTTTCAACCAGGCCGCCTTCTGCTCATCCGTGCCGCAGTGCCACAACACTTCCATGTTGCCGGTGTCCGGTGCGTTGCAGTTGAAGATCTCGGGGGCGAGCAGGCTGCGCCCGGTTTCTTCCGCCACCGGCGCGTACTCGAGCGTGCTCAGGCCCGCGCCAAGGTTCGCATCGGGGAGGAAGAGATTCGAGAGGCCTTCCGCGCGTGCTTTCTTCTTAAGGCTCTGGATGAGAGGCGAAACCTGCCATCGCGCCCAGTCGCCGCCGTGATTCCGGACGACCAGATCGCGGAAGTACTCCTCCTCGACCGGAAGAATGTTCTCCTGAATGAATCGTCGGCAGCGCCCGGTGTAGTCGCGAGAGCGGGGAGAGGGTGTGAAGTCCACTGCGGCGCATCATAGTGCGGCGGCCGCGGGGTGCGGCGGCCGCGGCCCCTTCACCAAGGATCAGCCGTAGACGCTGCGGCTTCCGGCCTGCGCTCGGACGTGTACGCTATGAGGTATGTGGCACACCCTTCGCGTGGCAATCCCTGCCGGCCTTGTCCTCGTCCTCGGCGGATCGGCCGCGGCCGACACCTATCCGCGCCAGAGAGACCTGGACATCGTCAACTACTCGTTTCGCCTGACCCTTGCCGACGACACCGACGCGATCGCGGGTGAAACCCTCGTGACCTTTCGAGTCCTGAAGGACGGCGTTTCCGCCATCACCCTGGACCTCGTCCAGGCGAAGGCGGCAGCCCCGGACCGAGGCATGACCGTGAGCACGGTTACCGAGGCCGGCAGGTCGCTCGCCTTCGATCATCGCGACGATCGACTCGTCATCCACCTCGATCCCTCCGGACGCGCGGACGAAACGCGTGCCGTCGCGGTTTCCTACCGCGGGATTCCCGAAACCGGCCTCCTCATCGCCCGGAACAAACACGGCGAGCGGACATTCTTCAGCGACAACTGGCCGATCAAGGCGCGCCACTGGCTGCCCACCCTCGATCACCCCGGGGACAAAGCCACGAGCGAAATGATCGTCAACGCACCCTCGCACTATCAGGTGGTTTCGAACGGCCTGCTCGTCGAAGAGACCGACCTCGAAGGCGGACGACGCATTACCCGCTGGCGCCAATCGATTCCGATCGCGACCTGGCTGAACGTCCTCGGGGTGGCGCGTTTCGCGGTGGACCATCGGCCGGCCTGGCGTGGCCTGCCTATCGACACCTGGGTGTACCGGCAGGATCGCGACAAGGGCTTCGAGCTCTTCTCGAATCCGACCGTTGCGGTTCTCGACTTTCTCGCGGACCGGGTGGGCCCCTATCCCTACGAGCGCCTGGGGCATGTTCAGGCCAACGGAGTTCGGGGTGGCATGGAATCGGCGACCTCGCTCTTCTATGGCGACGACTCGGTGAACGACCCGAAGAGCGCGCGCTGGCGGAACGTGATCATTCACGAGATCGCCCACCAGTGGTTCGGCAACGCCGTGACCGAGAGCGACTGGGACGATGTCTGGCTCTCGGAGGGCTTCGCCACCTACTTCACCCATCTCTTCATCGAGCAAACCTACGGCCGCGACGAATTCCTGGCGGGCCTGCGGGCCGACCGGGACGCGATCCGCGACTTCGATCTCAAGAATCCGAACTACCGCATCGTTCACGACAACATCGCGGACATGAGCAACGTGCTTTCGAGCGCCGGCACCTACAAGAAAGGCGCCTGGACGCTGCACATGCTGCGGGGCATCGTCGGTGACGCCGCTTTCTGGACGGGCATACGCGACTACTACCAGCGCTACCGCGATCGTAACGCCACCACCGCGGACTTCCGTCGCGCGATGGAAGGCGCCTCGAAGATGGAACTTGGCTGGTTCTTCGATCAGTGGCTGACCCGGGGCGGCTTTTTGAAGGTCCGCGCGCAATGGAGCTATGACGCGGTCGCGAAGTCGCTGCGGATCGAACTGGCGCAGCTCCAGCCTGGCGCGCCCCTGCGCATGCCCATCGAAGTCGGCATCACCGTGGAGGGCGAAGCCACCTCCCGAATCTCCACCCTCGAGGTGCGAGAAACGAAGCAGACGATCACGATCCCGCTCGACCGTGCGCCGCTGGTTGTGACCCTCGATCCGCGGACCTTCGTGCTCATGGAGGCGAATGTCTCCGAGGTGCAAAGGCGCCAATGAGGCCAGCGCAGGAAGAGCCGGCAGCGCCCTCGCACGCCCGGACGCTGTTGAAGAGCGCCCTGCGGATATCCATCGCGGCGCTCATCGGTGGGACACTCTTCCTGATGATCTTCGAGAAGCAGCTTATCTACTACCCGGCCAGGTCGTTGGAGATCACGCCCCAGGCCCTGGGCCTTCCCTTCGAGGATGTGACGATCGATGTCGAGCCGGGGGTCAGGCTCCATGGCTGGTTCATCAAAGCGTCTAGAGAGCCGTCTTCGGCCACCGTCCTTTTCTCCCACGGCAACGCCGGGAACATCGGCGATCGGCTCGACCGGGTTCTGAGCTGGCGAGGCCTCGGCCTCGATTTCTTCCTCTACGACTACCGGGGGTTTGGCCGCAGCACCGGCGCGCCCGACGAGGAGGGGACGTATCGGGACGGCCGCGCCGCGTACGAATATCTGGTGAAGTCCCGCGGCATCGATCCTCGCCGGCTGGTCTTGATGGGCGAGTCCCTGGGGTGCGCGATCACCATCCAGCTGGCGATCGAGCGCCCGGCTGCGGGCCTCGTCCTCGAAGCGCCCTTCGCCTCGATACCGCACATGGCGGCTGCGATCTATCCTTTTCTGCCCGCGCGACTCTTCGTGCGCACCCGCTACGACAACGTGGAGAAGATCCCGCGGGTCAAAGCCCCCCTGCTGGTTGTTCAAGGCACCAGGGACGAGGTCATCCCCGTGGCTCAGGGGAAGATGGTGTTCGACGCGGCGTCGGGAGCGAAACAATACTTCCCCATCGAAGGCGCCCACCACAACGACGTGTACGTGATCGGCGGCCAGGAATACAAGCGCGTGCTCGCGGAGTTCATCGCGCGGGTCGTGCGGCAAGGGCCATCGAATCCCCCAGCAACGGGAAACCCATGAATCACTACCTCCTGTTCTACGACCTCACCGACGACTACCTTTCGCGTCGCGGCGAGTTCCGCGGCGTGCACCTCAAGATGGCGTGGGAGGCCCATGCGCGTGGGGAGTTGATCCTGGGCGGCGCGCTCGGCGAGCCCGTCGATCGCGCGATCCTGATGTTCAGGGGCGAGAGCCCGAAAGTGGCCGAGGACTTCGCGAAGGGGGATCCGTATGTGGTGAACGGCCTGGTCAAGGCATGGTCGGTCCGACCGTGGATGACCGTGGTCGGAGATCTCGCGGCGAGTCCGGTCAGACCCTGATCTTCGCCGGGGACGGTGCTCGCGTCCTCCGGTTGTGTCGTCCGGTAACAGGACGGCGTGTGAGTTTTCTCACCGCCGATTCGCGATCTCGCGTTGGGTCAATGGTTTGGCGGATCAGGCATGGAAGCTGCACTCCTTGGGCCCCGAGTGAGAAGAACCATGAAACTCCATGTTCGCCTTGGACCCTTGCCGATAGCACCGCCCTACTTCGACTGGGAAGAAGACGACGCCGACCTGATCGCCGACCTGATCGAGGACAACGAGGAAGAGATCGACCTGACGGATCTCTTCGACCCTCCCCGGCCGAAGGACATGGAGACCATCCACTGAATCGCTCTTAGTCGAGACGCTTTCTGAATCGCGCCGATGCGAAAGTCAGCCATGCGACGCCGGTGAGGGCAAGGGTCAGCGCCTCCGGCCACAAGACGTCGAGGCCGGAGCCCTTGAGGAACACACCGCGCAGGATGATCCCGTAGTAGCGAACCGGGATGCCGTAACTCCCGATCTGAAAGAGCATCGGCATGTTCTCGATCGGGAAGATGAGGCCGGAGAGGTAGATCATCGGCACCATCAGGACGAACACCGCGAACATCATCGCCTGCTGCTGCGTGGCCACCATGGTCGAGGCGAAGAGGCCGAGGCCGAGGGTATTCAGGAGGAAAAGGAAGGTCAGGAAGAGCAGGAGCAGGAACGACCCGCGCAGGGGCACGCCGAAGACAACCTGGGCCAGAACCACGATCACTGCGGTGTCGATCATGCCGATGATTGCGAAGGGCGTCAGCTTTCCGAGGATCAGCTGCCAGGGCCTTAGGGGAGTGACGCTGATCTGCTCGAGGGTGCCGATCTCCTTCTCGCGCACCACCGCCATCGACGGCAGCATCATGGTGACGAGCATCAGGACCATGGCGAGAACGGCGGGAACGTAGAACCAGCGGGTCTTGAGGTCGGGGTTGTAGAAGATCCGCGGCATCACCTCGATCCGGCCGATGGCCGGTGGAGGGGCCACCGGCACGCCGAGACGCTGGGCGGCCGCGGCGCTTCGACGTGTCGCCCCCTCGAGCCGCGCCTGCTGGAGCGTTAAACCCATCTCCGCGATGATTCGCGACGCGTAGCCGAGGCCCACCACCGCCGAGTTCGCGTCGGTGCCGTCGGCGAGAACCTGAAGATCGGGCGTGCGGCCGGCCTTGAGATCGTTTGCGTAGCCCTCGGGGATGATGAGGACGACCTGCGCGCGTCCCTCGACGAGCCAGGGCTCCGCCTGTTCCGCGGTAGGAACCGAGCCCTTGATCTCGAAGTAGCCCGAGGCATCAAAGCGCTCGACGAGGTCGCGGCTCGCCACACTGTGATCGCCGTCGACGACGAGCAGGGGCACATGGGTGACGTCGAGATTCGCGGCGTAGCCGAGGGCGATGAGCTGAACCAGCGGCCCCACGATCAGCGCCGGGATCATCTTCCGGTCCTGACGGAGCTGCAGGAACTCCTTCAGGATGACCTGCCACAAGGCCCACATCGGCTACCCCTCCCGCCGGCGCAGGCGCGCGTAGGCCAGAGTGAGCACGACGGTGGCGTAGAGGACGAGGAACGCGACATCCTGCCAGTAGGACGCCAGCCCCGCGCCCTTGAGGATGATGCCCCGGATGATGACGAGGAAGTATCTGGCGGGCACGGCGTAGGTGAGAAGCTCGATCGGCGCGGGCATCGAACGGATCGGGAAGATGAAGCCGGAGAGGAAGATGGCCGGCAGCATTGACGTGACCATTCCAATCTGGAACGCGAGGGCCTGGGTTTCCGCGATGCTCGAGACGAGAAGGCCCCAGGCGAGCGCCCCCACGAGGTAGATGATCGTGGCCACGAACAGGTCCAGATACGGCCCGCGAATGACCACGCCGAAGAGCACGCGGGCCGCGGTCAGGATGATCACCGTGGCCAGGAGCGAGATCGCGAGGTACGGCAGCGTCTTGCCGATCAGCAGTTCGCCCGCGGTGAGGGAGGTGACGCGGAGCTGCTCCATGGTGCCCCGTTCCTTCTCTCGGACCACGGACAGCGCCGTCGAGACGACCGCGGTGAGCATCAGGATGAAGCCCACCAGACCTGGAACGAGGAACTGGGTGGTGCGCAGTTCGGGGTTGTAGAAGACGCGCGGTTCGTAGCCGACCGGCCGGATCTCGATTCCCGTGTGCTCCGCGTACCGGCGCAGGTTGGCGTCCGCGACGAGGGCGGTGGCGTAGCCGAGCACCGTGGTTGCGGTGTTCGCGTCCGCGCCGTCGAGGAGGAGCTGGACCGTCGCCGTCCCGCCCCGCGCGAGGGAGCGTGCGAAGCCTTCGGGGATCGCGAGGACCGCCTTCGCCACCCGCGTCTCGGTGATGAGATCCACGTCGGCGCCCGCGGGCACGTCCGCGACGAGGTCGAAGTATGTCGAGTTGACGAAGGAGGCCACGAGGCTCCGCGACTCCTCCGACTTGTCGAGATCGCGCACCGCGAGGCGGACATGCCGGACGTCGAAATTGATGGCGTACCCGTACATGAGCAGCATGATGGTGGGGAGTCCCAGCAGCATGGCGAGGCTCAGAGGATCGCGCGAGGCCTGGAGCGCCTCCTTCTTCGCCACGGCCCAGATCTTCCGGAGGTTCATGCCACCGCCCCGCGCGCTCGTCGCGCTTCCTCCTCGGCCTCGATGCAGTGAATGAAGACATCCTCGAGCGAGGGCACGATCCGTTCGATCGAGACGGGTGCGAAGTCCCCCTGCGCGAGGACTCGCTCGATGAGATTGCGGCCCGAGCCTTCGTCCGGCACGACCACATGAAGGCGCGTGCCGAAGACCGACGCTTCAAGGATGCCCGGTTGCGGCTCGAGAAGGAACTGGGCGTCGAGGGGCCGGGCGCAGGCGACTTCGAGCAGGACGCGGCCCGCGAACACCTCTTTGAGTTCCGCGACCGAGCCATGCGCGACCAACCGTCCCGCGTGCATGAGGGCGATCCGGTCACAGCGCTCGGCTTCGTCGAGGTAGTGGGTGGTCACGATGAGGGTGACGCCCTCGCCCGCCATCTGATCGATCAGCATCCAGAACCGACGGCGCGAGATCGGATCGACGCCGCCCGTGGGCTCGTCGAGAAAGACCACCCGGGGCCCGTGAAGAACCGCGCAGGCCAGGGCCAGGCGCTGCTTCCATCCGCCCGGGAGCGAGCGGGTAATGAGATCTTCCTTGCCCTCGAGGCCGGCGGTTGTGATCGCCCACTTCTCCCGCTCCCGCATCGCTGCGCCGCGGAGACCGTAAACGCCGCCAAAGAACCGGAGATTCTGAATCACGCTCAAGTCGTCATAGAGACTGAAGCGCTGCGTCATGTACCCGATCTGGTGCTTGAGAGCCTCGGGATCTTTCGCGACATCGATTCCGAGCACGCGCGCGCTGCCCGAGGTGGGCGCGAGCAGACCGCAAAGCACTCGGATCGCCGTGGTCTTCCCGGCCCCGTTTGATCCGAGGAGGCCGAAGACCTCGCCCTGCTTCACGCGGAGGGACAAGTCGTCCACCGAGGTGAAGGCGCCGAAGCGCTTGACCAGGTGGTCCACCTCGATGACCGCGGTTCCCTCCATCTTTAGCGGCCCACGGCTCGGGTGAGGTCTGCGAGTGCGGTCTGAATCTGCGCCTCGGCCTGTGTGCCTTCGAGTTGGGCGCGCAAAAGCCGGGTCTCGGCATCGAGGAGTTCGCTCGAAGACAACACGCCTTCGAGGTAGCGGTCCTTCGAAACCCTCACGGCATCTCTGGCCGCTTCGATGCCCCGCAGGGCCACGGCTTTTCCGGCCAGCGCTGATTCGAGGGCGAGCCGTCTGGTTGTGACGTCGAGACGGATGAGGGACTCGAGATCCTTAAGCTGCGCGCGCAGAGCGTCCGTCTGCGCTTCGGTCTGCGCCGCGGCGGCGCTCGACCGTCCCCCGTCGAGGATCTTCCAGCTGACGTTGAGCCCAACGCTCCAGCTGTCCTTCCATTCCCCGGAGAGGGGCAGGAGGCGCGGGTTCGGATTCGAGTAGTCGATGCCCGCCTGAAGGCCCGCCTGGGGACGCGCGGACGATCGAGCCACGCGGGTGGTGGCTTCGAGCGATCGAATGCGCGCACGGAGGGCCTCGAGTTCGAAACGCCCGGCGCTGGCCCTCTTGACCTGACCCTCGAGGCCTTCGGCCGCCGCGGCGGGAGCGGCCGGCGCGTCTTCGAGTTCCACCTCCGAGCCCGGGGGAAGGCCCACCAGGCGGAGGAGATTTTCGATCGTAATGGCCTTGGCGTTGTCCGCCAGAACGCGGCCGAGCTCGGCGCGCTCGCGTTCCACCGTCACCGCGAGCACGTCATGGCCTGCCGCGAGACCGACTTCCTGACGCGCGCGTGCGTCCTTGAGATGAGCATCGTAGGAGGCAATCGCTTCGCGGAGGACGCGGGCGGTCTCCCGGGCGAAAAGGACGTTTACATACGCGGTGTGCGTCTGGGCGACGAGATCGTTCTCGGCCGCGGCCCGGTCGGATGCCGTGGCCTTCAGGGCCTCGCGGGCGGCGCCGATCTGATTCTGAATCCTGCCGCCGGTGTAGAGGGGAAGGCTCGCGCCCACGTGGGTCCGCCATTGATTCGGAAGATTCGGAAAGATCGTGCGGGGCGGCGCGCCCGGCGACGCCAGGATGAGTTCGGGCACGTTCGAGTTGCGGGAGTAGGCGGCCTGGAGGTCGAGCTCGGGGCGGCGGCCCGCCTGGGCGTTGCGCACGGCCTCTCCGGCGGCTCGGGTGAGCGCGCTGAACGAGTCGAGCCGCGCCGAGTTGGCGCGCGCGCGCGCGATGGCGTCATCGAGCGTGAGCCTTTGAGCCAGCGGATTCAGCGCGGCGGGTTCGCCCGCGAGCAGCTGCGTACCGGCCGTGGTGAGAAGGAGAAAGAGGATGAGTGGCCTCAAAGCGAGCCTCCGATCTGAGCCGCCTCGGCCTCCCGGGCCTGGATGCGGGAAATGAACACGTCTTCGAGAGAAGGAGGTATGGGTCGCGCCGAGAGAACTTCGAGGCCCAGGGAACGCAGTTCCGTGGCCATCTGATTCGCCCAGGCCGAAGCCCCGGCGTCGTCCAGAGCGGGCAGGGTCACGTGCACGCGTTCGCCAAAAGCCTCGACGTCACGCACTTCCGGATGGGCGGCGATGAGCTCGAGAGCCCGCCGTTTGGGATGGGCCAGGATCTCGACCATGGCTCCATGGGCTTCCGCGCGCAGAGCGTCGGGCGTGCTGAGCGTGAGGATCCTTGAGCGATCCATGAGCGCCACCCGCTGACAACGCTCGGCCTCGTCGAGGTAGGGGGTGGTGACGAGCAGGGTCAGGCCCTCGCGCTGGAGTCGCGCAAGGATCTTCCAGAAGTCGCGCCGCGAAACCGGATCGACCCCGGTCGTGGGTTCATCAAGCACCAGCAACTCGGGCGTGTGGATGAGAGTGCACGCGAGGGCCAGCTTTTGTTTCATGCCGCCCGAAAGGCGATCGGCCAGTCGATTCCGGAAGGGGGTCATCCGGAGCATCTCCAAAAGCTCCTCCCCGCGCGGCTTGGCGTTACGCACGCCGTGGATGTCCGCGAAGAAGGCGACGTTCTCGTCCACGGTCAAATCGCCATAGAGAGAGAAGCGCTGGGAGAGATAGCCGATGCGCTTCGACAGCTCGTCCGTTTCCTTCCACGGATCGAGACCGCAAGTCGCTACGCGGCCGCCGTGAGGAGCCAGAAGTCCAAGTATCACGCGCAGCGTGGTGGTCTTCCCGGCGCCGTCGGGCCCGATCAGGCCGAACATCTCGCCGCGGCGCACCGTGAACGAAACGTCGTTCGCGGCGACGAGATCGCCGTACTTGCGGACGAGGCCCTTGACCTCGACGACCGGCGACTCCGTTTCCCCGGTCATCGGGTGGCCGCCGCGGGAGCGAACGTCGCCTCTGCGGGCATGCCGGGCTTGAAGAAGCCATCGGCATTCTCGAGTCCGACCTTGACGCGATACACGAGCTTGACCCGCTCGTCGCGGGTCTGCACGTTTTTTGGCGTGAACTCCGCTTTCGACGCGATGTAGATCAGCCGGCCCTTCCGAGTCTGCCCGCCATCGGTGGTGACCGTCGCTTCCTGTCCGATCCGAATGCGCGCGAGGTCGATGTCGGTGACGTAAACCGTGAGCCAGGCCTCGCTCAGCCTGGTGATGACGCAGATCGGGGACCCGGGCTGAAGCTGCTCGCCCGGCTCGGCCACCCGCGACGTGAGCACGCCGTCGGTGAGACTCGTGACCGTGGCATCCGCGATCTGCTGATCGAACATCGCACTGCGCGCGTCCAGCGAGGCCACTCGGGCCCGCGCCGCCTCGATCTCCTCGGGACGCGAGCCGGAATTGAGGCGCGCGAGGGTTTGCCGCTGAGCGCGGGCTCTTGCTTCGAGAATGTCGCGCCGCGTCTTCGCGTCGTCGCGAGCCTTCGTGGTGCCGGAGCCGCGGTCGAGCAGGCCCTGCATGCGGCCGAAGTCGAGCTTCGCCCCCTCGATGTCGGCCTCGGTCGCGAGGATCTGCGCCTCCATCTCGGCGATGTCCTCCCGGCGGGCCCCCGCGAGGCGGAGGCGCAGCTCGGCCGCGGCCTGGGCGCGGTCGGCCTTCGCCTGGCGCAGCTGAATCTCGACATCGGTGGTGGAGAGGCGCGCCAGCGTGTCTCCCGCTTTCACCACGTCGCCTTCCTTGAAGGGCGCTTCGAGAAGCCGGCCGCCCACCTTCGCGGAGATGTGGACATCGGTGGCCTCGACGTGGCCTGCGGCCACGATATCGGGGCTTTGCGCCCGGGTGGCGCAGCCCATGGCGAGCGAAACGATGGCGATCAGAATGAAGACAAAACGGTTCATACGGGTTTCCTTTTGCGGAGTCAGGTCGTGGGCCCGGCACTCACGGGGGCGAGAACGCGGTCGAGGACGGAAAGAAGGTGTGGCAGCATGTCGTCGTTACCGGGAAGCGGGAGGCCGGGCATCTCGCGGGGCATCTCTCGCTCGCGGAAGAACGCGCCGGCGAAACGAACCATCAGCGGTGCCGTGCTCTGTTCGTCAAGTTTTTTTAGTCTGTCTTTCTGGCGGGTTGGCGATCCCAGCGATGCGATCGAAGCTGGGCGATCAGGGCGTCACCAAGCGGCCCCGCGGTCTCGGCGCTCAAATTTCCCGAGACGCTCTGCATCCGGCGCATGCCCGGGATCACCGTTGTCACGTCGGGATTCGAGATGATGAAACGAAGTGCCATCTCGGGCAGCGTCATTCCCGCGGGGAGCACTCCCATCAGCCGCTCGATCCGGTCCATCGTCGCCGCAGTGTTTTGGCCGTTGAAGTATGTCCGGCGGAAGTCGCCCTCCGGGAACGTACGGTCCCGGCTTAGCTGTCCCGCCAGCGATCCTTCATCGAACGGCACGCGTGCGATCACCGCTATGCCCAACTCCCGGCAGAGCGGGAACAGCTCATCCTCGGGAGCCTGGTCGAAGATGTTGTAGACGACTTGCACGGCATCGATCAGACCGGTCCGGAGAGTGGCGAGCCCATTCCAGGGCTCCCATCGGTTGAGGCTGATGCCGATCGCCTTGATCAATCCATCGCGCTTCAGGTCGAGGACAGCCCGTGGCCAGGCCGGGTCTGCGGCCCAGGCGTCCTGCCACACGTGGAACTGCATGAGGTCGACGTGGGGCAGGCCCAGGTTCGAGAGCGTCTTCTCCGTGTACTCCCGGATGTGGGCGGCCGAAAAACAATCCTCGAGCGGGGCGTCCGGGGGTGCGGGCCAGATCCGGTTCTTCGGGGGAATCTTGCTCGCGGTGAAGAAGGTCTTCGTGGGATGTCGGCGGACGAGCCTTCCGAGGACGCCTTCGCTCCTTCCATCGCCGTAAGCGAACGCGGTGTCGAAGAATGTCACTCCCGATGCCACCGCCGCGTCGAGGGCCAGCTCGACCTCGGCCTCGTCCGTGTCCTTCCAGCCCGCAAGCCCCCACATGCCGTAGCCCAGAAGGCTTACCGGCACCCCGAGACGGCGCGCGATTCTCGTTTGCATGTGCTTCGTTCTCCTTCGCTCACTACCTTAAGGCCAACTCACCCGAGGCTCCACCAGCGCCATCCTTTGACGGCCCCCGGTGCTTGTGTTCGAATCACCCTTTCCCGAAGGATGCGACTAGGGCTCAGGCCTCTCCAGCCATGAACAGATCGAACGGCGACTCCGAATGACGAGTGTGAACTTCCCATCGATCGCCGTTCTCAACGGGAGCGAGGCCGGCACGGTCCTCAGGATTGACGAGGTGCTCAACAACTTCGTCCTCGGATCCGGCGAGGGCTGCCATCTTGTCCTCTCGGGTGCTTCCGTCTCACCTCTGCACGCGACCATCTTCCTGGACGATGAGGGGAATGTCACGCTCTGCGACACGAACAGCCGCTCCGGGGTGTTCGTGAACGGGACTCAGGTCATGGAGCACGCGCTCGCGGAGGGTGATGAGATCTCCCTGGGCCCACCCGACGACCCGCAGGGCGGGCTTCTTCGCTTCTCCACACAGCTCGCCGATGATCCGCTCATCGGCCTTTCGGACACCGGTTCCGATGGTGTTTCGGGTCTTGAGTCATTCGATCCGCTCCCGGAGGCACTCCCGGCGGATGATGCCCTCTTCACCTCGGAACTTGGCCGTCCGGACTTCTCCGCCGAGCCCGCGGCGTTCGAGCCCGTGCCTTTCGATCCCGCGCCGGAAGCGCCTGTTTCAGTGGAGGAATTCCCTCCTCCCGAGATGTTCGCCGAACCCGACCCTGCCCCCGAGCCTCCTCCTCCGCCACCCGCCCCGAAGCCCGCGGCGAAACCCGTCGCGGCGAAACCTGCGGCTCCGGCGAGGCCCGCGTCCTCCGCTCCGCCGCGGTCCGCTCGATCCGACGATCCTCTCGCCGGGCTCGCGGAGTCTCTCGGCGGCACCAGCGGCGGGAAGTTCGTGCCGCCCCCCCCTGTCGCTCCCACTCCCGGCGGCGCGCGCGCGAAAGCCGGTTCCACGCCCGCCATCATGGCCGCGCGGCTTGCCGCCGTCGCGCTGGTCCTGATCGTCGTGGCCTGGTTCGGATTGAAAAAGTACTCCGAATCGATCGTGATTCCCGTGGTCGACAGCTATCAGCCGAATCCGGTCGAGCCGGGCCAGACCCTCACGATCAACGGCTCGGGCTTTGGAACCGATCCTGACCCCGCGGTCGTGAAGGTCACTCTCGGAAAAGTCGAGGCCCAGGTTCTCGATGCCACCTCCACCAGGATCAACATCACCGTGCCCGAGTCCCTGGCCGCCGCTGGCTCCCAGACGGTTCCCCTGCACGTGGCGGCCCTTGGAACCCTGTCGACGAGCCGACTGCTGAAGATCACGGTGGCGCCCAAGATCTCGTCTCTTGCCCCGAGGGTTGCGCTCACCGGTGACGAGATCACGATCGTGGGCAAGTGGCTTTCGAACCCGAACACCAAACCCACGGTCGCGGTCGCCGGCAATGAGGCCGAGGTGCTCGAGGCCACACCAACGCGGATCCGCATCAAGGTTCCCCAGGTGACCGCCACCGAGGGACAGCGGATATCGGTAAGGGTGGCGCTCGGTTCGGATGCGGGCAAGGAAGCGCTCCTCAACTATGGGCGGCTTCCCTTCATCGAGTCCGTGACGCCCGAGCGCGCGCTGCCGGGCGACATCGTGACCGTCATCGGGCTTGGACTTGCCGGTCCGGACCTCGCCGTCACGGTGTCTGGAAACCACGCCGCCGTGCTTCAGGCGAGCGATACCGAGGTCAAGTTCTCGCTGCCCGGTCTCCGCATTTCGGAGAGCGCCGGAGCCCGCGAACTGGTGGTTCACGCGAACCAGAAGCCGTCGGTGACGCATCCCATTGAGATCCGGCGGGACTCCGCGGCGCTCTACTCCCCCCGGTTCTTCGCGCAGATTCTCGAAGGCTCGCGCGCGGCCGTCTCCTGCGAACTCGGTCCGGTGATGGTTTTTGGACCCGACCCCGCATCCCGCAAGCGCGCCCACGACGCGGCCGCGAGACTGAACGCGATTGCCGCCAACGCCCGCGGCGCGCGAGTTCACTTCGTCGCCGGCGACGCGACGATCAGCGCGACGGGCGGCGCGGTGGTCACTCTCAACCCCGCCGACGGTTCAGGGAATCCGCGCGCGATGGCGTCGCTGTGGGCCGCCCAGTTGAACGACATGTTCGATCTCTTCTTTCAGGGACGCCGCCCGACCCGCACCGTCGAGCTGTCACCGGACGGAAGAGTCTTCGTGGATCTCTTCGCGGCCGCGCGGCGGCGTTCCGCCGAGCCCGGCGTTCCCATCGCGGTCCTCTCGTCCCCTGATCCCGCGTGGCTGCGTTCGCTTGCCACCCTGGCGACCAGCCCGAGCATGGGATCGGGCCAGGCCCTCGCCCTTCTCGACGGCTACTGGTCGGGAATGATCGAGGCGGCGGGACAACCGCGAAAAATGGAAATCAGCCTCACCGCGACTCCTTCGGGCCTCGTGGGTCAAAGAACCTCGCGGCAGGGGAAACTCTCCACCGATGTTTCCCTGCAGAGCCTCAGCTACGCTCGCCGCGAACTCCGCTTCTCGTTCACCGAAGGTGGGGAAAGGCTCAACTACGCGGGCCGGCTTGACGGCGACACCATCGCCGGCGAGGTGACGAAAGCCTCCGGCGGGCGCGTCGGCAAGCTCAACTTCCAGCTCTCGCGCTAACCTCACCTCCTTGATGGAGGACACACCTTGAAACGCGTGCGCAGCGGACTCGAAGAACTTCTCGCCCGTCCCTCGCGGATTGCTGGCTCGCGGGTCGGCCTGATCGCGAACCCCACCGCGGTGACGCCGGATCTCACCCACGCCGCTCTCCATCTGAAGCAACTCAAGAGCACGAAGCTCGTGGCCCTCTTCGGCCCCGAGCACGGCGTCTTCGCGAACGCTCAGGACCTCGAGGAAGTGGGAGACCTCAAAGACCGGAGGACCGGCCTGCCCGTCTTCAGCCTCTACGGCGAAACTCGGGTTCCTTCGGCGAGGATGCTCAAGGGAGTCGATACCCTCATCTTCGACGTGCAGGACGTGGGCTCGCGTTACTACACCTTCATCTACACCATGCTCCACGCGATGCAGGCCTGCGCCGCTCTCGGCGTTCGCCTCATCGTCCTCGACCGGCCCAATCCCATCGGTGGCCTGTGCGTTCAGGGGAATGTCCTCGACCCCGGGTACCTCTCGTTTGTCGGAATGCATCCGCTCGCGGTGCGTCACGGGATGACCGTGGGCGAACTCGCGTTGATGTTCGCCTCCGAACTCGAACTCTCCATAAACCTCGAAGTGGTGGCGATGAAGGGGTACCAACGGGCCATGGACTTCGAGGACACGGGCCTGCCCTGGGTCCTGCCCTCGCCCAACATGCCGACCGTGGACACCGCGTACATCTATCCAGGCGGCTGCCTCATCGAGGGCACGAACCTGTCCGAAGGCCGGGGGACGACGCGGCCGTTTCACCTCCTTGGCGCGCCGTGGCTCGATCCCTGGAAGCTGGCCTCCGACCTCGGCAAGGCCGATCTGGGCGGCCTCGCGTTTCGCCCGTGTTACTTCACGCCGACCTTCCAGAAGCATGCGGGTGTCGTTTGCGGCGGCGTCGAAGTCCACATCACGGATCGGCGGAAGATCGATGCGTTCTACGCCTATCTCGTCATCATCGAGAAAGCGCGTGCTCAGGACAGGAAAAAGTTCGCGTGGCGCGACCCTCCCTACGAGTACGAGTTCATCAAGCCGCCGATCGACATCCTTTGCGGCACCTCGGCAATCCGCGAGGCCATTGAAGCCGGCCGGCCGATGCGGAGGTTCAAGGAACGCTTCGAGTCCGAAGCGCGCGCCTTCGAAGTCGTCCGCAAGCCGTACCTGATGTACGCGTAGCCCTACTGATCCTCCGCCTGACACGCTTCGGCGGGAGGTGTCGGTTTCGGCATGGTGGTCACGAACACCGCGGCCAGGATCAGGAGACCGCCCATGACGGTCTGGGTCGAGATCGACTCGGCGAAGAAGAGCCGGCCGAAGATGACGGCCACCAGCGGGTTCACGTACGCGTAGGTGCCGACCACGTGCGAAGGCAGGGTGTGGCGGGTGAAGGCAAAGGCGGTAAAGCCGATGATCGAGCCGAAGACGGCCAGGAAGAGGACCCCGCCCCAGGCACTCAGGGGTGCTCGAAGGACGCGGCTCCAGTCTTCGCGAAACACCATCGACTGCGCGAGCAGGAACAAACCGCCCGCGGTCATCTCCAGGCCCGAGGCCATGACCAGGGGAAGGCGCTCTTTGATCGCCTTCGCCTTGAGATAACCGATAGTCCAGCAGATGGACGCGGCCTGGACCGCGATGAGCGCGCCGATCGGCGTGGCGCTTCCGGAGAACGAAACGTCGCTCTTCGCGGAAGCGATGACGAACACGCCGAGGAGGCCGACGAGCACGCCCGAGACCACGGGGAGGCGCAGGGAGGCGCCGCGACTCAGAAGGGCTTCGGCCAGGGTCAGCCACAGCGGGAAGGTGGCGACGAGCAGGGCCGTGATTCCGCTGGGGATGAAGCGCTGAGCCGACATGATGAGACCGTTGCCGATGCCCATGAGCAGAATGCCCACGATGACCGCGTTCGTCCACTGCTCGCGGGTGGGCGCCTTCCAGGTGCCGCGAAGGTAGGTGAAGGCGAGCAGGACGCCCCCGGCGAGGATGAAACGCATGGCCGCGGCCACGTAGGGCGGCATGTGCTCGACCACCAGGCGGATGCCCACGTACGTCGATCCCCAGACGATATAGACCACACCCAGGGCGATGTAGGCGAGCTTTTCTCTCGATGCGGATGCGGTGTGGTTCAAGGCCGGCCCGGCAGTTTATTCCACCACGCCCGCGAGGACGCCTTAAACTCCACCGTTCTCACGAGCGACGAAACGCGCGCTCGGGGTCATTTCAGGAGGTCGTGGGTCTATCTTGGCTAGGTTAAACAGGAACGTTCGCGCACAGGCATCGCAGCCTTCTCTTTTCGATGCGAACGCGGGTGAAGCAGAGTCTTTGGTCGTTCCCCTGAAGGCAGACGCGCCGCCCGGGCCACCTTCCCCCGTTGAGGACGACGCGGAGGAGCCCGCGGCCGAAGCGGCGCCCGAACCCGTTCGCAAGGTCCCGGCGCGCCGAGCCACCGCCGAAAGCCTCGCTGAGAAGCAGCGTGAGATCTCGGTTTCCGAGTTCTTCGTCAAGAACCGTCACCTCCTCGGCTTCGACAACAAGCAGAAGGCTCTTCTCACCGCGGTTCGCGAATGCGTCGACAACTCCCTCGATGCCTGCGAGGAAGCGGGCATCCTGCCCGAGCTGCGCATCGAGATCCGCGAACTCTCCGAGGAGCGCTTTCGCATCGCGGTGGAGGACAACGGCCCCGGCATTGTGAAGGCGCAGATTCCGAAGATCTTCGGCAAGCTCCTCTACGGTTCGAAGTTCCACCGCCTGAAGCAGCAGCGTGGCCAGCAGGGCATCGGCGTTTCGGCGGCGGGCATGTACGGCCAGCTCACTACCGGCAAGCCGGTGACCATCGTGTCGCGCACCTCCCCCCAGGCCATTCCGCACCTCTTCGAAGTCACGGTCGACACCCGGAAGAACCAGCCCCTCGTTCTCAAGGAAGAGAAGACCGACTGGGAGAAAGACCACGGCACGCGGGTTGAGATCGAGATGGAGGCGAGCTACAAGAAGGGCCGCCGCAGCGTCGATGACTACGTTGAGCAGACCGCCCTCTCGAACCCCCACTGCAAGGTCATCTACACCGCCCCGGGCAGCGAAACCGTCATCTACGAGCGCGCGATCCACGAACTGCCCGAAGAGGCGAAGGAGATCAAGCCGCACCCCTACGGCGTCGAGCTGGGCCGGCTGATGCGGATGTTTCAGGACAGCCAGGAGCGGCACGTCGCCACCGCACTCAAGAACGATTTCTCGCGCATGACCCCGAAGGTGGTCGACGACATCCTCAAGATCGCCGGAGTGTCGCCCAGGATGCGGCCGCGCGATCTCGACACCCCGGCCACCGAACGGGTGCACAAGGCCTTCACGAAAGTGAAGATCATGGCTCCTCCGACCAACTGCCTCTCCCCGGTAGGCGAGCCCGCGTTGCTCAAGGGCCTGCGCGCGCGTTTCAAGGCGGAGTACTACGACGCGGTGACCCGGCCGCCCGCGGTTTATCGGGGCAATCCTTTCCAGGTGGAAGTGGCGCTCGCGCATGGCGGGGACCTTCCGGCCGACGAACTGATCGAGGTCTTCCGTTTCGCGAACCGAGTGCCCCTTCAATACCAGGCCTCAGCCTGCGCGGTCTCGAAGGCGGTGCTGAGCATCGACTGGCGCAGCTACGGGATGCAGATGTCGAAGGGCGCCCTGCCCTCGGGGCCGATGGTGCTCATGTTGCACATCGCATCGGTCTGGGTGCCCTTCACCTCGGAGTCCAAGGAGGCGATTGCCCACTATCCGGAGATCATCAAGGAACTGCGCCTGGCCCTTATGGAAGTGGGCCGCAGGCTCGGCATTCACATCCGCCGCGGGAAACGCGAAGCCGCCGAAGCGAAGAAGCGCGGCTACATCGATAAGTTCATCCCCCACATCGGCATCGCCCTGACGGAGATCCTGGGCCTCAAGCAGAAGGAGACCGACAAGGTCGTCGCCAATCTGAAGACGGTATTGGAACGCAGCCGCGAAAACATGGTCTGACGCGTAGGGGCGAGGTACGGTCGGGCCGGGAATGCCTCGCCCGTGAACCCCGCTGCGGCGGGGTGACGGGAATCAGCGGACCCGGGACGGATCACGCCCGCGGTACCGTCTGGCGGCTGCAGAGAAACCCGTCTAGGAGCGCCCCATTTTGGGCACTTTTCTTTCCGGCCTGGACCCCGGCGCTTGCCTCGCCATCGAGAAGGGACAGGGGGTTCGCCGGGGTGACGGAGAGTTTCTCCCCAACGTCACGGAGCGCGGCCTCCCCCCGGGGGAGGTAGTCCGTGGCGAAACTCGCGATGATGGAGGTTTCGCGGGTTGCGAACGGACAGCTCGCGCCAGGCCCCGGCTTTCGCCTTGGTGACGTGGGGTTGAATCGGCGTTCTTGTTGGGGGGGGCGGCGGGAAGGACAGGGGGTTCGCCAGGGTACGTAGAGTTTCTCCCAAATGTCACGGATGTAGCCAGGCCTCATGCGTCATTCGCCGGGATCGATCTTCGAAGGTACGTGGCCGCCCCCGAGGCGATGTCTTCAACCCCCACCGAGAAGTCGTAGCTTGAACCTCCAATGGGCACATCCACGACGACCTCGTGCCGTCCCGAGGTCGAAGCCCCAGGGGCCAGAACGATCGTGAACTCCTTCTC
>ENA-ORBV01003858-ORBV01003858.1-microbial-mat-metagenome-genome-assembly--contig:-NODE-3858-length-29482-cov-5.723414_pt1 | contig 29482 bp, 15 predicted proteins | sample MGYA00237777_ERZ505514 | MGnify/ENA primary metagenome ERZ505514 (study PRJEB26160, sample SAMN06269048) | microbial mat metagenome | isolation source: Oligotrophic lake microbial mat | place... | reverse complement strand
GACTGGCGCAGGCCCCTGGGAAGCCCGCTGAACCGTTTCAAGCGAGTCCCGGAATCAGCCGGAAGGCCATGTCGCTGCGTCCGACCAGGGTCAGCGCCCGCGCGGTCAGCGGGCTGGCCGCGGCGGCGTTGGCGGCGCTGGCGAGGATGGTGACGCCGGTCGTCGACTGCACCCGCCAAAGCAGGCGCCAGATCTCCTCCGCGGCGACGCCGTCGAGACCGGAGTCGGGCTCATCGACCAGCAGCAGCTCGGGCCCGAGGACCAGAGCCCTGGCGATCGAGGCGACCTGGCGCATCAGCAGCGTCGCCTCGGCCGGCAGCAGCGCGGGCAACGGCTCGATGCCGAGCAGCGCCTGCACGCGCTCGATCCCCGCGGCGGCGCGCCGAGCGATGGGCCGTTCGCGCGCGCCGTGACCTCGCCACGCGCGGTGACCTCGAGTCGCATCGACGACTCCCACGAACGAGCGCTCGCGAGCCTGCCGGGCCGCGCACCCATCGAACGGGACGCGAGCGACGGAAGCGAGAGAGACGTGAACCCCGACGCGGTCACCGTCGTGAAGCGGCCGCCGAGGGCGCCCGACCTCGACGACGAGCAGACGCGGCCGATGATGGACGCGATCGTCGACGGGCCCGCCGCGCTCAAGGCGGATGCCGAAGTGCGCACGCGCGAGGCCACGGGCGCCGCGCCGCGTCCCATGGCACCCGAGCGCGCCGCAAGTCATCGCAGCGAGCGAGCGCGGACCCCGAGCGCAAAGGCGAGCGTCGCCGTGAAAGCGGGGCGCGCCGCCGTCGCCCTCGCCGTCGGGGCGATCCCCGAGGGCCTGCCCGCCGCGGTGACCGTCGTGCTCGCCATCGGCGTCTCGCGCATGGCGAAACGCAAGGCCGTCATCCGCAAACTCCCCGCCGTCGAGACCCTCGGCAGCACCACCGTGATCTGCACGGACAAAACCGGCACGCTTGCGGAGAACCAGATGACCGTGCGCGAGATTTTCGCCGGCGGAAACAAATTTACCGTCACGGGTGGCGGCTATGATCCGAAGGGCGAACTCCAACGCGACGGCACACGCCCCGATCTTTCCGCCCGCCCCGCTCTCGCCGAATGCCTCCGCGCCGGCGTGCTCTGCAACGATTCCCAGGTCACCCGCAAAGACGGCGAGCGCCCCAAAGTCGTGGGCGATCCGACCGAGGCCGCGATGCTCGTCGCCGCCGAGAAAGGCGGCCTCCACCGCGACGAGCTGCAAAAGGCGTCGCCGCGCCACGACCTGATTCCCTTCGCCTCCGAGCACATGTTTCGCGCCACGCTTCACGACGCGCCCGGCGGCCGCGTGATCTATCTCGTCGGCGCCGTCGAACGCCTTCTCGACCGCTGCGCCGACACCCTCGGCGAAAACGGCGAGCCCGCCTCCGCCGACAAGGATGCCGTGCACCGCATTGTCGGGGAAATGGCCGGGCGCGGCCTGCGCGTGCTCGCGCTCGCCCGGCGCCACGTCGACGGCGGCCACGCCAAACTCGACGTCGGCCACACCGCCGAGGACCTCACATTCCTCGGCTTGCAGGGCATGATCGATCCGCCGCGCGCCGAGGCGATCGCCGCCGTCCGCCGCTGCCAGGACGCCGGCATCGCCGTAAAAATGATCACCGGCGATCATCTCGCCACCGCCCGCGCCATCGCCGCACAAGTCGGACTCAAGGGCGGCGAGGCGCACGGGAAACTTGCCGCGCTCTCCGGCCACGAGTTGGAGAAAACCTCCGATGCCGACCTGCCTGCCCTCGCCGAAGTCACCGTGATTTTTGCGCGCGTCGCGCCCGAGCAAAAACTCCGTCTCGTCCGCGCCCTCCAGTCGCTCGGCCACATCGTCGCGATGACGGGCGACGGCGTGAACGACGCCCCCGCGCTCAAGCAGGCCGATGTCGGCGTCGCGATGGGCCTCGGCGGCACCGAGGTCGCGAAGGTCGCGGCCGCGATGGTTCTGCTCGACGACAATTTCGCGAGCATCGAGGTCGCCGTCGAGGAGGGTCGCGGCGTGTTCGACAACCTCACGAAGTTTATCGTCTGGATCCTCCCCGCGAATCTCGGAGAGGCGTTGCTGCTGATCACCGCGATCGCCCTCGGCCTGCCGCTGCCCGCGCTCCCCCTGCAACTCCTCTGGATCAATCTCACCGACACCGTGCTCGGCCTGCCCCTGACGCTCGAGGCAAAGGAATCCGATCTCATGGGGCGCAAGCCGCGCGATCCGAAACAGCCGCTGCTCGCCCGTCCGCTCGTCCTGCGCACCGCGTTGGTCTCGCCCTTTATGGTGGCGGGCGGGCTCGGTCTCTTTCTCCGGGAATTGCACGTCGCCAAGTCCGGTCTGCCCGCCGCGCGCACGACCGTGGTGAACGTCATCGTGTTCACCGAGGCAATTCACCTCTTCAACTGCCGCTCGCTGACCCACCCGGCGTTCTCGCTCGGCCTGTTCTCCAACCGCTGGTTGATCGGCGGCGTGCTCGGGATGATCGGGGCACAACTGCTTTTCACCTACGCGCCGCTGATGAACCGCCTCTTCCACAGCGCGCCCATCGGCCTCGCATCGTGGCTGCGGATCGTCGCGGTCGCCGCGGTCGTATTCGCCGCCGTGGAAATTGAGAAATGGTTGCGCGATCGCCTGACGCACGACGAGCCCGCGCCCATCACCGCATGAGCCCGGCCGAATCCCAATCCACCGCCGCCGCGGCGTTCCGCACCGGCCGCTTTTCGGGGAGTTCGCGATGAAGAACCGCGCTCATGTGCCTAAGCTTTTGGCCCGCTGGAAAGCATGGCGGGCCGGACGAGACCCTTGGCCCGCCGGGGAGCCGCCCCTGCGGGCCGAGCTCTTCAGCGTCGCACAACTGGCGCGCCATGCCCGCGACCTGGCGGCTACCCACCGGATCACTTCCGAGTGCTGCGGGAATCACCTGCTGACCCGGCTGGACGAAAACGAGGCGCGCCTCCGCGCGTTCAATCGCTCGACCCTCGTCGTCGACCCCAGCCGGCGGGTCACGCCCGCCGCGGAATGGCTGCTCGATAATTTCTACCTGATCGAGGAGCAGATTCAGCTCGCCCGGCGCCATCTGCCCCGGGGCTATAGCCGGGAGTTGCCCCGGCTTTGCCGCGGAGCCTCCGCCGGATTGCCGCGCGTTTACGACATCGTGACCGCATTGATCGCGCACGTGGACGCGCAGATTGATGCGGAGCCGCTCGGCGCCTATGCCGCCGCTTACCAAACCGTGCAGACGCTGAAACTCGGCGAGCTCTGGGCCATTCCCATCATGCTCAGACTCGGGCTGATCGAAAATCTCCAACGCGTTGCCACCCGGCTGACCATCGCCCGCGCGGACCGCGACCTTGCGGACGCCTGGGTGGATCGTTTGCAGGAGATGGCGGAGAAGCAGCCGTCCCATCTCGTGGTGGTGGTCGCCGGCATGGCGAGGGCAAATCTGCCCGTTTCGAGCTCGTTCGTGGCGGAGTTTTGCCAACGGCTCTCCCGCCACAGCCCGGTATTGCACCTCGCGCGCGACTGGCTCGAGCAGCGGCTCGTGGAGCACGGGCTGTCCATCGAGCAACTCGTCCACCTTGAGAGCCAGAATCAGGCGGCCGATCAGGTTTCGGTCAGTCACAGCATCGCGAGCCTGCGCTTCCTCAGCGCGATGGAGTGGAGAGAGTTCGTGGAAACGCTAAGTTTGGTCGAGGCGACGTTGCGCACCGATCCGGCGGAGGTTTACGGCGCGATGGATTTTGCGACCCGCGATCACTACCGCCACGCGATCGAGTTTCTGGCGCGGCACAGCGCGCTCGCGGAAGCGGAGGTCGCGCAGCGCGCGATCAAACTGGCCTCCGAGAGCGCCGGGAAAAAGGGTCGCGATGATCGGTCCGCCCACGTGGGCTTCTACCTCATCGACAAGGGCCGGCCCGCGCTGGAACGCGCGGCCGGCGTGCGGCGGCCCTGGGGCACGCTTCTCGCGAGGGGCATCGACCGATTCCCGCTGGTTTTTTATGTGGGCGGCATCGCCGCGCTCACGTTGCTCGCCACGTTCGGTTTCGCGCAGCCGGCGCGGGCGCTCGGAGCGCAGGGCTGGGAGCTGCTCGTCTTCACCGCGATTTTTCTCCTCTGCGCCAGCCAACTGGCCGTCGCACTGGTAAACTGGCTGGCCACGCTGCTGGTGAAGCCCCGCCTGCTCCCGCGATTGGATTTTTCCGAAGGTATCCCGCCCGAGCACCGCACGATGGTGGTCGTGCCCACGATGCTCACGAGCCTCGCCGGCGTGGATCGTCTTCTCGGCACCCTGGAGATTCACCATTTGGCAAACCGGGACCCGCAGCTGCATTTCACTCTGTTGACGGATTTCCGCGACGCGCCCGATGAGATACTTCCGGGCGACCGGGCCCTGTTGCAGCGGGCGCGCGCCGGAGTCGAACGGCTCAACCGCGCCTACTCCTCCGCCGGGCACGGCGTCTTTTTCCTGCTCCACCGTCCGCGCCGGTGGAACGCCGGCGAAAATCGGTGGATGGGCTACGAGCGCAAGCGGGGCAAGCTGGCGGAGTTCAACGCCGTGCGCCGCGGCGGCGCGCGGGATCGCTTTTCGGCGATCGTAGGCGACGCGTCGATCCTGTCGGCCGTCAAGTATGTCATCACGCTCGACACCGACACCCAGTTGCCGCGCGAGGCCGCCCGGAAGCTCGTCGGCACGATGGCCCACCGGCTGAACCGCCCGATCTTCGATGCCGGCCGCGGCATTGTGGCGGAAGGCTACGGCATTCTCCAACCGCGCGTCGGCGTCAGCCTGCCGGGCTCCCGGCGCTCGTGGTTTGTCCGGCTGTTTGGCGGGGAGGCGGGCATCGACCCTTACACGCGGGCGGTGTCCGACGTTTATCAGGATGTCTTTCACGAGGGTTCGTTCATCGGCAAAGGCATCTACGATGTGGACGCCTTCGAGCGCGCGCTGACCGGCCGCTTCCCGGAAAACACCGTGCTCAGCCACGATCTGCTGGAGGCCTGCCACGCCCGTTCCGCTCTGGTGAGCGACGTGGAGTTCTACGAGGAGCACCCCGCGCGCTACAACGTGGATGTGGAGCGGCGCCACCGCTGGATCCGCGGCGATTGGCAAACCACGCAGTGGCTCCTGCCGCGCGTGCCGGGCGCGGATGCCCGCCGCATCGCCAATCCGCTTTCCGCGCTCTCGCTTTGGAAGTTGTTCGACAATCTGCGACGCAGCCTCGTCCCCGTGGCGTTGCTGGTGTTCCTCTTGGGCCAATGGCTGCTTTTCCCCGAGCTGGGCGGCGTGGCCATGCTGGCGGTGCTGGCGATCCTCCTGCTGCCGGGGATATTGTCGGCGGCGGCGCAATGCATGACACGTCCGGTCGATTTGCCGTGGACCATGCATCTCCGGGCCGTCGCGAGCACGGGGGGGCGCCAACTCGGCCAGATCTTTCTCTCGCTGGCGTTCCTGCCCTACGACGCCTACATCAGCCTCGACGCCGTCGGGCGGACGCTGCTGCGCCTGCTGGTGACGCGCAAGCGGCTGCTCGAATGGCAGACTTCGAGCGATGCCGAGCGCACCAAAGCCGCCGGTCTCGCCGGCTTCTACGCCACCATGGGGATCGCCCCGGTCTTCGCGGCGCTGGCGGGCGGAATGCTGGTGGCGTGGCAACCGGCGCAGCTTCTTCCGGCTCTGCCGCTGCTTGCCGTCTGGCTCGCAGCCCCGTGGATCGCCTGGTGGATCAGCCAGCCCATCGCGACGACAGCCCCGGCTCTGACGGCCGAGCAACTGACCTTTCTGCGGCACACCGCGCGCAAGACCTGGCACTTCTTCGAAACCTTCGTCACCGCCGATGAAAATTGGCTGCCGCCGGATAACTTTCAGGAACTTCCCCGGCCGGTGATCGCTTCCCGCACCTCGCCCACAAACCTCGGCCTCGCGTTGCTCGCGAATCTCGCGGCCCGCGATTTCGGATATCTTTCGACGGGAGGCCTGATGCGTCGCACACAGGACACCCTCGCGACGATGCAACGGCTCGAGCGGCACCGCGGACACTTCTACAATTGGTATGAAACCCGCACGCTCCGGCCGCTGCCGCCGCTTTATGTATCGAGCGTGGACAGCGGCAACCTCGCGGGCCATCTGCTGACGCTGGGCGCCGGGTTGCGGGAGCAGGCCGACGAACCCGTTTTCACGCCGCAAATTTTTTCCGGGCTGCGTGACACCGTGGGAGTTCTCCGGGCGTTGGTGCCGGACCACGCAGTGCTGGCCGGGCTCGACGCGGAACTGGCGGCGGCACCGGCCGGTTTGAGCGCGGCCTTTGCGCTGCTGGAACGCACGACCGAGCACACCGCCAAACTTGGCGCCTCGCTCGCGCTCGCCCCGGATGAAATCAAACGCTGGGTGCAAACGCTGCAGGACAACTGCGCGGATCATCGGGCGGAACTGCTCTTTGTCGCACCGTGGCTGGCCCTGCCGTCACCGCGCTGGGGCGGGGCGCTTCAGCCGCAGCTCGCGGAACTCGACCAGCCGGCCGCTTTGCGGAAGGTCGCGAAGCGGGACCGACCGCCCGGTTCCCCCCTGAGCGAGGGCGCGGCCGACGCCGAACTCGCCCGCTGCGTTCGGGCCGCGGGCGAAAACGCGCGAGCCCGGCTGATCGCGTTGGAGGCGTTGGCGAAGCAATGCGACGAGCTGGCCGCGATGGATTTCACCTTCCTGTTTGATCGCGCGCGGGATCTTTTTACCACCGGCTACAACGTCGCCGAACGCCGTTGCGACACCGGCTTCTACGACTTGTTGGCCTCGGAGGCGCGCCTGTGCAGCTACGTCGCCATCGCGTTGGGCCAGGTGCCGCAGGACCACTGGTTTTCGATGGGACGTCTCCTCGTCTCGTCGGGCGGCGAGCCGATTTTGGTCTCATGGAGCGGGTCGATGTTCGAATACCTGATGCCGCTGCTCGTGATGCCGAACTACGAGGCGACGCTGCTCGATCACACCTGCCGGGCGGCCGTGCGGCAGCAGATCGAATATGGCAAACTGCGCGGCGTGCCGTGGGGCATCTCCGAATCGGGCTACCACCGCACCGACGTTCACCTGAACTACCAGTATCGCGCCTTCGGCGTGCCGGGCCTCGGCCTGAAGCGGGGCCTCGCCGACGATCTGGTGGTCGCGCCCTACGCCACCGCGTTGGCCCTGACGCTCGCGCCGCACGAGGCCTGCGAGAATCTCCGGCGGCTGGCGGCCGAGGGGCGCGCCGGCAACCACGGCTTTTTCGAAGCGGTGGACTACACCCCGGCGCGCCTGCCGCCCGGAGACACAAGCGTCACCATCCGGTCCTTCATGGTGCATCATCAGGGGATGAGCCTGCTCGCCCTCGGGAACCTGCTGCACGCCGATCCCATGCCGCGTCGCTTCATGGCCTGTCCGTTGCTCAAGGCGGCGGAACTGCTGCTGCAGGAACGCGTGCCCCGCACCGCCGCGAGCGTCTTCACGGAAGACCTGGCCTCGGAAAAAACCGGGAAACCTTCCGCCGAGATCGGGAGCGTGATGCGGGTATTCACGAATCCCTCCTCGCGTGCGCCCGAGGTCCACCTGCTGTCCAACGGCCGTTACCACGTCGTGATCAGCAGCGCGGGCGGCGGCTACAGCCGTTGGCGCGATCTGGCGGTGACGCGCTGGCGGGAGGACGCGACCTGCGACGGCTGGGGCACCTTCGTCTACCTGCGCGATCTGGCGACGGGCGAATTCTGGTCCGCCACCCATCAGCCCACCCTTCGGCCGACGGAAGGCTACGAGGCCGTCTTCACCCAGGCCCGCGCGGAGTTCCGGCATCATCACGCCGATCTCGAGGTCAGCACCGAGATCTGCGTATCGCCGGAAGACGACGTGGAACTCCGCCGCATCACGCTCACCAACCGCGCTTCCGTCGCGCGCGTCATCGAGTTGACCAGCTATGCGGAAGCGGTGCTCGCCCCGCCGGCGGCGGATGCGGCGCATCCCGCGTTCAGCAATCTCTTCGTGCAAACGGAATTTGTGCGCCACCGCTCCGCCCTCCTGTGCACGCGCCGCGCGCGCTCCGCCGATGAGAAGCCGCCCTGGCTCCTGCATCTGATGGTGGCCCAGGGCGGCGTGTCGGGGGAAATCTCCTGCGAGACCGATCGCTCCCGGTTCGTCGGGCGCGGCGGCACGCTGGCGAGCCCGGCCGCGTTGCAGAGCCTTGCGCCGTTGGCGAACACCGTCGGCTCGGTCCTCGATCCCATCGTGGCGCTGCGGCGCACGGTGACCTTGCCGCCCCACGGCACGGCGATCGTCAATCTGGTGCTGGGCATGGGAGAAAATCGCGACGCCGCCCTCGCGCAGGTGGAGAAATATCAGGGCGCGCGCATGGCGGAGCGGGCCTTCGACCTCGCGTGGACCCACAGCCAGGTGACCCTGCGCCAGCTCAACGCCACGGAAAGCGAGGCCCAGCACTACGGCCGGCTGGCGGGCGCGTTGATCTACGCCGACCCCGCACGGCGCGCCCATCCCGGTATCCTGCGCAAGAATCGCCGCGGCCAAAGCGGCTTGTGGGGCTACGGCATTTCGGGCGACGCGCCGCTGGTCCTGCTCCGCATCAGCGACCCCGCCAAAATCGAAATCGTGCGGCAGTTGGTTCAGGCGCACTCCTACTGGCGCATCAAGGGACTCGCCGTCGAGCTCCTGATCATGAACGAAGACGTTTCGGTCTACCGCCAGTCCCTGCACGAGCAGATCATCGGCGTGATTTCCTCGGGCATCGAGGCGCCGATGCTGGACAAGCCGGGTGGGGTCTTCGTCCGCCGCTTCGAGCAGATCGCCCAAGACGATCGCGTGCTCCTGCAATCCGTGGCGCGCATCTTCGTCGACGACGAAAACGGCCCGCTGGCCGAGCAGCTGGAACGACATGGCCTGCTGGTGCCGCCGGTGCCGGCGCTTGTGCCCACGCGGACGCCGTGGCCCCTGACGACCGAACCGGTCCCGGCGCGAGATCTGATTTTTGCCAACGGCCTCGGCGGCTTCACCCGCGACGGGCACGAGTATGTCATCACCCTTCAGGCCGGCCAGACGACGCCCGCGCCGTGGGTCAACGTGATCGCGAATCCGTTCTTCGGCACGGTCGTCTCGGAAAGCGGCGCGGCCTATACGTGGGTGGAGAACGCCCACGAATTCCGCCTGACGCCCTGGAGCAACGATCCCGTGCGGGACACCCCGGGCGAGGCCCTCTACGTTCGCGACGAGCAGACCGGCCAGTTTTGGTCGCCCACACCGGGGCCGGCGCGCGGTGCGGCTCCCTACGTCATCCGCCACGGCTTCGGCTACACGGTGTTCGAGCACACCGAAAACGGCATCGTGTCCGAGTTGTGGGTCTATGTGGCGATGGATGCGCCGGTGAAATTCTCCGTCTTGAAGCTCCGCAATCTCTCCGGACGCCCGCGCCGCCTGGCGATCACCTCCTACTGCGAATGGGTGCTGGGGGATCTACGGCACAAAACCCTGCTGCACGTGCAGACCGAGGTGGACCTCGGGAGCGGCGCCCTGCTGGCGCGCAATCACTACAACACCGAGTTCCCCGGCCGCATCGCGTTCCTCGACGTGAACGACGCGACCCGCTCCGTCACCGGCGATCGGAAGGAGTTCATCGGCCGGAACGGCAACCTCGCGCAGCCCGCCGCCCTGAAGCGTGCCCGCCTTTCCGGCTCGGTCGGCGCCGGCCTCGATCCCTGCGGCGCGCTGCAGGTGACGTTTGATCTGGCGGACGGACAGGAACGCGAGACGAGTTTCCGGCTCGGCGTCGGGCGAAATGTGGCCGACGTGCAAAGTTTGATCCAGCGCTACCGGCGCAGCGATGCCAGCCGTGCCGCGCTCGAAGGGGTCTGGGCGTATTGGAACCGCACGCTCGGAGCGGTGAACGTGGACACCCCCGACCCCGCCGTGAACGTCATGGCCAACGGCTGGCTGCTTTACCAGACGCTGAGCTGCCGGCTGTGGGGGCGCACGGGATTTTACCAATCGGGCGGTGCCTACGGCTTCCGCGACCAGTTGCAGGATGTGATGGCGCTGGTGCATGCCCAGCCGGTCCTCGCGCGCGAACAACTGCTCCGCGCCGCCGCACACCAATTCGGCGAGGGCGACGTGCAACACTGGTGGCATCCGCCGGCGGGCCGCGGTGTGCGCACGCATTTTTCGGACGACTACCTGTGGCTCCCCTACGTGACCTGCCGCTACCTGACGAGCGTCGCCGACACCGGTGTGCTGGACGAAACCGTATCCTTCCTCGAGGGGCGCCCGGTCAAACCCGAGGAGGAAGCCTACTACGATTTGCCAAATCGTTCCGAAGAGTCGGCCACGCTTTACGAACACTGTGTGCGCGCCATCGAGCGCGGGCTGAAATTCGGCGGGCACGGGTTGCCCCTGATCGGCTGCGGCGACTGGAGCGACGGCCTGAATCTGGTCGGCAAGGAGGGTCGTGGCGAAAGCGTATGGCTGGCGTTTTTCCTCTACGATGTGCTGATCCGGTTCGGCACCGTCGCCGAGGCGCGCCACGATGCGCAGTTTGCCGAGCGCTGTCGCACCGCAGCGGGGCAGTTGCGGGATAACATCGAGGCGCACGCCTGGGACGGCGCGTGGTATCGCCGCGCCACCTTTGACAACGGGGAGCCGCTCGGTTCGCAGACGAACGCGGAATGCCAGATCGATTCCCTGCCGCAAAGCTGGGCGGTGATCAGCGGTGCCGGCGACCCGGCGCGCGCCCGGCAGGCGATGCAATCCGTCGACGAGCGGCTGGTCCGCCGCAAGGCCGGGCTCATTCAGCTGTTCGATCCGCCGTTCGACACTTCGGCGCAGAATCCCGGCTACATCAAGGGCTACATCCCCGGGGTGCGCGAGAACGGCGGCCAATACACCCACGGCGCGATCTGGACCGTCATGGCCTTCGCGCTCATGGGCGAAACCGAGCGCGCGTGGGAGCTTTTCGATCTGCTGAATCCCGTGCACCACGGTGCGACGCCCGGGCAAATCGCCGTTTACAAAGTGGAACCCTACGTCGTTGCGGCGGATGTCTATTCGCTCGCGCCGCACACCGGTCGCGGCGGCTGGACGTGGTATACGGGCTCCGCCGGCTGGATGTATCGGCTGCTGATCGAAACGCTGCTCGGCGTGAACCTGGAGGGAGATCGGCTGCGCCTCGAACCCCGGTTGCCCAAAGCGTGGACCACCTATAAAATCCACTACCGCTACCGGCAGACGGTGTATCACATCACCATCAATCGCGTCGCCGCGGATTCGGCCGAAGCGAATCTGCTCATCATCGATGGAGCGTTCCGGTCCGGCGCGGTCATTCCGCTCGTCGACGACGGGCGGGAGCACGCCGTCGAGTTCAAAGTCCGCTGAAACGTGCCGGCGAACAGACTTTCGCCCATGCTCAACGCCAGATCCCCGCCTGAAGTTCGCGCTCTGCGGCGATCCCGACCTGCCGCGCCCGACGCCCCGTCCGCCTCCGCCGCAGCCGCCCGGCGGTTTCAGCGAAAACCAAGCCCGCCCCCAACGCCGACCACCAACGCCGCTTTCAGTAACGCCGGAAACAGCTTTTCGACGACCTGCTGCGCCGTCGTCTGCGGAGAAACTACCCCACCGCTGCCGATCCCGGGCTGTTTCATCCGGCACGCGACGGCTTTGCGCCTAAATTGACAGACCTTGGGCAAAGTTTGAATCGTTTTTCCCTGAACATTTCGCTCTCTCCGGAGTTGGAAAAGCACGTCCAAGCCAAGGTGGCGTCCGGCCTCGACAACAACGCCATCGAGGGCATTCGCGAGGCACTCCGGGATTCGTTGCGCCGCGAAAGCGAAAACGACCGGCTCCAAACTCAGGCCGCCATCGGCTACGCCCAGGTCGGGGCGGGTAAGGGCATCACCGTTAGATCCAACAAAGATTTCGTCGCCCATGTGCGCGGGACGAAATGAAGCTCGAACCGTCGCCGGCGGCTCTGGACGATCTTCGGTCCGTCAGAACCTATACGTTGGAGCGCTGAGGTTCCGATCAGGAAGCTATTTACCCGAACCGGATGGGGGAGAAGTTTGAATCCATCCTCACGAACCCAACTCCCTGTCGCGGGCGTCCCGATCTCTTTTCCGGCTGCCCGATCGCAGGAGAAGGGAAGCACGGGATTCTTTTTCGTGGAAACAAACCGACGCTCCAAGTCGTGCGCGTCATCCCCGGCGCGATGGGCTCAAAGCGGCACCTCCGGCCGTCTTCTAAAAATCAGCCGGCCGGGAGCGCGGTTCACCCGATGGTGGTCACCGTCGGTTCGAATCTCCTCTGAAAAAAGGCCGCAGTATCGGGCGCTGGATTTTTTCCGTGCCTTTCGGGAGAAGGCATGAGGCGGCGCCGGAACGGTTCCTTCAAAAATCGGATCCCCGGTCCGTCTGGATGGGTGATGAAGACTCACCCCAGCTTCCCGTCTTCGCTCAACTTCCTCGTGATCGGCGGCACCGGCCTCATCGGCACGCCCGGCGTCGCGCCCGCCGGGTATGACCACCTCCATGTCCGTTCCGCCCAAACGCGCGACGTCTGATGGGCGGAACGCGGCTTCACGCGCTCCACGCGGTCGGGTCGATCAAAACCCTCGATACGAAAACCTCTAAAAAAATACCTCACCTGCGGCTGAATCCCGAAGCTGCTTGCAGACGACGAAGTCTCCGCCATATCCACGACTGAGACGGCGGACGCCCTCTTGGGCGGCGACGATTTCATCGATTTTGAGAAATTCGATCTTGGCGGGCAGCGAGGCCCTCGCACCCACACGCCGATGGGACATAGGCTGCCAAAAAAAAGCGGTGCACAGCGGCACGTCGAAGAAGATCGTCGTGCAGCTTCCCGCGAAATCCGCACGATTAAATCATGACGACGAGCGGCTGTCGCCCGGTCGGACCGGGGGTGGAGCGTAGTGGGTCCACACCCCATAGTGCGGCCGGTTTTTTCGGGGCACCATGATCGGGGCCGAATCGCGGCGGGCATCGGTGAAAAACTTCTTTCATCTCCCGGTGCCTTATCGGCGAAACCAACGAAATTTTTATCATGAATCAATCGGGCGGAGCGATGAACGGATGATCGGGCGGAGGCAGGTCGCTGTGGCCGGCGACTGGCACGCCGGCGGCGGTGCTGTTGCTCGTCGCATTCGTCAAGATGTCGAAAAAATAATTTAACCCCCGCCGAATCAAAACGGCGGATCACTCAACCTCGAAAGCAAAATCATGCTCTTCACCCTGCCCACGGAAAAAACCGTGTCCGCCGCAGCCGACGCCCTGCAGGCAGCCGTCACGGCGAACCATTTCGGCGTCTTGCACGTGCACAATCTCAAGGAAACCATGGCGAAGAAGGGCGTGGCGTTCGCCCACGAGTGCTTGATCTACGAGGTCTGCCAGCCCCAGCAGGCGATGAAGGTGCTCGATGAAAACATGAGCGTCTCCACGGCGTTGCCCTGCCGTATTTCAATCTACGAGGAGGGCGGCCGAACCATGCTCGCGACCTTGAAGCCCACCATCCTGCTGGCGATGTTCAACACTCCGCAGCTCAAGGCAGTCGCACAAGAAGTGGAAACCACGCTGCTGAAAATCATGCATGAGACCGCGTCCCGATGAGTGCCCCGCCCCTCAATGCGCCAAATTCGGCCTCCGTGGCCATTGATCCCATCTGCGGAATGGCCGTGGCCGAAGCGACCGCACTACGCGCCGAGCGGAACGGGCAGGCGTTCTTTTTTTGCGGTGAACCCTGCCGTGAAAAATTTCTGGCCCGGATTCGACGTGCCGGCGATGCCGGAGAATCCGATATGCTGAGCGGCCCTTCGCACCACGAGGGCACGACGGCGAGGCGCGCGACCATTTACACCTGCCCGATGCATCCGGAGGTGCAGCGGGATCGCCCGGGCGATTGTCCGAAGTGCGGCATGGCTTTGGAATTGAAGACGGCGACGACGGGCAACGCTGATGACGATGAGGATGGCGAGCTGGCGGACATGACGCGGCGGCTATGGATCGGCGGCGCGCTCGCTCTGCCGGTCTTCCTCCTGGCGATGGCGCATCTCGTTCCCGGCATCGGCCACGATAGCTGGGTGATGAGCGCACCCTCGCACTGGATTCAATTCACGCTTTCCACCCCGGTGGTGCTGTGGGCGGGTTGGCCGTTCTTCAGGCGCGGTTGGCGCTCTCTGGCGACGTGGAACTTGAACATGTTCACGCTGATCGCCATCGGCGTCGGCACGGCCTTCGCCTACAGCGTGGTGGCGATGCTCGCGCCGGGGATCTTTCCGCCGGCGATGCGCCCCCATGGCAGGGTGGATGTCTACTTTGAAGCGGCGGCGGTAATCATCGTTTTGGTGCTGCTGGGCCAGGTGCTCGAACTTCGCGCCCGCAGTCGCGCGGGGAGCGCCATCAAGGCGCTGTTGAATCTCGCACCCCCTACCGCCCGGCAGGTTGCGCCGGGCGGCGACCATGTCGTTCCCCTCGACCAGGTGAAAGTCGGCGACTGGCTGCGCGTTGTTCCGGGTGAAAAAGTGCCGGTGGACGGCGTGCTCGTCGAAGGCCACTCCAGCGTCGAGGAATCCATGATCACCGGCGAGCCGCTGCCGGTGGAGAAAAACGTCGGCGACAACGTGACGGGCGGCACGGTGAACGGCACCGGCGGATTCGTCATGCGCGCGGAGAAGGTGGGCGACGCTACGTTGCTGGCGCGGATCGTAACTCTTGTCGCGGAAGCGCAGCGCAGTCGTCCGGCGATTCAGGGTCTCGCGGACAAAATCGCCGCGATTTTCGTCCCGACCGTCGTGGGTGCGGCGGTGCTGACGTTTGCGCTTTGGATGGTTTTGGGTCCGGAACCGCGGCTCGCGTATGCGATCGTGAACGCGGTGGCGGTCCTCATCATCGCCTGCCCCTGCGCGCTCGGGCTGGCGACGCCCATGTCCATTATGGTCGGGGTCGGCCGCGGCGCGCAGGAGGGCATCCTCGTGAAGAACGCCGAGGCACTGGAGCGTTTGGAAAAGGTCACGACGCTCGTGGTGGACAAGACCGGCACGCTCACCGAGGGGAAACCGCGCCTGAGCGAGATCGTGGCGGTGCCCGGCCTCGACCAGAACGAACTGCTTCGGCTGGCGGCGTCCCTTGAACAAGGCAGCGAGCACCCGTTGGCCGCGGCGATCCTGGGCGACGCGAAAACCAAGGGTCTGGAACTTCAGGCGGCAGCCGACTTCCGCTCGGTCACCGGTGGCGGTGTTTTCGGGCGGGTCGCGGGCAAAACCGTGCTCGTCGGCAAACCCGACTTCCTGCGCACCGAAGGCGTGACGGGATTGGGCGCTTTGGAAGCCAAGGCGGAGGCACTCCAGCAGTCCGAGCAAACCGTGGTCTTTGTCGCCGTCGATAAAGGGGCCGCGGGGTTTATCGCGGTCGCCGATCCCGTGAAGGCCACAACGGCGGATGCGATACGCGATCTGCACGCGCTGGGCCTTAACATCGTGATGGTCACCGGCGACAATCACCGCACCGCCGAAGCGGTCGCCAAGACCCTCGCGATCAACGCGGTGGAGGCCGAAGTCGAACCGCAGGCCAAAGGCGATCGAATCAAAAAGCTTCAGGGCGAGGGGAAAATCGTGGCGATGGCCGGCGACGGGGTGAACGACGCACCGGCTTTGGCCGTGGCGGACGTGGGGATCGCGATGGGCACGGGCACGGATGCGGCCATGCAGAGCGCCGGGGTAACGCTGGTGAAAGGCGACCTCCGCGCCATCGCCAAAGCGATTCACCTCAGCCGGGCCACGATGCGCAACATCCGGCAAAATCTGTTCTTCGCGTTCGGTTACAACGCACTGGGAATTCCGATCGCGGCAGGGCTGCTCTATCCGTTCTTCGGCGTGCTGCTCAGCCCGATGATCGCGGGCGCAGCCATGAGTTTTAGCTCGGTGTCCGTGATCGCGAACGCGCTGCGGCTGCGACGGGTGAAATTGTGAACCAAGGCCTACCATGATACCGACCGAATTGGATCCCGGGTTGTCGCTCAAGTCGGACGGCGACGGTCCGGTGAAAACTTTCCCCGTCGTCTGCGTGGGCGGTTCGGCCGGCGGGCTCGACGCCTATACCCGGCTGCTCCGGCATCTGCCGGCCGATATGGGAGTGGCGATTGTCATCGTGAATCACGTGAGAAACGTGGACACGCTCCTTCACGAGATCTTGCCCCGCTTCACCGTGATGCCGGTCGAGCTCATCACGGAACGATTGGATATCCTCCCGAACCGCGTTTTCATTATTCCCTCGCAGCGCGATCTGCACGTCCTTGATGGGGAATTCCGCCTGCAACCGGTCTCCAAGCCACGGGGCTGGCCCGACGTGATCACGGTGTTTCTGCGTTCCCTGACCGCGCACTGGGACGGCAACCTGATCGCGGTCATTGTCTCCGGTTACGATGGCGACGGGGCGGAGGCGCTGCGCGGGATCAAAGAAGTCGGGGGCGTCACCATCGCCCAGAAGCCCGATACGGCCACCCAGCCCGACATGCCGGAGAGCGCCATCGCCAGCGGTTGGATCGATTTTGTCCTCTCACCGGAAGAAATCGCCGGGAAAATCGTCGAGATTGCGGCGACGGCGGCACGGGCGAAAAAGCGGTGAAGACCAGGATCCTTACCCCGGGGCCGGCGCACCGTATCGACGCCTGTTGGCGCGACGCGCATTACCTTCCGGCCGCGTAAATTAATTTTATCAGACCGCCCTTTTTCGCCGACGGCGGCGGCAAAGACCCGGAGCCGGTGCCCGCGCGCAGGTGGCGGGGGGCTCGATTCGGCAAGGGTTCCAACCCGATGGGGCGCGGAACGCGGCAACCCCGGCGGCGCTCCCTGCGGACGGGTGCGTGCGGGGACGCGCGGCACCCGGACGGACGATAATCCGGTGGTCGCGCGCCCGGGGGATACCTGCAAGGCCAGGCCTGGACGTTTCACGGTCAAAAGCCGGAACGGTCCCTGCCACAGAGGACAGAGAGCTCGGACAAAGGGATCACGGGGATGCCGGGTAGTTCGGTCCTGTGAACTTTTTGGCATCGCCCTGTGCCCTTTGCGACCCGCGCCCCGGCGTCATTCGGGGGTGATTCGTTCGGGCTGGGGGCGATAAAATGCGGAGGCCTGCCGCCCGATTTCAATCCCGCTCCAACGGGACCGGCCGGCCTTCGCCATCGACCATGAACTCGATCTTCATGCCGTCTTTTTGGAATTCGACCTTGTATACGCTCCGACCTTTCTCGGTTTTCTTTTCAATTTCATCGATCTGAGCGTCCCCGGTTTTCATCCTGATCGCGGTTTGGGCCGACGCCGGCAAGTCGGACAAGGCGTTTTTTCCTCAAAGCTTGAGCATCCGGCCAGCGCGGAAGCGGCCACCAGCGCTGCGATAATCGGGACCATTGCGCGTGTTTTCACAGGTCGGGTCCGTAAAACACCCTCACGCTTTTCCGGACACGATAGGGTGCTCGCCGCAATCTTACCACGGCGCCAGCGGCTACGACAGTGCTCATTGCCGGCGTGGCTTTGCTTCGGGTGGCGATGTCACGCGACTTCCACGAACGCTCCGCTCGCCGGCGACTGCAGGAAGAAAAGGGTGGGTTTCAATCCCGCTTTCCGCCCTCCGCTTCGCACGATCCGCCCGGATGCGGAAACGATCGGGGCGCCTGCGATCGGGCGCTCCTCGGCCCGAGGAGCCTTGAAAACCGGATCAATCGAAAGCGAAACCCGAAGGTGACCCGCGAAGCGAGAGGAAGAGACGCGAATGAAAACCAGGGGAATTCCCGCGTGCATTTTCCCCGACGGCGCGGGGGAGGACAGGTGCGACCAACCGCACGGACCCGGCGTCTTCTTTTCACCGCAGAGGCGGGAGGGATCGCAGAGCTGAAAACCTCCGAACTCCGCGCCGCCTTCCGGCTCCGCGGAATTTCAACCGGTTTCCTTCGGTGCCGGTCCCGCCGCGGGCTTTGCGTGCAAACGTTCGCCCCCGGTCGGCCCTGATTGCCGGCGATGAGCGGACTTGCGCGGAGAACGTCGGCCGCGTCCGGATCCATCCGCGGTTCCGAGCCTTGCGGCGCAGCCTGTGGCGGACGGCCACCCGGCCACGTGGGAAAGTTGGAACGTTACGGGCCGCTGTTATCGGGCTGCATCTTCCGCTCGCAAGAGCTGGAAAACTCCGGTCGCAGAGGACCCAGAGACCGGGCATAGAGGCAGCGGGGGGAATGTAAGATTTATCTCCCCGGTTCCGCAGGGCAAACCCCCGGTCTCGGTGGCTGCGGTTGCTTTTCTCCTTCGTGGCCTCGGGTGCGGAACTCCGTGCGGTCCGCGACCCCTTGGCGAGAAATGGGGAGGGTGAAGGATGCGCCTTGCCCTCGAAGGCGGCTTCGCGGCTGAACCCGGGCGGGTGGGGCGGTGGCCCGAGAGGGCCGTAGGGATATACCCCATGTCCGAAGTTCAGCCCGTTGAGTATACTCCGCGCACTTTGCCGCCGCTCCTAACCGACCCTGTTGACCGCCGCGCCAGCGCGCGGGCGTTGCCCGACGCCGCGCTATCCCACGCGCGAGGGCTGATCGGCGGCCTTCCGGTCCGGGCCGATGAGCCGATCCCCGTTCACCGGCCGGATACCTCCTCCTGCCGCCAAGCCCTCACGGCCGCATCGCGGACGGCCGCGACCGAACCCTCGCTCCCTTTGAAACGCATTCTGGTCGTCGATGATGATCCTTCGCTGTGCGACCAGGTCGCCGCCATGTTGCAAGCCCGCGGCTTCGAAGTCCTCACGGCCACAGACGGGGCGACCGCTTTGGCCTTCATCCGGCGGGAACCGCCGGACTTGGTGTTGAGCGACGTCGACATGCCGGGGCTGGATGGACTCGAACTGCTCTCGGCCGTCCGGCTGGAACCGGCCACCGAGTTGCTGCCGTTCGTCCTGATGGCGCAACGGCCCGAGCTGGCCGGGATGCGCCACGGGATGAATCGCGGCGCCGACAATTACCTGCCGAAGCCCTTCCGCGCGGCGGAGCTGGTGGCCGTCATCGGACGCTGCCTCCACCGGCAACACGTCCTGCATGAACGCGCGGAACAACGGCTGGGCGAACTGCGCCGCGACGTGCTGGGGATGCTGCCCCACGAATTCCTCACCCCGTTGGACGGCATCCTCGGCGTCGCCGAACTGCTCGAGCTGGGCGGCGGTTCCGCGGCCGACCTGGCCGACTACGCGGGGATGCTGCGCACGTCCGGCGAGCGCCTGCACCGGCTGGCTTCGAATTTCCTGCTCTGCGCCGATCTGGAGCTGGCCGCCGGCGATCCCGCCCGACTCGCGCTGTTTCGCGGTGGCGCCACCTCCTCGGCCGCGCCCGAGTTGATCGCGGCCCTGAAAAAACGGGCCCTGAACTGGGACCGCGCGGCGGACCTCGACCTGCAAATTGCCCCGCTGGACCTGCCGGTCTCGTCGCGCAACCTCGCCAAGATTCTGGATGAGCTGCTCGACAATGCGTTCAAGTTTTCCGCCCCCGGCTCCCCGGTCAGCCTGACCTGCGACCGGCACGCGGGCCGGGCGTGCTGGCGGGTGCATGATCGCGGCCGCGGCATCTCCGCCGGGGCGATCGGCCGGCTGGCCGAGTTTGTGCAACTCGACCGCAAGCTCCACGAGCAGCAGGGCGCGGGACTCGGGGTCGCCATCGCCCGACGCCTTGCGGAGTTGCACGGCGGCTCCCTGACCCTGCAAAGCCCCTCCGACGCCGGGACGATCGTCGTCCTGGAACTGCCCTTGACTACCCCTTTATGAACACCGCGCGCGCCACCCTCCGCTACGCCCGAGCCCGCTCTCTGGCCGGAATCGCCCTCGGCTTGGTGATCATGACGCTGGGCGGCGTCCTGTCCCTCCGCAGCATCTCGCAGATGGACGCCGACGCCGATGCGGTCACGCACACGGTCAGGCTCGTCAAAAGCACGCAGGAAGTGCAGATCCTCCAGTTGGAAATCGAGGCGGCCAGCCGCGGCTACCTCCTCACCGGGGACCGCACGCAATTCCGGCGTCATGTCGAGGCGCGCGACGCGATGGCCGCCGAGCTGGGGCAAGTGCGCGAACTCATCGCTGAAAATCCCGACCAGCAGGTGCGCTGGCAGGCGATCGAGACCACCATCGCCGAACGCGTGGATCACTCCGCCGAATCGGTTCGCCTCCACGATGCGGACGCCGCCGCCGCCCTGGCCTTGATCACGTCCCGCGCCGGCATGATGATAACCGAGCGCCTCGCACGGCAAATGGATGATTTCCAAACCGCCGAGCAAGCGCTCCTGGCCGGGCGGCAGGCGGTGTCGCGGCACAGCCTGTGGCGTTCCCTGACCGTCACCGGGGTCACGGCCGTCGGCGGGCTGGGTCTGGTGGTGTTCGCGGGCTGGCTGATCTTGCGGGAGGGCCGCCGTAGCCGTGAAGCGGAGGGGGCTGCGGCCGAGGCGGCAAGCCAGCGCGCCGCCGCGACGTATGCGCGCAGCTTGCTCGAAGCTTCGCTCGATCCGCTGGTCACCATCAGCGCCGAGGGCAAGATCACGGACGTGAACGAAGCGTCGGTGCAGGCGACCGGCGTGGCGCGCGAAAAACTCGTGGGCACGGATTTTTCGGATTATTTCACCGAGCCGGAGAAGGCACGCGCGGGCTACCGGCAGGTGTTCTCCCAAGGCTTCGTGCGGGATTATCCGCTGGCCATCCGCCACGTCTCGGGCCGCGTCATCGACGTGCTCTACACCGCCAGCGTCTACAAGAACGACCAAGGCCGGGTGCTCGGCGTCTTCGCCGCGGCGCGAGATGTGACCGAACGCAAACGGACCGAGGCTGCGCTGGGCCGGCAGGCCGGACTGTTGGACCTGTCTTCCGACGCAATCATGGTGCGCGACTTGAACGGCGTCATCTCCTCGTGGAACCAAGGTGCGGAGACGCTCTATGGTTTCAGCAAAGCCGAGGCGGTGGGCCGCACGGCGCTCGAACTGCTGGACACCCGGTTTCCCCGGCCTTTGGTGGAGCTCGAAGCCGAGTTGCGCGCCGCCGGGAGCTGGTCGGGCGAGCTGGTCCACCGTCGCAAAGACGGCCGTTTGGTCACGGTGATCACGCGCTGGGTGTTGGAGATCACCGCCGACACGACTCTGGCTCAAGTGCTCGAATCGCACACCGACATCACCGTGCGCAAGGCGGCGGAAGGGGCTTTGCTGGAAGGCCGGCAGGCCGCCGAGGAGGCCAACCGGGCCAAGAGTCAGTTCCTCGCGAACATGAGCCACGAGCTGCGCACGCCGCTCAATGCCATCATCGGGTTCTCGGAGATTCTCGAGGACCGTAACTTCGGCGAGCTGAACCCCAAGCAGGACCGTTACGTCACCAACATCCTCACCAGCGGCCGGCATCTGCTCCAGCTCATCAACGACATTCTCGATCTCTCGAAGGTCGAATCCGGCAAGCTGGAATTGAACACGGAGGACTTCTCCCCCGCGCGCGCCGTGGAGGATGTTCTGGCTATCATCAAGGCGCTCTCCAGCAAGAAGAGCATCACCTTGGCCGACGAGTGCGCCCCGGACCTCCCGGCGCTGCACGCGGACCAAAGCAAGTTCAAGCAGGTGCTCTACAACCTGCTGAGCAACGCGGTGAAGTTCACGCCCGAACGCGGCCGGGTCACGGTGACGGCGGAGGTGTCGGGTCGAAATTCATCGGTGATTGGCGGGCAGACACCGGTGGGCGGCACGTTGACCACTCCGGTCCTCCGCGTCTCCGTTTCAGACTCCGGCATCGGCATCAAGCCCGAGGATCACGCCCGCGTCTGGAAGGAGTTTGAGCAGGTGGACTCGACCTACGCCCGCACGCAGCAGGGCACCGGTCTCGGTCTGTCACTGACAAAGAAGCTCGTCGAGTTGCACGGTGGCCGCATCTGGCTTGAGAGCGAAGGCATCGATGGGCTGGGCAGCACATTCATCTTCGAGCTGCCGCTCACGCCGGTGACGACCGACCCGCGCGCAATTGCCCTCCGCTTTCAGCCCCCGGCCCCCGCGTCGGAAACTCCGGCGGCCCATTCCGGGCCGGCCCGACCCCTTGTGCTGGTGGTGGATGACAACGAGCACGCGCGGGCCTTGCTGGAAACCTACCTGGGAGCCGGAGGCTACGACGTGGCGCACGCCGGCACCGCCGCGGAGGCGCTTAAGCTGGCCGGTGAACTGAAGCCCTTCGCCATCACGCTGGACATCCTGCTGCCCGACCGCCCGGGCTGGGAGGTGTTAAGAGAATTGAAGGCAAGCCCGCAGACCCGCGACATCCCCGTGGTGATCGTCTCCATCACCGACGACAAGCAGTTGGGCGCCAGTCTGGGTGCGGTGGATTTTCTTGTAAAACCGATCCGCCGCGAGGCACTGCTCGCCGTCATCCAACGCACGGGCTCGCGGCGACAGCAAGCGGTCAAGACAGTGCTCATCGTGGACGACGAGCCGCAATCCGTCGAAGCGTTGGCCGAGTCGATCCGTGCGGAGGGCTACACCGTGCTGGAGGCGCGCAGCGGGGCCCAGGGCATCGAGCTGGCCGTCACGTCCCGTCCCGATCTGCTGATCCTCGACCTGCTCATGCCGGAGATGAACGGCTACGAGGTCGTCGCGCGCCTGCGCGCCAACCCGCTGACGGCAAAGTTGCCGATCTTGATCTACACGGGCGCGGACCTATCGGCGGAGGAGAGGGCGAAGCTCCAGCGGCAAGTGCAAGGCATCGCGGCCAAGCCGGCCCGCGAGCAATTGCTCGCCGATCTCGCGCGAATCGCGCAGCCGCAGCGGGCGGAGACTTCAAAATGAAAATCCTCGTGGTCGAAGACACGCCCATGAACTTGGAACTGGCGACCGATTTGCTGGAAGCGGCGGGCCACGTGGTCCTCCCTGCGACAAACGCGGAGGCGGGTATGGAGTGCGCGTGCCGCGAACAGCCGGACCTGATCCTGATGGACATCGGTCTGCCCGGGATGGACGGACTGGCCGCCACCCGCGCACTCAAGGCCGACGCGGCCACACGCTCCATCCCGGTCGTCGCGCTCACCGCCCACGCCATGCAGGGCGATGAGCAACTCGCCAAGGAAGCCGGTTGCCTCGCCTATCTGACGAAACCGATCGAGACGCGGACCTTCGTCCGACGCATCGAGGCATTCCTCGCCGACAGCAAAACCCAGCCCGAGCCATGAACGCGCCCGACGTCGTCGCGCCTGCGCCCCAAGCCCGCATCCTCGTCGTGGATGACGAGCCGCAGAACCGTGAGTTGCTCCGCGACACGCTTGAATTGCGCGGCTACTTCGTGGAGGAGGCAGGCAGCGGTGCCGAGGCGCTGGCGCGCATCGCCGCCGCGCCGCCGGATGTGGTGTTGCTCGACGTCGCGATGCCGGGCATGGACGGGCTGGAAGTCTGCCGAAAGCTAAAGGGTGATCCGCTGACCGCCCCGCTGCCGGTGATCATGGTCACGGCCCATGTGGATCGCAAAGACCGCCTCGCCGGCATCGAGGCAGGAGCCGACGATTACCTCACCAAACCGGTGGATCTGCAGGACCTCGGGTTGCGCGTGTGCAACGCGGTCCGGGCGAAACGACTCGCCGACGACGTGCGGGAGAACCTCCGGCGGCTCCGCGAGCTGGAGCATCTCCGCGACAGCCTGACGCATATGGTCATCCATGACCTGCGCTCGCCGCTGGCCTCGATCATGATGGGTCTGGAGGTGATAACGATGAGCGCGGTCTCGCTGACTCCGGAGCGAAAGCTGGAAATCGCGGAGTCGTGTTTCTCCAGCGCGCAGCGGATGAGCGAGATGGTCACCTCGCTCCTCGACGTGAGCCGGCTCGAAGCCGGCGAGATGCCGTTGCAAAAAAACCCGGTGAAACTGGCCTCGGTGATGACCGACGTCTTGGAATCCATACGCGGCCAGGCCTCGAGGCATACCATCGTGCTGGCGGGACCGGCGGGCGAGGCCACCGCGTGCTGCGATGCCGCCATCGTGCGTCGGATCCTCGTCAATCTGGTCGACAATGCCATTAAGTTTTCGCCCGTTGGCGGCGAGGTGCGGGTGGAGTTGGCGACGGAAGGCGCGGTGGTGCGGGTGACCGTGCGGGACGCCGGAGCGGGTATCGCGCCGGAATATCACGGGAAAATCTTCGAGAAGTTCGGCCAGGTAGAAGCCCGGAACGCGCGTATCGGCACGGGCCTGGGGTTGGCGTTCTGCAAGCTGGCCGTTGCGGCCCATGGCGGGCGCATCGGGGTGGAAAGCGAAGTCGGGCACGGCAGCACGTTTTGGTTCACCCTGCCGTTGGCATAATTTCGGGGTGGGCTGGATCCGGAACCGTAACCATGAAAACAAACACTCTCGCCCCGGAACTGCTGCACCGCATCGACGCCTATTGGCGCGCCGCGAACTACCTCTCGGTCGGGCAGATTTATCTGTTCGACAACCCGCTGCTCAGGCGACCGCTGATGCTCGCGGACATCAAACACATGCTGCTCGGCCACTGGGGCACGACGCCCGGGCAGAATTTCATCTACGCGCACCTGAACCGGGTCATCAAGCACTACGACTTGGACATGATTTATGTTTCCGGCCCGGGACACGGCGGACCCGCAGTGGTCGGCAACACCTACCTCGAAGGCACCTACAGCGAGATCTATCCGCACATCGGCCAAGACGAGGCCGGGCTGCAGAAGCTCTTTCTCCAGTTTTCCTTTCCCGGGGGCATTCCGAGCCATGCTTCACCGGAGACTCCGGGTTCGATTCACGAGGGCGGTGAGCTGGGTTATTCGCTGAGCCATTCGTTCGGGGCCGTTTTCGACAATCCCGATTTGATCGTCGCGTGCTGCGTCGGCGACGGCGAGGCCGAGACCGGGCCCCTCGCGACCGCGTGGCATTCCAATAAATTCCTCAATCCCGTCAGCGACGGTGCGGTGCTGCCGATCCTGCATCTGAACGGTTACAAGATCGCCAACCCCACCGTCCTCGCGCGGATCACGCGCGAAGAACTGGAGCAGTTGCTGCGCGGTTATGGATGGACGCCTTACTTCGTGGAATATCACGACGATCCGGCGGCGATGCACGAGGCGATGGCGACGACGCTTGATCTCGCGATCGGTGAAATCAAAAGCATCCAGCACGGCGCCCGGGTGCTGGGCGTCCATACGCGCCCGCGATGGCCGATGATCGTCTTGAATTCACCGAAGGGCTGGACCGGACCGACATGGGTCGACGGGCTCCAGATCGAAGGCACCTTCCGCGCGCATCAGGTGCCGCTGCACCCCAACGCCAAACCCGAACATCTCAAGCTGCTGGAAGACTGGCTGAAGAGTTACCGTCCCGAAGAACTCTTCACGGCCGGGGGCCGGCTCAAGCCCGAGCTCGCCGAACTCGCGCCGACCGGCGATCGCCGCATGGGCGCAAATCCCCACGCCAACGGCGGGAAGCTGCTCCGCGACCTGCGGATGCCCGACTTTCGCGACTATGCGGCGCCCGTGCCGACGCCGGGTTCTCCCGGGAAGGGCGACACGCGGGTGCTGGGACCTTTCCTGCGCGATGTGGCCAAACTGAACCAGGTCGAGCGGAATTTCCGGGTCTTCGGCCCGGACGAGACGCTCTCGAACGGATTGGGGGCGCTCTTCGAAACGACCCACCGACAATGGGACGCCGCAGTGCTGCCGAACGACGAGTTTCTCGCGCCCGATGGACGCGTGCTCGATTCGATGCTCAGCGAGCACCAGTGCGAGGGCTGGCTCGAGGGTTACCTGCTCACCGGCCGGCACGGTCTCTTTAACTGCTACGAGGCGTTCATTCACATTGTCGGCTCGATGTTCAACCAGCACGCCAAGTGGCTGAAGGTCACGTCGCACCTGCCATGGCGGCGGAAGATCGCGTCGCTCAATTACCTGCTGGCGTCGCATGTCTGGCACCAGGACCACAACGGTTTCACGCATCAGGATCCCGGATTCATCGATCACGTCTTGAACAAAAAGGCCGAGGTGGTGCGGGTCTATCTGCCGCCCGATGCGAACTGCCTGCTTTCGGTAATGGATCACTGCCTGCGCAGCCGCCACTACGTCAACGTCGTGGTCGCGGGCAAACATCCCGCGCCGCAATGGCTGGCGATGGAGGCCGCCGTCGCGCACTGCGCCGCAGGCATCGGCATCTGGCAGTGGGCGTGCAACGACCAGGGCGCGGAGCCCGACGTCGTCATGGCCTGTTGCGGCGACGTGCCGACGCTGGAGACGCTGGCCGCTGTCTCAATCATGCGGGAACACCTGCCCGATTTGAAAATCCGCGTGGTCAACGTCGTCGACCTGATGAAGCTGCAGCCGCAGAGCGAGCATCCGCACGGGTTGAGCGATACCGATTTCGACCGACTGTTCACCACGGACAAGCCGGTGATCTTCGCGTTCCACGCCTACCCCTGGTCGATCCATCGGCTGACCTATCGGCGCACGAACCACCACAACATCCACGTTCGCGGCTATAAGGAGGAGGGCACCATCACCACGCCTTTCGACATGACGGTGCTGAACGACCTTGATCGTTTTCACCTCGTGATGGACACGATCGACCGGCTGCCGCAAACCGGCGCCAAGGGACTCCTTCTCAAACAGCAACTCGCGGAAAAACTGATCGAACACAAAGCCTACATCGATCTCCACGGCGAAGATCTGCCGGAGATTCGAAATTGGAAATGGAGCCCCTCATTATGAACGTCGCTTCCCTGATCGAAACCGCGCGCGCCCTCGTCGCCGACGACAAAGGCCTGCTCGCCATGGACGAGAGCACGCCGACCTGCAACGGCCGCTTTGCCCGGCTCGGCATCCCGCTCACGGAGGAGGCCCGCCGCGCTTATCGGGAGCTGCTCATCACCTCGCCCGGGCTCAACGCGAGCATCAGCGGCGCGATCCTCTACGACGAAACGATCCGCCAGCACACGCGGGACGGCACGCCGTTCGTGACCGTGCTCGGCCGGGCAGGCATCATCCCCGGCATCAAGGTCGACACCGGCGCGAAAGCGCTCGCCGTCCATCCGGGAGAGAAAATCACCGAAGGGCTCGACGGATTGCGCGAGCGCCTGGCCGATTACGCGCAGCTCGGCGCGCGCTTCGCCAAGTGGCGTGCGGTGATCGCCGTGGGCGAGGGCCTACCCAGCCGCAGCGGTCTCGAGGCCAATGCCCACGCGCTGGCGCGCTACGCCGCCCTGTGCCAGGAAGGAGGACTCGTCCCCGTGGTTGAACCCGAAGTCCTGATGGACGGCGATCACACCTTGGCGCAGTGCCTCAAGGTCACCGAAGAGGCCCTGCGAAACGTGTTCATCCAGCTGAATTGCCAGCGGGTGAAACTGGACGAAATGGTTTTGAAACCAAACATGGTGCTGCCGGGCCTAAAGTGCCGACAGCAGGCGTCGGTCGAAGAGGTGGCCGATGCGACGGTGCAGTGTCTCTTGCGCACCGTGCCGGCGGCGGTCCCGGGAATCGCATTTCTCTCGGGCGGCCAATCCGCGGAACTGGCCTCAGCACGACTGAACGCGATGAACGTTCGCTTCAAGGAGCGCGCGCCGTGGGCCATCGCGTTCTCTTTCGCGCGCGCCATTCAGCAACCGGCCTTGGAGATTTGGCGCGGCGATTCAGCCAATGTCGTGGCGGCGCAACAGGCCTTGGTGCATCGGGCACGGTGCAACCGCGCGGCCCGGCGCGGCGAATACTCGGCCACAATGGAAACCTAAACCCAAATACCCAATACCCTTGAAATCCAAACTCATCATCGTGACCGACCGCGGTCTCCTTCGTGCCTATCGCCAGACCAAGAATGCGACCGACCGGCAGCCCCACCTGCAACTGATCGACGAACTGAAACCGGCGGCGGCCCATGAAAAACTGTCGGATCAGGTATCCGATCAAGCCGGGCGCTTTGCCCGCGGCGGCGGCGGCGCGGGCGCCGGCGCCATATCCGGCGATCTGTCCGCCGGCGAAGCGTTGAATAAGGGGGCCGAAAAAGACCATCGTCTGATCCGGCAGGTCGCGGAGAAGATCGACGCTCTGCTGGCGGACGACGCGGTGACGGACTGCTTGCTCGCGGTCAGTGCACCGATTCACAAGCAACTTTGCGACGCGCTGGCACCGAAAACCCGCGAAAAGATCAGCCAGGTCCTCGCTTCCAACCTCGCGAAAACCGATCCGACCGAGTTGCTCGGACACTTTGCGAAGGCGGCTCAGGCAAGCACATCGTAGTCGTGAAAAAGTCTTCGCAACTGGAAAAGGGACCGCCCGACATGGACGCTCCGTCCTTGCCCAACGGCGTGGTCGTCGCGGTGCGCGGCAGCGTCGTGGACATCCGGTTCGAGACGCAGCTGCCGCCGATCTATTCCTTGCTGCACGCGGGCGAACAGGATCGCGTCGTGATCGAGGTGCTTGCCCAACGCGACGCGCGTCACGTCCGCGGGATCGCGTTGACGCCGACGCAAGGCCTCGCGCGTGGCATGGCGGTCAAGGACACCGGCGGACCACTGAAAGTCCCTGTGGGAAAAGAAATCCTCTCGCGCATGTTCGACGTGTTTGGCCGAGCGATTGATCGCGAACCTGCGCTGCCGGAGATGTTGTGGCGCTCGGTTCACCGCGCGCCACCGCCACTCGTCGAGCGTTCGACCAAGTCGGAGATTTTTGAAACCGGCATCAAAGTTATCGACGTGCTCCTGCCCTTGGAACGTGGCGGCAAAGCCGGCCTCTTCGGCGGCGCGGGCGTAGGCAAAACGGTTCTGCTCACCGAGATGATTCACAACATGATCGGCCAGCAACAGGGCGTGAGTATTTTTTGCGGAATCGGCGAACGTTGCCGCGAGGGCGAGGAGCTCTACCGCGAGATGAAAGAGGCGGGGGTTTTGCCCGACATGGCGATGGTCTTTGGCCAGATGAACGAGCCGCCCGGCAGTCGGTTCCGCGTGGGCTTTGCCGCGCTGACGATGGCGGAATATTTCCGCGATGATGAACATCGCGACGTGCTGCTGCTCGTGGATAATATTTTCCGCTTCATCCAGGCGGGCATGGAAGTCTCGGGTCTGATGGGCCAGATGCCGTCGCGGCTAGGCTATCAGCCCACGATGGGCACCGAACTCGCCGGCTTCGAAGAGCGGATCGCGAACACCGCCACCGGCGCGATCACTTCTATTCAGGCGGTGTATGTGCCGGCGGACGACTTCACGGATCCCGCGGCGGTGCATACGTTCTCGCATCTGTCCGCGTCGATCGTGCTCTCGCGCAAACGCGCCAGCGAAGGACTTTTCCCCGCCATCGATCCGCTGCAATCCAGCTCCAAGATGGCGACCCCCGGCATTGTCGGCGAACGTCACTACGCGCTCGCCCAGGAAATCCGCCGCACCCTCGCGCAATACGCCGACTTGAAGGACATCATCGCCATGCTGGGCCTGGAGCAGCTCTC